>Ga0105054_10000266_pt1 | contig 77043 bp, 65 predicted proteins | sample BON02_FD_78091 | JGI IMG/M metagenome (GOLD analysis project Ga0105054, IMG submission 78091) | Freshwater microbial communities from Lake Bonney liftoff mats and glacier meltwater in Antarctica - BON-02 (megahit assembly) | ecosystem: Environmental > Aquatic > Freshwater > Ice > Glacier...
ATGGAGATCAGTCAACACATCTATCAGGTAGGTGGCTACAAATCCAGTTACATGAAAGGCCTGAAGACTGCATTGTCTTTTGCGGGCCTTTGTCAGGCACAGTTTGCTCCTCCCTTGTACCCGTTTTCAGAGCAGGAAGTTGAAGAATTGAGAAGAAGAGTTGAAAAGATTACCTCGGTACTGGATCTCAAAGAAGTTTGATGGATTTAGTTACCAGTATCAGAGAAACTGATTTCTCCTACACCCAAAATACCTGCCTATAAATGGATTTACCCATCCTGGATTTACTTGTTTTTCTTGTTTACATGGCCGCCATCGTACTGTTCGGTATTTCTTTTTCCTTCCGGAAAAGAACAGCCCTTGAGTACACGACGGGTGGGGGACGACTTCCGAGCTGGGCTATCGGAATGTCTATTTTCGCCACGTTTGTAAGTAGTATCAGTTTCCTGGCGCTTCCCGGAAATGCCTATTTATCCAATTGGAATGGCTTTGTATTTAGTTTGTCCATTCCTTTTTCCGCCTGGATTGCGGTCAAATACTTTGTTCCGCTGTACAGAAACCTAAAGAGTGAGTCAGCCTATTATTATCTGGAAACCCGCTTCGGTTCCTGGGCGCGGATCTATGCATCCATCTGCTATTTGTTGACTCAGCTCGCTCGAATGGGCGCTATTATGTATTTGTTGGCGCTTCCGATGAATGCACTGTTTGGCTGGAGCATACCGATGATCATCATTTGCACCGGCATCAGCGTGATGGTGTATGCCATGCTGGGAGGAATAGAAGCAGTGATCTGGACGGATGCCATTCAGGGAATCGTGCTGATAGTTGGAGCGGTTCTTTGCCTTTGCGTGATTTTGTTTTCCATGCCCAATGGGCCGGGAGAAGTGATCAGCATTGCCGCCGAGGCGGATAAATTCAGTCTGGGAAGTTTCAAATTCAATTTTGTGGAATCAACCTTCTGGATGATTCTGATCTACGGGTTGTTTATTAACCTCCAGAATTTCGGAATTGACCAAAGCTATATTCAGCGCTACATCACAGCCAAATCTGAAAAGGAAGCGATAAAATCTACTTGGTTGGGAAGCTTGCTTTACGTGCCGGTATCCTTGTTGTTTTTCTTTATCGGAACAGCCCTTTTTTCATATTACCAGGCTTTTCCAGACTTATTGCCAGCAGAATTGCAGTTGGCGGAGAATGCAGATAAAGTATTTCCATACTTCATTGTTTCCGGTCTTCCTACCGGAGTTACCGGGATTTTGATCGCTTCTATTTTCGCAGCCGGGATGAGTACGGTATCGACCAGTATCAATAGTTCTGCTACTGTTTTTTTGTCAGACCATTATAGAAAATACATGAACAAAAACACCACAGAAAAGCAATCCATGCGTGTTTTGCTGATCAGCTCGTTTGTGATGGGCTGCCTTAGCATTGTTGTGGCGTTGGCGTTCAACGGAGTCACGAGTGCTTTGGAAGCTTGGTGGGCACTTTCATCGATATTCAGCGGCGGGATACTTGGCTTGTTCTTGCTGGGTTTTGTGGTGAAAAAAGCCACGAGCAAAGCCGCGGCAATCGGTGTTTTATGTGGGGTAGTTGTGATTGGTTGGATGAGTCTTTCGCCAGTTCTGTTGAGTGGAACAAACTTGGACGGTTTCCAGAACACACTCCACACCAATTTGACTATTGTAATGGGAACACTCACGATATTTATTGTAGGCTTTTTGCTAACAGGATTTATATCGAAACAAAGACATAAGAAGGAGGGAAGCTGAGAACAACCAGTTAAGAAGGACATAAAAGTTCTCCGCACATTGAGTAAAATTTGACTCTGAATTTTATGTGGGGAATCTAGAAAAGCCATTTAAAGGCTAATGGCGTGTCGTTTTATTTTGGTTGATTATTTGAAAAAGGATACTCAATGAAGTAGAATATTAAGTAAGCTTTGACTATTCTTAAACCCAAAATTTTTGTTCTGATGAAAGTAAATCTAATTCCAACAATAGCACGTTCAGCCATAGAAGTCGTAGCGCAAGGTATCAAGTGGTTTCCTGTTAGAAATAGAAAGGAAGTAAATCTTGAAATCGGCCGACTTAAGGCGGAAGGTATTCTCTCCGTAAGATTAGGGATAGATTGTGGAGAATTTAATTCCAAAAGGGGAATGAAATGGTATGATTGGCTTCTACCTTCTATGGCTGAGAGTTTTGAGATTGAACTCTGCTTTGATAATTTCTCAAAGGCTTCAAACGATCCACTTTCACGAAAGTACACGTTGCCGGAAATAGTGGAGCATTTTATTATCAAGCATGGTGAGCATTTCTCATCACTTGAATTATGGAGAAACCCATCAGATAGAGAAAACCAGACATCCAATGAAAATATATTTGCCGAAGACGTGGTATTTGCAGCTACTTGGGCAAAGCATCTGGGTAAAAAAGTGAGCTTAGGTAAAATACAAACATCGGATTTTGAGTGGATAACAAGGTTAATATCTTCTCAGTTTCTTAATAACATAGAATGTGTAGAAATTGACAAGGAGGGAGAGAATTTATGGAGTACAAGTACAAATTTGTATGAGCGTACGCTGCGCAGTCTTTTCGAAGCAAAAGGGGTGAAGACAGCCATTCGTCCTAGTATCCAAACATCGAATGGAGATATTGCCAGTTGAGAAAATGCTAATAAGCAGAATGTAGATTCTCAGTGTTTATTTAGTGAAAAATGAGTAGAATTAAAATCATTGATGTAATATAATTCTATTTCATTTGTAGAATGATGGGTGATAATTTTATAAATCAAAATATACGGTACTATGATAAATGAAAAACACAATGTTGTGCATGGTTTGAAGAAAATCACAGATTTTTCAGAAGGACTAACTTCTTTAATAGCGGGTTCCTATGTTTTGTCTCTTGCTGTTACAAAACGAAATATTGCACTTAGAATAGCTCTGGGTATCGCAGGAGGTTATTTGATTTTAAGGAGCGGTAGCAAATTAAACTCAGGTAGTTTTGATGATGAGATCCAATAAAAAATATCTATCTCGATATAAAAATAATATATAGACTGATATCGACTAATCGCAATGGAATTCATAGTGAAGTAACTAAAATATTGACTATGCTCTTAATTTACACGATTTTTATCAAAAGGAAAGCTATTATAGTCAGTATTTTGAGAATTAGAGTTTTAACTATAGATAGTTTGTAAGTAGTAAGTTATAGTTTTAGCATGTAGAGATGCATTACCTTTTGGCGGCCAATAGTATGATTATAAGGTTTTTATTTTTTTAGGCTGAAAGTATTTTCCTTATGATGAATCCTAGAAAATATAGGGTTACCACTCGATATTCTTCAAACGATGATTTTGAAGGTGAGAATTATGAATAAAAACCTATTTATCAGGCTGATTAGTTTTTTAATTTCTGTGGATTTTACTACTTCTTAGCATTGTTTGATCATTCTAGAGGAGTTTTATTTTCAACAAGCTAATCATTGGATAGTCTATTGATGCTTTTCAACAATGTTTGATAGTAATTTCTCCCAATAGCGATCTCACAATTTTCAACTTTCACAGCTGTGGAACTAATAGCCTCAATTTTTTTCATATTTACAATAAATGATTTATGAATTCTACAAAACTGATGTTCTGGAAGTTTCTTCATTAGATCTTTTACTGTGTTTCTCAAAGTGTACTGTTTTCCATTAACAATGATATGCGTGTATGTTCCATCAGCTTTGATCCAACTAATATCATTGATTTGAATTTTTTTAAGCCAACCATTTTCTCGGATGTATAAATCGGAGTTGGCATTTTTCTGTAGTTTAGCTAATTCAGCAGAATTACTTTTGTGCGTTTCAATTGCCAATTCAATGGCAGTCAACAGGGAATTGGTCGTGAAGGGCTTGGAGATAAACCCATCAGGACGAATATGCTTCACTTTTTTTACTATATCCAAACCTGCAGCTGCAGTAAGAAATACGATAGGGATATCAACTGTTTGTCTAAGTTCTTCTGCGAGTTCTATGCCGGTTTTCGTGCCTTTTAACGTGATGTCCACAAGAACCAAATCAGGAAGAGCTTCTTCAATGACTGATAAGGCTGTTTCTGCCTCGTCTAAGATCTCCAAAACCTCATATCCATGAATGCTTAAAATTTCATTTATGTTTTCTGAAATGTTGAAATTATCCTCAACTAATAGTATTTTAATCTTAGTAGGTAGATTAGCCATATATTATCACAGTAAATTTTCCAATTATTCAAAATACATTAAAAATTACTGTCATCTGAGTAAATTATTTCTTGCTCAGAATAGCGTGTTTTAAGGTAAGTTAAGGTGATTTTTTTTTATCAAAACACCCCCTGTTCCCTTTTGAAAATATCCAGTTGCACTATTTCTAGATTTCGTTCTTCCGAGGTGAGGCAACTCGTTTTTAATATCGTCTCAAAATAGATATAAGAATTTGAGTTGGCTTTTGCCATGGATACTAGGGTGTTAAACTGTTCTACCTCTTTTATTGTTTTGTGAATGACGCTAAAGATCAGCTATGAGTGCCATCCAAACTAGTGTTTTGATCCCCTCTGGGCTGTCCGAAAAAAGTAGCCCAGTTCATCCCGATGGCAATCGGGACTGTTTGATTTTCTTGAAGAAGGGCGCTATTTCCCAGCGGTTCTTGTAGATCAGTACGATCGTACGGGATTGAAGCTCCAACAGATTATTCACAAAACGGAATATCTTACCTGTCAATGGATCTTTGTAAGTGATTAACCGAGCCTTTAGTGGCTTTCCGTTAGCCTTTAAAGTGACAATCTGGTCTAAAGCAGTGCCCGCGTAGAGGAAGTCTTCGGCATCCTGACGAAGCTTACTGATCACTTCATAATTCGCATTTTCGTTGAGCCGTGTGACTAAAAATGTTCCTTCTTCTGTAGACCGAGTAGTTGACATGGCCCTTGTCGAAGACATAAATACTGCCTTTTTGGAGTTTGAGCTGTCAGAGGAAATCTTTGTCATTGGTATTCGCTGCGGTTAGCCAGACTAGTTCAGTGGCCATATTGTCAAGCGGAAGCACTGTATGAGCCTTTAGTCCGCCATTCTTCTTGCCAGAGATCGGGTTTCGCCCTGCCCCTCTGAATATATCTGTGAATAGAAGTAAGGTGGTGGAGTCAACTAGCTTAACTTGGTCAATCTTGGCCTCTTTATTACTGAATAAACTCAGGTAACCTTCTTTTGGTAATGCGCTATGGGTAAGAATACCTCATTGGGACGCTTGCTGTTGGCATGAGAAAGTGTGCGCTGGCAGGCAGTCTATAAATACCCAAGTAGGTAAGCTTATACTCCAGAAATAACAGACACTTGTAGAGGCTGTTGAGCGAATTAGTTTTGGATATTACCCCATAAAGCATAAAAGCAAGCTGTTTCCAGGTACTCATGGTCTTAATAGTAGCGATCAGATTTAAAGGTGTCTGAAGCTTGATCGATCAGCTCTCTGAGGATAAAAGAAAGCAATTGGCAGATAATCGGCTGTCCAGATAATTTCGTATGTTGCATTGGGCTGGTTGTTGTGTGGTAACTACACCTTGCCCCAAAAGGCGGAAACTACCAAATCGGTAGTTCTGTCTTTACCATTTTGTACTATTCTATGAATACTAAATTAAGCAATTCGGATTTTACTCGGATGCCACTATTAAAGATTTTACCCAATCCAGTCCTTCCTCGCCAAATACAACCTTGAAATTGACTATTATCATTCCGATTACTGCTAATGCTCTTGCAACATCAATTCCGATTATTCTTTGTTTCACTAATGTTTTTTTAATTGGCTACGGTTTGTCTATGGTGTCATAGCATCCCGAAGGGTGATATGCACTATACACATTGTTGCACTAAACCTACGGTAGTTTCTAAAGCAGTCAGAAAGAGGTAACTATTTAATTCATTCTTAACCTCTTATTAATCATGAAAAAAATGAAAATCTCATCCAGACTGCTCGTTCTAATGTAGCAGGTTTTACCGAACTGCTTGCCAAGTTTGAGCAAAAAGTTGCAGTCGGCGGAAAAAGCAAAAGTACGCTTACCAACTACGCCCGACATCTGGCAAAATTGGCGATCCATTTTAATGAATTACCTACTGAAGTAGATCCTGACCAGATCAATGATTGCCTGCATCTGGTCAAGCGGAGTCATAATACGCCTTCTGATTCCTACTTCAAGTTTACCGTTTACGCCCTTCTGTTTGCCTATCGCATTGAGGGAATGAAAGATAAACAGATCGAGCTACCCACCATCGAGCGGGGCAAAAAGCTTCCTGTTGTTCTGAGCAAAGAAGAAATTCGCTGGTTACTCAATGCTCCCAAACTGCTCAAGCATAGGATACTTATAGGTTTACTCTATGGTTGTGGACTTCGCTGCTTTGAGGTTAGGAACCTCAGGATTTCCGATCTTGATTTTGACCAGGGCCGAGCGTTAATAAAATCTCCTATGGACATTTTTAGCGAGGTGCCAGTATGTAGGTGAGGTTCACGTCAAGGATGGCAAAGGTAAAAAGGATCGCTATGTTCCATTGGTAGATATTCTTATCCGTGTACTGAAATCTATTTGGAAGCAGAACAGCCCAACGAATTGGTATTCAAGAGCAAAGATCAGGAGATCGTTGGTTGCGTAGGTGGAGACTTTGACTCCAGATATTCCCAGCGTAGAGTGCAGTGGGCAGTAAAAGAAGCCAAGAAAAAGGCAGGCATCAGCAAGCCTATGAGTGCACACACGCTGCGTCATACTTTTGCTACACATCTGCTGGAAGATAGGCTCGATATTCTGACGATCAAAGACCTGTTGGGTCATGAATCAATCGACACTACGGTGATTTATTCACATAGCCTGTCCCGACCAGCGGGATGGTATCTACTATCCCGGACACATTAAATCAATTGGAGATGCATCAGCCCTAGGCGGTTTATGACAGTTTGTTTGAAGCTGCCTGGCAGACGGTGGTACGCTTTGCAAAAGATACGATGGGGGTAAAGGCTGGGATGATTGCCATCTTACATACTTGGAGTCAGACTATGTCGCTTCATCCGCATCTACACGGTATCGTGCCGTGGAGTGGACTAACTAAAAAGGGCAATTTGAGGATAGCCAAAAGCAAAGGCAAATACCTCTTCCCGCTGAAGGCTATGAGCAAAGTATTCCGAGCCAAGTACGTAAAAGTACTAAAACCCAGGATCAATCCCAATAAGGAACTGATCAATGCATTGTTCCAAAAAGAATGGGTGGTGTTCGCCAAACGGCAGTTCGGCCACCCCAAAGAGGTACTGGAATACCTCGGTAGATACACTCACGACCTGTCCCGAACTTGATTCGGGAAAGTGGCCATCTCCAACCATCGAATTCTGGATATAGATAAACAGAAAATCACCTTCAGTTACAAAGACTTTCGACAGGGCGCTCAGAAGCTTGAAATGAGTCTGGATAACCTGGAGTTTATCCGAAGGTTTTCGATGCATTACCTGTCCCGAGTATAGGGATTTTACCCAGAGGGCTGGTACGGATCCGTCACTTCGGGATCCTTGGAAGTTCAGCCAAAGTAGAAACGATTCCATTGATCCACCACCAACTAGGAATTCTTTTTCCAGAGAAGGAAACCAGAGTACTCGAAGTCTATAATCCAAGATATTGTGCTTGTTGTGACAAAGAAAGCTTGATCAGCATCCAGCGGATTCCCAAACGCGGACCGCCAAAAAGCAGCTATCTACCTGAAGTTCTTACTTTTTAAATCCCAAAAATGGTTGGGCTTGAATAGCTATGTCCTAACCATAAAAAATCCCTTCCAAAACGGGGCTGGAAGGGTTTATGAATTTATAGAAAATCAAATTTTTGAGGAGAGCGGGTATCTAACGTCCCATTTTTAAACCTGCTTCCTGCATAAAAAAAGACTTAAAACCTGACTCAAACCCCATAAGAACTTCGCCGGTTCCCCGATATAATCGGGGCAGGCTGCGCAATAGCGGTTTCATTATTCGTGCTACGCACGCAACGAAAACCTAGTTGTTGGTATCAGCTATGGTTTATCGGTCCTTTTCAATAGTAAGGGCAGGACGCCTTTCGCTTTCTGCGACTCTCCACCCGGTTTCATACATCCACTTGGTCATTTTGGTTAGTTTTTCATAGTCAATTTTATCTGGACTATCGAAGGGCGTATGATACTCAGGATGTAATAGGGTGGTAAAAAAGATCGCTGGGACATTAGCTTGGGCATAGGGAAGGTGATCACTTCGGAAATACCAGTTCTCGGGATGATCTTCGGAATCCCATGAAAAATCTAACTTAAAGTTGTCGAGACTTTCGTTTGCAGCTAAAGCAATAGCTACTAGCTCTGAAGAATTGAGATGAGGTTCTATTACGCCTAAAAGAGCAGCAGAATCTGGTGCATTTCTTCCAATCATATCTCCATTTATCACAGCGGTGATGGAAGACAGTTCAACTGTGGGGTTGCTCACAAAATATCGGGAACCTAACAATCCTCTTTCTTCAGCTCCATGCCATACAAATAGAGCTGACCGTTTAGCTGGCTCGCTACTAAAAGCACGCCCGATTGCAAGCATGGCCACGGTAACGGTAGCGTTATCATCTGCACCATTCCAGATAGGGTCACCATTCACAGCAGGGCCAACACCGTCATGGTCTTGATGGCCACTGAATAATACATATTCTTCTTTCAATAGAGGATCAGTACCTTCTACTTTGGCCACCACATTTATTGACGGATAATCAAAATACTCCGCGGATAGATTTGATGTGAAATAAGCTCCACCCTTAGAAAATGTAGTTTCTAATTGCTTACTCGCAAGAATAACTGGGATAGTATCAGGAGTATATGATTCGCGTCCTTCAATGCCATAAGTCCCTTCTTCATACCGAAATCCAATAAATGAAATAAGCGATTCAACGGTATCATCTGCAATTATAATGATAGCAGCGACGCCATGCTTACGGAGTTCTCTTTCCTGCTGGCTCAACGCTTTCCAGGTGTAACGAGCTTGCCAGAGGCTTACCCAATTCAACGTCATAGGAGTAGGGGCTATCAGATTCATCGCTACGATTTTTCCCTTTAGGTCTACGGTATTATCTGGCATTTTGTCTAACCAGACGACAGATCCTGATAAAGTAGTGTCAACTAGATTAGTAGGCCATATTTCTTTCCAAAGTTCCAAGGTGTTGCCATCTGCATTGATAGTGCTTCTATCGCTAGTACGGCCGCGCTTTAAATTAAAAAATTGGAAATAGGTTCCGTCCTCACCAGCAGGTTGGAGTCCGGCTTCCATCGCCTTTTGTGCTACCCAAACTGAAGCACGCATTTCGCCAAGTTCTCCACCTCTTCTTCCTCTGAAATCATCACCTGCAAGCTCATATAATTGACTTTTAAGGTCTTGTTGCTGAATCTTAATGAGTTGTGGGGCAGTGCTTTGAGCGAAAACCGAAGTAGAAATAAATGATATAAGAAGGAGAAGTTGTTTTAATTTCATAAAATAAAATAATTAAATAAATTTTAAGACTACTATACAAATAATAGATTTTCCTTAAATAAAATTGAATAAGAGATTAGTCTTTTATACGTTAAAGTTGTAGTCAGTGATCATTTACAAGCTGGCTATACATTGTCAACAGCTTTTTTTATAGTTAATCCAAAGTTTTTTGATTTCGCGTAATCTAGAAGTATTTGAAGGTTGGTTTGATCTACTTCAGGACAAGATAAATTTTGCTCAGTATACATTTCTTGCAAATTGTCTGTATTAAAAATGATTTCTTTTTGAGTAACGTAGGGATTGAAAACATTCCCAATAGTCTTATAATAAAAACTCTCTAGAGAATTTAAATTGTCAGGAATTGTATCAACCATTTCATATCCAGTAATATTAAATAGCTCAAATATTTTTTCTAGGATAAGCACGTTTTTTGTTTCCTGATTATTGACTAGATGAAAATAAACTCCTGGTAGATCTTTCTTGCAAACTTGATACATCACTTTAGCTACAAAATCAACAGGGACTAGATTTAAACCTGTAGCAGTATTTACTGCAATTCTCATAGTTGCGATTATATTTTTCTCATAAACAGTACTAATATCAGCCCGCTGCGAGGTAATTTTCCATTTAAGGAAAAAATATGCCCAGCCATATATTGTGTCAAATTTACTTATTTCACCTTTTGTGTTTTCAATTAGTTTGCCTACTATTATTGATGGTCTAAATATTCTACAGCGGACACCGGTAACTTGCTGGTATTCTTTTACGAGTAACTCACCCTGTAATTTGGTTTTCTCGTAGTGATTTCTGAACAGTTGATTTGAGTTAGTGTAATCTGGATAAATCTCACCATAGGTCTTTCCGCAAACATACGCAGTACTCACGTAACAAAATTCTATTATATCTAAATTTTTACAGAGCTCTAGTATTTTAGTTGTACCTATTACATTTTGTTGATTTAGATTTTCGATTATTTTAGAATCATTTCCAAAGTCGGTACTTGCCGCGATATGAAAAAAGTAATTAATAGACTTACCTAAAAGTTTACTACGCTCTGTTGTGGATATAATAGTTGAGGAAGATAAGTTTATTTCAACATAAGTTATATTTTTTTCGAAAAACCAATTAAAATCAATTTGATCTTTAGTGTTAAGTGATATATAAGTAATCCCTTCACTAAAAAATATATTCTCGACTCGTTTTTTTAAACTTTGCTTACTGGAAGATCTGCCTAAAATTATAAATTCGATGGCGTTTAAGCTTTCAAGATTATCTTTAATAATTTCAAACAACAGATTTCGGCCAAGTAGGCCTGTAACGCCGGTTAGTGCGTATATTTTTTTACTCATATTTTATATTTTGTTTAGTAATAATGTTTTATATATGGAGATTAAGCGATCTCAAGTATAAAACCTTTGTTGTATAAAATTTTTATGTTAGCCAGAATCCTATATCATACTAATATTCCGTCTGCTTTTTTATATAAGAGTAATGTTATTTTTATGTCTTTTATAATCTTATTATAAACCAATTTTATACTTTGAGAGTATGTCTTTAACCGGTGTCCATTTGATATATGGGTAACGCTTATTATCAATAGCTTGCAAAGTCGCTCTTTTGTCTATCATGTTTCTCATATATTGCATCCCTTGGCAGGCTGGGTAAATTTCTGTTGTTCCTGGTGCAATTATTTTTGTACTTTTAATAAGTAAACCTAACCATCTAAGTCCTCCTGTCTGGAGTAAACGAAATCGTTGACCGGATAACTCATTCATTACTTTTCTAATTTCTCTTGCGCTTATCTGGTCGCCAGATATTCGTAGATAACGTGGCGTAGATACATTGATGGCTGCATTTGCCGTAAACATTGTCTAGAGTTGTGAATCCGATTTTATGGTCAGCATTGCCCCAATACAACACTAATTTATTTTTTAAAAATATCATTGGAATTTCATTTGTAAGCATCTCCATAAACGTACCATCAATAATGGTTGTAGCAGAGATGGATGTGGAATCCAGACACTGATGAAAACTCCTTCTTAAATCTAAATTACGATTTTCACCGTGATTAAATTTAGTGAAGTATAATGAATAATCAGAGGTTATAAACCGAGGTTCTCCCGCAAAAATACTACCAAATACTACTGTTTTTTGGATATCAATAATCACTTCATCTAAACCCGCTAGTGCAGAAACTACACAGGTAGCACCGCTACATGCAGCTGACATTTCTTGTTCGCTGCTCATGTTTACTTTAATTACTTTAGCACCAATTCGTTCCAGATGACTTATTTTTTCTTTGTTGCTGGATGAACGAACTAACGCCCCTACTCCGGCCCCCTTGCCACGTAAAGCTTCTATTATTCTGCCTCCAAGATTTCCGGTTCCACCGACTACAACTTTAATTTCATTTATTATGAGGTGCCAAATTAATTTATTGTCATCATGAGGTGAATAACGGAGACATTCGATTGCTGCTTAATCATATAATTCAACACTTTTTGTTCATAGTTGTCCCAAATGGGTTTCAGGCGGCATTTATGGGCGATAAATTCCAGCTTTTTTCGCTGGTTCATACTAGTGATCTAGCTAAACCATTAGGATCGTCCTTGCTAAACTTTTCGATATTTCTTGAAGATTGTGATTCTTTGACTACGAAATAAAAATCTCGTATAAGTAGGTTTTTTGCTTCTCATTTAAAAACCTAGGTTAAAATCCTCCAAATTTCTGATCTTGAAAAATCATCTGCAAATTAGGCTTAGAATTTTATTATTATTCTCTTTTCTGCCAGTAATGTAAACCAAGCATAAGATAAGTTGGTCCTCACTTTTGTCAGTGTAACCAAACAAGGATTCAATATGCTGGAAATCAAACGACAGATGGGGTTTTCTCTCTATCAGACTGTACTTTACCTTTATCACAAAATACGGGTGATTAAAGGCAAAAGAGATGATGAATATACCCTTGAGGACATGGTTTATCACGATGTGGCCTTTGTAACCAAAGCCACTGCTGCCGATCAGAAAGAAAATCTCAGCCGCGGAAGAGAAAGCCAGCAGAAAGCACTAGCAGCTGCCATGGCTGAATTAATTGTTCTGGAAGATTAAGAAATAAGATAACTGACCAAGAGTTCTAGATACTCTAATATGTAGAAGATCGAAAATCTAAAGTTTAAATAGCCGAAAAACTCATCCGGAACCTCATTGACAAAAATGCGCTGCTGCATACCGATGAGAGTACGACTTATTCTAAATTTTAAGATTTCATCGATGTGCATGTGAAAGATATATCGGGAAAGAAAGAAAGAAGATTCAACCTCAGATGGGCTCATACGACAATAAGTAATTTCAAAAGTGATTGAAGGAAATTCAGAATAGTTTCAGAAGAAAAGCTTCAGAATTATCTTAATAAGTTTCGCTATAAACTAAACAGCAGATATTTTGGATAAAGTTTCTTCGAAAGAGTAGTAGTTGCGTTACTCAACCATAGTAACAAAGTAGCGTATAATTATATAATTCTCATTTTTCTATTTTCACACTCTTTCGTAGGACTGATTGGCCATTTTTTTTTATTAAAAGGGTCATAGTTTAATTATTAGCTAAGAAGGTTGTTCTTTACCGCAACGTTCTTTTAGAAAACATAAAGGTCTGATTGTTTTCTTCTTATCATGGAGTTGATCTGGTGAGTTTGTTAAATTATAAGAATCAAACATGTAGTATTTCTTAAGCCACATTGCATCGACTCACTTCGACCGGCTCAGTGGGGGTGTTCTCCAACCAAGATATAGAAGTCAAACCTATCCAGCAACCTCTGAGGCTGTTACCTTCGGTTTCGTAAAGCATGTAGTTTAACTTTTAATCAAAAATTCAAAATCGCCATAATACGGTAATCGGTATTGTAAACGAGTATTGAAATAAACGTATTGTTGCTCTTAACTAGAGTTTGATCGTCATTTGACGTAAAGTGAGTTCGTTCGTCATCTAGCTTTGACTATTTTTTTTTAATGTATCAATGAGGCTTTCTTTCCACGAATTGAACAATATATCTCCATAAAAATATATTCTAAAATTCAGTGGAGGCTGATTTATGGCTTTTAACACCTATATTTTTTTTGGACAATTTATTGCTTTTTAGAATGAGAATTTATTATACAAATTATTTGATAAAGATGAAATTATTTTATTTGACTTCATTACCCAATCCAGAGGGTCGATTTATAGTGCATGATAAGGATTGGCTCGATATTCCTTCAATATATGATCGAGATTATTTGGGACCTTTTAATTTAGCAGTAGAAGCGTTGCGATTTGTTACTTTAAAAAGAGGAAATATAAATATCTGTCTGAAGTGTGGTTGCCACAATGAGATATACGCTTTAATACCATAAATTTTAAGCAGTAAAATAACTTAAAATTAAATTAATAAGAATCTGAAAAAAGGATTTTTTGCTTCACTGTCAGGAGATTTAATATGTGCGTATATGCTAAATTAGCAGACAATTTTTCATAAATTACCATGAATACTAGCCTTCAAAAATACTACCTAACTTTTTTTTTTCACTAGCTATTGATTAACTAGAAAGCATTTTGTCTAACATAAATAAGGATAGGAAAATTTCTCCTATCCTTATTTATAAGTTTAAAAAGAGACCTTCTAATCATCCTCCCTTTCAGACCCCTGCGTTTTCACAATTTTATTGTAAATACCAAGTAATAAAAAAGGTGCGGCCCACTGGCCTACAAACAATGCAGTATGATTTTGCTTAGAGATTTTGAGGCCTAAGGATACTACCATAGCTCCTACAGAAGCCCATAGGAAAACATCTGATGGTATTTTGGCAGTTTGTTCTTCGATAGCTTTTGTTACTCTTCCTTCTTTTTTTGGAGATAGCTCATGATAATCAGGATTTTTCATACGAGTAGTTATTTGGTTAGTATGGATCACTATTCAAATCCTCTACCATTAGCTAAATCGCCCTTATTTCATCATATTCAGCCGGTAAGGCTATTCCTGTAATATCACTTTGGGTTTAAAAATCCCGATAATGCTGAAAATTTATCCCGACCATTGCACTAACTACCTTTATTCCCCTTATATCAAGCTTCTACATTTAGGTTTACCCTTACTACGCAACTGTATGTCCTGTTTCTCCAGAAACTGGACTCAGGAATTAAAAATTCTAATGGATAAACTTGTAGTTGCTCCTAACTTCCACGGCCCAAATCATGCTACAGGGTCGGGTTAAATCTAGCTTCAAAGCTTAGTTCAACGCTTAGGTTTGAAAAACTCACGCAATGAAAATCTCATAGCAGTCTATCGGTTTTTCTCTATACTATTAGCTTTGTTGTGAGTATTATATCTACTACTTACATATTCTCAATTGCACCATAAACGATATAAAAAGCATGGTATAATAAGCTGCACATTAGGACTTATCACACTACGGTCTCTCGATAACAAGCAGGTGCGGATAATCAGAAACTTATAATTTTTTTGTTCTACTTCATCAGAACCCTTTTCAATCATAACTATTTCCACCATGAAAATAATTATGGAATTTTTCACCAGTTTGATAGTGCTTTATAATGACATGGCTTGCTGATTAAGAATTCTTCTTGTTTCACACGTATGTCGTAGAGTTGGCCTGTTCACAGGGACATATGTACTAGTGTACTATTCTCTTTTCCCTCTGTCAGCTCTCCATGCCTTCTTCAATTTCAACTTTATTTCTCACTAATAATTAAAAAGGGAAGCCATTTCGGCTTCCCTTTTATTTATGTGTCAATCAATTATTTAATTCCCCACATAATTATCCCAGCTTAACTCTGCCTGTGGATGAGGGAATTGGGTAAAGATAGCCCCCTTGTCATAACTGGTAGGGATCTGGTTTAGACGATCGTATCTACGCGCGTCAATCCATCGATGACCCCAAGGTTCAGCCCAAAGTGAGTATCTTCTCTGATAAAGAATCTCATTGATAAGTGCTGCCTTAGTAGTCGCTCCTGTGTAGCTTCCTATTCCAGCTGCAATTCGGATGATATTAATAGCAGCTATTGCTTCTGTGGTTTGATCAAGTTGTGCATGGGCTTCAGCCTTTAGCAAGATCAGTTCTTCATTTCGGATATAAGGAATAGGGTCAGTATTGGTTTCCCATCTTGCATCTTGGTATTCTCCTACTAAAGCTCCAGCATCAGTTGTTACCACTACAGGTTCATTTCTTTTGAAAAACTTAGCAGCTACCCGCTTATCGCCTGGAGTTGCATCATCCAACATGGATGGGTGAACTACGATAATGGAATTAACAGGTGCATTTGGTATATAATAAATAGGATTGAACACATCAGGAGCTGCTCCATAGGGATGGGAAGGGCCTGCATTGAGATCGCCGTTCAAGTCCATAAATGATGCATCCAGAGCTGTAAGAACGCCAGTCCAATCTTTTCTATACGCATTCAGACGTGCAGTGATTGCTCTATTGATCTGTCTCAATTTTGCGATTGTTTTGAAATCTGCAAATCCTGAAGTCAGCTTAAAGGGGAAATCTCCGGCTGCTGCACCTTGAAAAGCTTGATCTCCTTCATCTAATATTATCTTGATTTGATCCAGCGCTTGTTCATAAGGAACAAAAGGCCCTGGGTTCAGTGGATCTGCAACATCCATTCGGATTCCATTTTGATAGACAAAGTTGGCTGGAATCATGAACTGATAGCCTTGAATGGTCTTTGCAAATCCAACGACAGCACTTCTTTGGGTTTCGGTAATATTGATAGTGTTTGCCGCAGCCAATTGGAGTACATCCGCTTGTTTGATCGCTTGGTAAGGTGATGCCCATGAGCCGCCACCTGTGTTTCCAAATCCGAAATAAGAGCGATCTGGAACTCTTCCATTTTGGCCGAGCCAATCTGTTTGAAAGCGAGGGTCAGAGGCATTTAAATACCATACTTCACGTCCGAATGTGTTCCATGCTTGGGAAATGTTAGTCACGTACCCTCGATGCCTTGACTCAAGCCCTGTTACCAAGAATTGAATCTGTTGCGAAGTTGCATTATTTGCAATGCTTCCCACGGAAGGGTTATTTGGATCTTGGATTTCATCCAATTGTAGTGGATTGCAACCGAAAGTCAAACCGGCTGTAATCAGCATAAATCCTAAGTTTTTAGCTATATTTTTCATAGTTAGGCCGATTAAAAGTCAATAGTTATGTGAAAGAAAATCCTTCTTGGAGTAGGGTATGGCGCAATATCCACGTTGTTCGCTACCGCCTGAGCTCCAAAAGTGGAGGTTTCAGGATCGTAGCCTTTATAGTTCGTGAAGAGAAATGCATTATTTACAGAGGAACCTACACGCATATTTTGAACGGTATTTCCAAACAAGTTAGAAATGGTCGTTCTAGGGAAAGTGTAATACAGTCCGATTTCTCTGATTTTTACAAACGTAGCATCCTGAACCCATCTCCCTGCATTATTGAAAGGTGCTGGTTCTCTCTGGCGACCATTTGGAATTCCGTCTCCGTTGTCATCACCAAACCAGCCATTGGTAGTTCCACCACCGTCTGTTAAGAAAGAGGTCAAATTGATGTTGTCACCGCCCTGTCTCCAATCCACTAAGAACGAGAACTCCAATCCTTTGAAAATATTAAAGGAGTTGTAGAAAGACAGGTTGAAGTCAGGCTGAGCATTTCCCCAAACTGTAAATCCACCTGGAATAGTTGGATCGGCAGGGGAACCCACGATAGTCGTAGGAGAATAGCCTTCGGCATAAAGGAAAGTTCCTAGACCGGAACCAAAACCACCTGATAAATAGGTTGGGATTCCTAGTCTGGTCATTTCGATATCGTTCTGCCAGTATAGGATTCTAGAGAACCAACGGAAATTTGATTTCTCCACAACATTTCCAGAAAGTCCCAATTCCAATCCCTTATTCTGAAGTTCTGCTTCATTACTTGGTGTAGTGTTTACACCTGTTGAAGGAGCAAGATTCAGGTTTTGTAAGTTGTTTTGGGTATTTTTGATGTAATAAGTAGCTTCCAAACTAATTCTATTATTGAAGAATCCTGCGTCAATACCAAATTCTAATTCTGTCGCGGTCTCTGGTTGAATCTGAGTGTTACCGATAGAAGTTGAAACGGTAGAACCTAGTAGACCTCCGATATTTGTCCCTCCAAGTGGAGTAAATGTAGCACCGAAAGCTACAGGACCAGCTGTCTCTCCATAAGCAATTCTAGGCTTAAGCTGGCTGATTACTGAACTGCTCCAAAAATCAAAATTGGTCAAATTGATGGCCATGCTTGCTCTTGGAAAAGCATAGAATTTGTTAGAATCCCCGTTGAGTGTTGATTTATCCCATCTGATCCCCAATGTTCCGATGATTTTGTCTTCGAAATTGGCCTCTTGCTGAAGGAAAATTCCAGCTTCCTGAATTCTGCTGTTAAACTGGCTGTTGATTTCCTGAATATTTGCTTGTTTAAGGTTTTTCTGTCCAGGGACTAAGCCTCTACCTCTGTTGAATAAAGAGCTATCATCAAAATCCAATCTTACTAATCCTACCTGAGAGTTCATATTTACCTTTCCAAGATTCCAGTTGTATACCAGAGCTGCCTGAAAATTGGTATTGAAACTTTCCTGCTTACCCACTAAGATATCTCCAGGATTAGCCTGTCCGCTTTGGAACTGTAAAAACTCAGGAAGATATACCTCAGATGAGTTTTGAAGGAAATCCAAACCTCCGGATATCGTTGCCTTTAAGAAACTGTTTTGGGTTTTTAGAAGGTCTAATTCTAAGGTAAATGCCTGAATAAAGCGATTAACCTGAGAATTGTTTTGACCATTATCTGTAACTGAAACAGGGTTTTCTGAGAAATAAGGATTAACTGGATAGCTCCCATCTTCTCTTCTACGAAGGTCGTAGTAATTAGGGACATATGCGATGCTATAGCCAATACTTGCTCCAGAGTTATTCTGGTTTCCGGTAAATCCTCTATCCGTATTCGATCGGATATAATTTGAAGATACGCCCAGTTTGATCTTATCGGTGATTTTATGATCGACATTCGCTCGGATCGAATAACGCTCGTAACCGGTATTTTTTACGGTTCCGTCTTCATTAGTAATATTTCCAGAAATAAAGAATTTAGTTTTCTCACTGCCACCAGATACATTGACTCTGGTGTTTAGAAGGAGTGCGTTGTTGTTGTAGAAGTAGTCTTCATAATCAATAAAGTTTCCACTTGATTGTGCAGCTCTGAATCGCTCTAATTCTACAGGTCTTCTGGATTCAGGAAAAAAGAAATTGATTTTATCCTCGCTCCATTCATCCACTCCTAATAGTCTAAGTGGCTTAGCAAAACCTACATCTTGAGATATGGAAACGGTAGTTCGACCCTCTTTACCTCGTTTGGTAGTGATGATGATTACGCCAGCATTGGCTCGTGTTCCATAAATTGCTGCGGCAGATGGTCCTTTCAGAATTTCGATGTTTTCGATATCAGCTGGATTGATATCAGCTAATCGATTGGATCCGTCATCTTGACTTGAACCGCCAGCACCAGATACGGTGGCACGACCAGTTCGCTGAGAAGCATTATTAATGTACACTCCATCTACAATGATCAGTGGCTGAGAAGCGCCCTGCAAACTTGAAATACCTCTCAGTTGAATCGAGATACCTCCTCCTGGAGCACCCCCGTTGGATCGAATCGTGGCTCCTGCTACTTTACCGTACAGCGCACCGTCAGTAGTTTGGATGGTAGTAGTTCCCGTAAGGTCTCTTGCAGAGACAGAGGAAACAGCATTTGCCAGATTACTACGCTTTACCGAAGACGCAAGACCAGTTACGATTACTTCTTCTAGGTTGGTCGCATCCTGCTTCAGTAGAACATTTAGTGTGCTCATAGAAGGACTGACCATTATGGTTTGGGACAGATATCCGATTGAAGAGAACACCACTTCTCTTTGATCTGTACCGGGAAGATTTAGCGTGTAGTTACCATCAAGATCTGTGATAGCTCCGCTTGTTGTTCCTTTCAGAATTATACTCGCCCCAATTAAGGGTTCGCCTGTCCGCTCATCGGACACGTTGCCTGACACGGTATATTGTGCCCAAGCCCAACCTACTGAGAGCCACATGAAGGCCACAGTAGTCAGAAATTTGTAAATTTTTGACATAAGAAATTTGGTTAGATATAATCTTAATATCTGAAATTTTACGCTTTGAAAGAAGGGGGTATAATTTATACTAAAAATAATTTATTTGAACGGCAAAATGAACTAGAAATGAAAGCATGCTATAAAAAAATTATTATTATTTCCACAAAAAAAGGTGATATATCATCACCTTTTTTTGTTTTAGTTTCTAAATGGATAATTATTTAACCTGATTATACGCAATGATGACAGTGACCTCTTTTTCTTTGCTTATCTGGCTGGAAGACCGATGACAGATGACAGAAGCGCCTGCAATGCTAGTTTTTACCTTATATTAAGTCGCTTTTTGACTTTTAGTGGTGCAATTGCGGATATACATATTATTTAATCATCGGCAGTACAATTCTACTTAGACTTTTTCCGCCATGATGGATTGAGTTGTTAGCGACCACACCTTCTGTCTCATCATACGTATTTCCTCCAGTATTCATGTTTCTGTCGAAGCGAGGAAAATTGGAGCTACTTACTTCGATTCGGATTCGGTGTCCTTTATCAAAGTAATTGGACGTACTCATAGGAGTCATTTTGACTTCATACACGTTTCCGTCTTCCATCCATACTTCCTTGTCGTATCCTTCTCTGTAGCGAACTCTTTGGATAGTTTCATCGAGATTGAATGCCTTTCCATCAGGATGAACATCGATCAATTTGATCGTCACATCTGTATCTTTAGCATCGGATGAGAGATATAAGTAAGACTCAATAAAGCCAGAAACCTCAATTCCTTCTTCCAATACATCCGAGGTGTAAACCAAGATGTCATCCCGTTTTTCCATTTCAGATTGATCAAATGATCCTCCGACTACGGCATTTCCGGTGCAGCAGACATTACCTCCGTAGGAAGTTACCGGATTCATAGGGTCGTATTTGAACGTATCTGGATTGTCTTTTCTAGGTTTCTTGGTAGTAAGCTTTCCGTTTCCATTCAGCGTATTTGCTTTGCCTTCAGAATCCAAATACATCGTAGTCATCACCGCTTCTGCAGGAGGCCATACGTCTGAAGTTTGCCACTTGTTAGCGCCCATTGTGTAATATTGGACTCTTGGCATTTCCTCCATTGTTTCGGTTTTTTCACCTTTCAACCATAGGTCAAACCAAGCAGTGATGATTTCATCATAATTCAGACGAGCATCACCTACATTCAGATCACCTACCATAGTATTTTCAGTCGCTCTAGTATAAGAACAGTGCATCACTGGAGCTATTACTAGGTACTGATTGTCTCTGGCTAGTTGCGATACAGCATTCTTTCTGGCATGATTGAACATCGCAATGTTTGGCCCAGATGATACGTCAAACCAAGACACAAACCAGAAACTTGGCTTGTCAAAAGGCATTTCGTCATTATAAAGACCGCTAGTAAACCACTTTGGATCATTTGGTTTACGGGTGATCATCTCCTCATAAATGCCCATTGGGCCATTTTGATTTTTGATAATGTCCTGAATAGGAAGGTGACTTAAAGCGTCCTTGGAATCGATTCTTGGATATTCAGGAGACATGTCATAGAAACGTTGAAGTCTCTGCAGATCTTTTTGACTGATGTCAGCAGCTAGCTTTGGAGCCATAGGATCATGCTGTACGCTATAGAGCCAGTTGGTGAAAAGCATCTGTCCAGCACCACCTCGGTACCAGTTGCCTTGCTCCCAAAACTCTCCAACTTTGCCTACTCCAGCGCCGAAACCCTGTGGAACCAAGGCCACCAAAGCAGGATGATCAAGAGATGCAACGGCCATTTGCCATTCGGCAGTGGAAGAGCAGCCGAGCGTTCCCACTTTGCCATTGCTCCAAGCTTGCTTGGACATCCACTCAAATGCATCAGATCCATCAGTCAAAGGAACGCCAAGAATATCCCAATCGCCTTCAGAGAAATATCTTCCACGTTCGTTTTGTACTACATAGACATACCCCTTCTTCACCCAATCGAGTGCAGATTGCATCGTACGCGTATTCATTTCTCCGTTTCCCCAAGTATTAAAATTATAGGGTGTTCTGGAGAATACGATTGGATATTTACCTTCACCCTTTGGGCGATAAATATCAGTGGCTAGTCGCACACCATCGCGCATGGGCATCATGACTTTTTGATCCACAATAGCGACTTCATCCAGCTGATCGATGATGCTTTTTTCCTGAGCAAAAGAAACAGAAACGACCATGATCAGCAGAAGGGTCAAGAAACTGTTATAGAGATTTTTCATATAAGATGATTTCAGTTTGAGAGTAATTTAGTGAAGTGAAGGAAAAGAGTGGATAGAAAATGATGACTGGTAGATTTTGAGGTTGAGAATTGGCTAGGTAGACAGAAGATTCTCCAACGCGGGAGTCTTACAAAGGAACTGCTTTTGCACGGGGATTGACGAAATTCTATCTTACTACAGTCGTTTTCTGGCAGAAAATAAGATAAACGAAAATTGAAATTTAGATGATCGGAGTCAAAGCTCAAGTATCCAAAGACTTATGTGCTGATTGAAAAAATGTAATCTATAGCCTTTTTATTTTACGCTTTTCATTTCATACATAAAAGCTAAATTTGCGATCACATTGATTTTTACCCATGAGCGACAGCCCAACCAACACCCTGATTACCTGGGTGGAAGTAACAAAAAATTCTGATTTCACGATTTACAATCTTCCTTTCGGGATTTTTCAGAATAAAAAACTTAGTCCGCGTGTCGGAATAGCAATCGGCGATAAGATTGTGGATTTAAGTATTCTGGATCAGGAAGGATTCTTTTCGGATATGTTTTTGCCTGAAGGAGTGTTCCTTAGTGAGTCACTGAATGAGATGATAGGATTAGGGAAAGTCATCACTAAGAAAATCAGAGAACGTGTTCAAAATCTGCTTTTGACGGATAATGAAAAGCTGAGAGATCATTCTGCAAGAGGAAAGGTGATGCTGCACCGGAAGGAAGCTACTATGTTGATGCCAGTGAAGATTGGCGATTACACTGACTTTTACAGCAGTATGGAGCATGCCACCAATGTGGGTAAAATGTTTCGTGATCCTGAGAATGCACTTTTGCCAAACTGGAAGCACCTTCCTGTAGGCTATCATGGAAGAGCATCTTCTATCATTCCCTCTGGCGTACCAATCACTCGACCAAAAGGTCAAACAAAAGATCCCGAGTCAGGTTCACCTGTTTTTGGTCCAACTAAAAAACTGGATTTTGAAATGGAATTGGCGTTTATTACGGGCAAGTCCACCAAACTAGGAGACTCAGTTTCTACTACTGATGCGGAAGACTACATTTTCGGTTTTGTACTTTTTAATGATTGGTCAGCTCGTGATATCCAAGCTTGGGAATATGTGCCCCTAGGCCCGTTTTTAGGAAAAAGCTTTGCTTCTTCGATCTCACCTTGGGTGGTGACTTTAGAAGCTTTGGAGCAATTCAAAGTAGAAAGCCCTGTGCAAGATCCTGAGGTTTTGGACTATTTGAAATGTGCTAAATCTCATAGTTTCGATATCCATTTGGAAGTATATATACAACCTACTGCCGAGAAGAGCAGCAAAGTCAGCACGTCCAATTTTAAAAATATGTATTGGAATGTAGCCCAGCAATTGGCGCATCATACCGTAAACGGCTGCAATATCAATGTAGGAGACATGATGGCTTCAGGCACGATATCTGGTCAAGAGCCAGATTCATTCGGGTCGATGCTCGAGCTTTCTTGGAATGGAAAAGAAACAGTAAAGCTTGAGTCTGGGACGGAAAGAATGTTTATAGAAGACGGTGATACCGTGATTATGAAAGGATATGCAGAGAAAGAAGGTGTCAGAATTGGATTTGGAGAAGTGAAAGCCAAAGTTTTGCCAGCCAAGTAATTTACGAAAAATAATATTGACTAAAGCCCTGATTTACACTAAGTCAGGGCTTTTTTATGTCTTCATATGTGTGAATATTAGGTAAGGTTTCGTTTTTGAGATGATTGAAAAAAGCTAAGCTTTTTCTATTCTTACTCTTTTTTTGGAGGAGATTTCCCTCCTGATAGTTTATAGATCACATAGCCTATTCCTATTGCAAAATGTAGAATCACGATTCCAAATATTATGTAAACAGTTGTGTAGCTCATGGATTTTTCAAGCTAGTGCTTTTAGAAGAGACTTCTCCCACGGAAGTCCCGAAAAGCAGAAAGCCATCCGAATTTTCGGATGGCTTTCTGCAGTAATACGATCCAAATGATGAAACTTGAACCACTAGTAAATTCTTATTTGAAACCGATCTCTTCCAAGCCTTTATGGCTGATTTTGATAGCTTCCATAGGATCCAAGTCGAAGGTATTGTCTTGCTCAACTAGGTAGAACTCCATTCCTGATTTGTCTTTTTCGGCTAAGATTCTCTTGAAATCAATTGAGCCCGTTCCTACAGGAGCGAAGTTGCCTTCGGCATTCATGTCTTTCACGTGCCAAGCTTTGAAGCGACCTGGATATTTTTCGAAGTAAGTAAGTGGGTCTGCGCCGGCTTTGGTTACCCAAAATAAGTCCATCTGGAAGTTTACGTTCGCAGCGTCACAATTTTCTAACAGGTAGTCAATCATGGCTGTTCCATCAGCCATCGGCTTAAATTCAAAGTCATGATTGTGATACAATAGTTTTAATCCTGCAGCAGTACATTTTTCACCTAGTGTATTTAGGATCGCTGCCAGTTCTGCAGGAGTCCCTTTCATGCCCATTCCATCTTTTCCAGCGGTAAACATGCCCATAGGAGGCACAGGAACTATAAAATATTCAAATCCGGCTGCTTTTGCATCTGCAATCTGCTGGTCGGCATTTTCAAGGTTTATTCCACCCATATGTGTGCTTTTTGGCTGAAGGCCGATCGATTCTAGATATGCTTCAAATTCTGTAGGAGCCATTCCGTAGAATTTCCCGTCTGCGTATCCAGCTGCTTCAATATAAGCGTAGCCATCATTAGCAACAGCTTGAAGGATGGCTTTAGGGTTTTTTGCCATAGAATCCCGAAGGGTGTAGAGGGCTAGGCCGCCGAAATCTGTCGATTCAGTTTGGACTACGTCAGCGACAGTACCAACTTCTGTGGTATTCTCAGTACTGCATGCTGTGAATCCTAAGGTAAGAGACAGGAGCAGCGTAAAGCTTAAATTGAAATTTCGTTTCATAGGTTTTCTTTTTTGATGAGTTGAAGTTAACTAAATCATATAACTATTAAACATGATTATCCGCAATGATGCCAGAAGCATTATTTTCTTTGCTTTAAAGGCTGAAAGACGGGTAACCGAAGTGGCCTTAATTTTAGAGTGGAGCATACTTTATAATGCTTTTATATCGCTGCTGGCAAAAAAGTGGATATACATACTATTAAATGTCTCGCACAATTTACTGTCCAACGAGTTTGTGAGAAATCACACATTAGGTAAACAAAAGCGCACAATTTCGTTTAACTCAGTATAACTAACTTGATTATCACAATGACACATCTATTGAAAATACTCGAAATACATCCAGTGACTCATGATGTGAAGCAGTACAAAGTGGAAAAGCCGAAAGGATACTTTTTTATTCCCGGACAAGCAACCGAAGTAGCCATCAATAAAGAAAAATGGAAAAGTGATTTCCGTCCTTTTACGTTCACTTCTTTGCCTGAAGAAACTCACTTGGAATTTGTGATCAAATCTTACAGTGATCACGATGGGGTGACGAATCAGTTTGATAAATTGAACGTGGGTGATGAGTTGCTTTTGAATGACGCGTGGGGAGCCATTCAATACAAAGGCAAGGGGGTTTTCATAGCGGGAGGAGCTGGGATTACTCCGTTTATAGGGATTTTTAGATCTCTTCAATCAACCGATGAATTGAGTGGAAATACCTTAGTTTTTGCCAATAAAACTGCTGAAGATGTGATTCTTGATTCCTATTTCCGTAAAGCATTGGGGGATGATTTCATATCGATTTTATCAAAAGAGCAAATTGATGGTCATCAACATGGAATGATCGACAAGGATTTCATTCAGACGCATGTTAAAGATTTTAATCAGCAATTTTATGTCTGTGGGCCAGATCAAATGGTAAAGGATATCAGCAAGATGTTGGAGGAACTTGGAGCTAAGCCAGAGGCCGTTACTTTTGAAAAGTAAGCGTGAAAACCTCTTAAGTGTATTTATTTATAATCTTTTTCACCAGTGGGCCAATCGTCAATCCTTGGACAATAATTGAGAAAACGACAATGACATAAGTGACGGTGAGGAAGAGCTCGCGCTCCATCTGAGGTTCCAGAGACAAAGCCAGCGCAATAGAGATTCCACCACGGATTCCACCCCATGTCATCATTAGGCCGGTTTTAGGAATAAAATCCAGTCGCTTTTTAAAAATAGCCACAGGACCTGCAAGTGATAAATAGCGTGCGATCAGTGCTATTGGAATTGCAATCAGTCCAAACATTAAGTACTCGCTACTAGCAGTGATAATAAGTAGTTCAAGTCCTATTAACACAAACAAAATAGCGTTTAGCAGTACATCTATCAGCTCCCAAAACTTATCTACGTAATTGAGAGTAGTTTCTGACCATGCAATTTTTGGTGACTTATTTCCTATGAAAATACCTGCGACTACCACTGCCAATGGGCCTGATACATGCAGGTAATGTGCTAATCCTGAGAGTCCCATTACTAACGCCAGCGTAATAATCACTTCTGTTTCATAGTGGTCTATGACTTTCATCAGCCTGAAAGTTAGCCAACCAGTAATCAAGCCAAGCCCAATTCCTCCTACCACTTCCTCTAGAAATAATAATCCAACTTCGCCTGCATCAATAGCACCGAAACCTTTCTGGGCGATCTTGAAAATCACCAGAAAAACTACCACGCCTACGCCATCATTAAAGAGGGATTCACCTACGATTTTAACTTCTAGTTTTTTGGGAGCATTGGCGTCCTTCAGAATACCCAAAACCGCAATTGGGTCGGTAGGGGATATCAATGCTCCAAATAGTAGACAATAGATATAATTGATTTCGTGACCAAACACCAAGAACACATAATACATCATAGTGCCCACGAAGAAGGTGGAAAGTACAATCCCGATAGTCGCAAAAACTGCAATTGGGGCTTTCATAGCTTTCAAGGAGTCCAGTTTCGTATGTAGCGCGCCTGCGAAAAGCAAGAAGCTTAGCATCACATCCAGCAAAGCAGTTTCAAAATCTATGGAACCAATAAGCAACTCAGCTTCGTCAATAAAAAAATGATTGATCTTACCTAAAATAGTAATTCCAAGCGTGAATACAATCGCAATAATCATTAAGCCAATGGTAAATGGCAGCTTCAAAAACTTCGTGTTGATAAAAGCAAAAGCTGCGGAGAGAACAATCAGAATGGTGATAATGCTAAAAATATCCATTGACTAGAATCGGTTTTAGTGAAGGTGAACAAATTACAACTATTTTATTGATAGGTTCAAAAAGAGCAGGTATCATTCAATCTGAATGATACCTGCTAAAGGTATTTTCTTTCGGGAGTTTATCGGAAGACTAAGAAATGAGCGTTTGAAGAAATCTTGACGTAATCCGCATAGCATTCCACATTTAGCATTTCAGAAAAGTCAATTTTATCCATTTTCCGATCCTTACGAACGAGAGAAATTTAGTTTTTCCAGAAGGGTAGGTACTGTTTTTTTTATCCAAGACACTAAAAATGATTAGTGTTTAACGGCGCGTAGATGTGACGCAATATATTTCTTAACACCTAAGTATATATATTGACTTTTCTAACCCATCCTTTCTATCTTTTCTACTAATTTTCCTATTTACTATATTTATTGAGTATGATCAGAGGTGAGTTGGTAGTTAAGGGTTGGAGGTAACTATTTAACTAGTCTTTTTTTTATATTTATTATAGATTTCAATGCCTTCACTGAAAAGATTAGGCAGAGGATCTTTTATAATGAATTCGCCGAATGTATTATCAAAAGGTAAATAATCTTGTTTATTAAATAATCGTTTTAAAGTCATTTTTAATGCAGGCCCAGTTCTTAAAACGAGGTTTTTCCGAGTTTTTATTTCAGGGAGCTCTACTTTTAAGCCCGAAAGGCAAGATAGGTATGGGAAATTGACACCTGCAAATATAGAAGCAGTTACACTTGCCCAAAATCGGGGATTCATCTCAATTAATTTTGCTTGTCGTTCAACTTCATCATACCTTAAATCAATATGGACTACTCCAGACCAGTTGAATTTGTCGACTACTTCTTTAACGATGTGGAATATTTCGTCATTTTCTAAAAATTCTATTCCATATGGCCAAGGATAATCAACTGTATACTTTAAGCCTTTTTGAATTGTGTGTGCAAGAATTCTGCCTTCAGAACATATTACGCTACAATCAATATCATAGCCTTTTATATACGACTGTATAATTTGATCTTCAGAATGATCAAATTCATTATACCAACTTTGAAGTTCTTCAGCATTTTTAATTATATGGATTCCTTTTCCTCCTGATCCATTTCTTGGCTTTATTATGATTGGAAATGAAAGGGCAGAAAGAGCTTCCTCTAAACTACTGGTCGACTTGAAAAGTAAAGTATTTGGGTGAGGAATGTTATTTTCTTTAAGCCATAAAGAGAGTAGCCATTTGTCATCAGCGATATCAAATGAATTAAGTTCTGGATTAGGAGCAATAGCGATTAAGTTTGAAAGTTTTTCTTTATTCTCGGAAACCAGACGTATGGTTTCAACATCTACTGGTAACAGGATGTCAGTATTTGTCTTTTTTATAGCATCTATGATTGCAGCTAGTCTTTCTTCTTTACTTTCCCCAAACAAATTATATATAAATTTAGATGTGTAGCGTGAAAAACGAATTGGTGCATTCCTATCTCTTGATAGGACAATAGTTTTTACTTCCTTTTCTTCAGCTAAACATCTAACTATCGATGTAGCATAGTGGGACTCTCCATCAGGAATTAAGACTGAAAATGATCCATTTCTGATAATTTTTTTCATACATTATAAGTAATAATAATTTTTTATAAAAATCTTTAAAGAGCTGTATTAAAGTTTTAAAATTTAAATTATTGGATTTTGATAGGGTGTATCAAGTCGAATTTAACCAACAGGTTTAATGTTAATTAATACTACAAGGTTAGACAAAAACTAACCATATTTCGAGTAAGCTTTTAGGTATTTTAAAACTAGTATGGGTATAATTTTTGGTAGAAATTGCACTAATACGGCAGTGATCATTTCCTGAAAAATCTTTCTTTGAAATATTATCTTAATAATATCGATCCTATTTCCCTATTTATAAATCTAACTCAGGTTATTTTCTTAATACTTATGCAAATCTGTTTTAATTTTCGTTGCCTTGGTTAAACTGGCTAGCCATATATAATAGGTTGGTATTCAGAGTTTATATGTGATAAATCTCTATTCCACCTCAGGAATCGCCATGGTATGATTTCCTACCAACATACATTTTCCATCTAGTGCTACATAGGTCCGCATAAAGTGATATTTGGTTGGGACAGGGCCTCGATCAACTATAGTGAACCCAGTTACGATAGCAGTATTGCCCGTAATTGCAACTGTTACGTCGCTTTGAATTCTGGATTGGGTATTGCTTCCATCATTAGCAACTTGTTTTTCTGCTCGTTTGATTACGGATTCTTTATCATCCACAGATGATACGTGATTGTGAATCCAAATAAAATTGTCTGCTAGCACACTCTTGAAAAACTTAGGATCAGGGTGAAGATTGGTTTCTTCCCACTTGGCATCCAGTGCTTTGATATTTGCTTCGGTCATGCAGCCCTGCTGGGCTGATGCTGATAGGAAGTTTATGAGGCTTAGTAGTATTAGAAGGGTGAATGATTTCATGTCTGGTTAGATTTGAGTTTTCATAGTTGAATGAAATTTAACCTAATAATGAAACTGTACCTAAAACTACTGCAAAAATCCCCAACAGCCAAAGCAACCAAAAAGGCTTTCTCTTTAACGGATTCTTACCCCAAAAAGCCAAGGTGAGAGTCATCATCATAGGTCTGTTTTTGGCAATGAAATTATATCCGTGATCACTCAGGGAGCGAAATAAACTGAAATGCTGATACCAGCGATGCCAGTGTTTTTGGGGTTTGGCGAAATACCACATAGTTCGATAGGCTGAATCTGGCCCACTATAGACAGAGCCATCCACCTCTATTAGTCTTGATGCTTTTTTAAACTCTTTGAGTGGAATATCTGGAAATTCACTTGCAACCTCTTGAAAGGTTTTATAAGTCAAATCGCTCGTTTTTATTTTCCAAACGATGATCCAATATTTGCAGAAACCGCATTCCCCATCCCATATAAATAGTGGCTGGGCTGGTGGGCTTAAAGTCTTTTGGATCTTGGCAAACATGTAAAATTACTTTTAGTAAGGATGTAGGGTTCGATAGTTCATACGATACTACTAGAGAAATGATTTGATGTTTTTTTATGAGACGTACAGTGAAATAATAGGATTATTACTATAATTTTCATAACTGTCTGATTATAAATTATTTACATGTTTTGGTGTCAAACGTTTATATCGAAATATATGCGTATTTTTAGTTAGAAACTGCACGTAAACGAAGATTGCGATATTGGGAATTTAACTATATATTGAAACAGGCTTTGTTATAATTTTTATTCTAGATTTTTTTTCCGGTTACCACTGGTTAAAAATCTCTTCTTGAAATGAGTTTCTAATAAAGTTGCTCAGATTAGCGTGTGAGGGGAATTAGATAAATACGAGCTGATCATCACCTGGCTTATGGAGATCAAAAGCGTAATGTTTTTATTAGTGATTTTTAATTAGAAATAAATTATAGGTTAAAGCAATCTATATGAAGCAAAACTCAATTACTATTCTGGTACCGATACTTCCTGATAAGGTTCAAGAATTAGTAGATCAACTGCGAGATATAAAGAGAAATTCCCTAGAAGGAGTCTCCAAGGATTTAGATGGGTTGTCTATCATTCATTATGCAAGATGGGTGGTGATTGATAATGGGAAATCATGGGTAAACGATAATCAGAAAAGAGAGCCCAAATTACTTTTTGTAGTGGATTACGATGGGAATGAGGCAGATATGCTTACTGCGTTATGCGAAAACTCCAGTACTATCATCGACCTGATCTATGTTTTTTGCACAGATTACCCAGCATTGAATATGATAACTACTGAAGGTAGAGTACACTATTTGACTAGTCATGTCATCAAGGATTCCGCTGTATATATCGGAGCACCGGGCAGGTCTGTAGTACAAATTCAACAAGAGAAAAGACTTCGGAACTATATTCGAGAGTTTTTGGATGCTAGTTCTTGGAAAGGAGTGCCTGCCCAAACGATTCATGAAGAAATCAAGTCGAAGTTGAAAGCAAGTAATGACTTTACTTTTTTGGAAACTGAGAAAAAGCCCATGCCGAAAATTAATTATCTGGGCATGTTTTTATTAGGATTGGTGCTGATTGTTTTACTTCCATTTCTACTTATTTGGGTTTTGATTGTTCATTTTTTCTATGAAAAAAAGGATGAGAATTTTACACGCAAAAGAAGTCAGTTAGATAATGATTTTTTAAATGACCTGGAACTCTATGAAGACTATAAAAATCAAAATCAGTTCACCCAGTTGGTGGATATGAAAGTGGGGAAAGTTCGTTTGATTTCTATCAAATTCATGTTTGTACTGACGAATTTCCTGATCAAGTTTTTATTCAATCAGGGGAATTTAATGGGGATTCCAACCATTCACTTTGCTAAATGGGTGATGTTTGATGATAATTCTAGAGTCCTATTCTTCTCGAATTTTGATGGCAGCTGGCAGCAATACCTGGGAGATTTCATTGACAACAGTGGTTGGGGGCTCACGGGTATTTTTTCTAATACGAAGGTTTTTCCCAAAACAAATTTTTTGATCACAGGAGGAGCTTACAAGGAAGAATACTTCCTTGCGTGGAGCCGGAATTCAGAACTAGTAACTAATTTTTGGTATTCAGCTTACCCAGATCTTTCAATTAAAAATGTAAATAACAACACTAGAATAAGGGTGCAGTTGATGAAGAAACTTACAGAACGGCAGGCTGCCAAATTTCTTAAACTCCTATAAGACTATAAATATGACAATGCTAGAACTCGAAAATATCCAAGGTTACCTGATCCGAGGATATGCTCATATGTTGTATTCGAGGTTCGTTTACATGAAAATTTCTGATGCCAGCGCAGCCAAAAAATGGCTTTCTAAATCTTGGCAAGAGATGACCTCTGCAAGGTATATTCATGATAAGTCAAAGATCTCGCCTACTCATTTGAATATTGCATTCAGCCATGAAGGCTTAAGACAACTAGGGTTGAAAGAGGAGAATCTTGCAGCATTTTCAAGGGAGTTCCGCCAAGGAATGGTCGCACCGCACCGTACTAGGTTATTAGGTGACTCTGATGAAAGTAAACCTGAAGACTGGATTTGGGGTGCGAACCAAAATGATTCGATTGACCTTTGCTTGATGGTATTTGGTAACGATAAAACGGGTAAAGACGACCTGGAAAAAGATAAAATTGTATGTCTTAATTACTATAGAGAGCTAGAAGCACAGTTCGAGGAAAATGGGCTAAAGCAATTATTTTTTATCGATGGTCAAACACAACCTGATAACAAAGAACACTTTGGGTTTAGGGATGGAATATCCCAGCCTATAATCGAAGGGTCAGGAAGAGTAGGAAACAAAGATGACGTCGTAAAAGCCGGGGAGTTTTTATTTGGATACAAAAATGAATTTGGGGTCTATCCAGATGCTCCCTTGATCGTCAAAGGGCAAGGAAATTTAAATCTTCTTTCTCCCGATCCAAGAGGAAGTGGCCTCAAAGACATAGGGAAAGATGGGACGTTTATGGTGATGCGACAGTTGGATCAGGATGTCAATAAGTTTTGGAGTTTTATGAATGAAAACAGTAAAAATCCAGATGGCTCGATCAATGAGGAAGAAAGCTTGAAATTGGGAGCAAAATTTATGGGAAGGTGGCAGAATGGTGCACCAATTACACTTTTTCCGGATAAAGATCCTGGACCTCATAGTGACATTAATGATTTTGGCTATTCAAAATTTGATAAAGATGGGTTAAAGTGTCCCTTTGGATCTCACTTGAGAAGAGCAAATCCACGGGATAATGTTGATGATCACGGGCGCAAAATTTCTCTAAAACTGAGTAAGCAGCACCGGATAATAAGAAGAGCCAGGCTTTTCGGAGAGATTTATGAAGGTTCCCCGACGAAAATAACACCAAAGGGAAAAGTGGGATTATTATTCATTTGTTTCAATGCAGATATTAGTCGTCAGTTTGAATTTCTCCAATATACTTGGTCTAATCTTCCCAAAAATAAGGAACTCTATAATGACCCTGATCCCATTATTGGAGTGAAAGAAAAGCCAAGTCTAGGTGAGGAGCAAAATTTCACTATGCAAGATTCGCCAGTGAACAAAACATTCAAAAACCTACCAAGAGTTGTCACCGTGAAAGGCGGGGGCTATTTCTTCTTTCCTTCGATTATTGTTTTGCGATACTTATCGACTATTTGAAAATAAGTAGTAGTTTAACCCATGGGTGCACATCTAAGAATTGATTAATTCAGTATGGAAAATCTCACTTGCCTTCTTTGAGAAAAAGAGGTTTGTCAAATCAGATTCTCCACCAGAAACCCATATAATCTACATACGTATACGCTTATCCTACTAATTCCTTCTTACTCTTCCAAAAATGCTTTAGCATTGTTTAAACCGTTTTGAAGGTATTTTTTCAGAAAAAGTGGGGCGAAAATTGACAAAAAAATCTTCGATAAGAAGTTTTTGTAGGTGAAGGTATATACCCAGCGAAGTCTTGTCTTATCATCTACCGTATCAAACCACATATGACCGTAAGTTTTGGTAGTGAAATGCTTGAAAATATCACTGAATTCAGTAGTCTGGTAAGCATAATTGGAATAGCGATGTACCAAGATGAGTTCTTCCACCAGCGTAGCTGAATCTCCTCTTTCTACCAATCTGTTGTCTCCGACTTCTGCCCAGCCTCCACGTAGTTTAGTGACTTTTATGATTCCATATATAGGCCCGGTTTTCAGTAGCCAGCTAGAAAGCTCCTCGACACTAGATACGAATTCGTATGCTGTCTGCTTATTACAATTGATAACGACTTCTGCGGTGGTGAAAAGGATATGTTTCTCAGGTACTTGCTGGTCTAGCGTGACGCGGGTGTTTAAGTTGTTTAAGTCATTTAAAAAGTCTGTAGAATCTTGTGGCTCAGCGTTTGGAAGTTTGTTTTTATCGTGTCGGAATTTTGACATGACCTCGTACACTCTTTTTCTTACTCTATTGAAACTACCCAAAGGTCTATGCTCAGGAAGGGAATGCCAAGGGTTAAAGGAAAGATTGTCCCCAAAAGCTAGCTGGGCATTCGAATCAAAAGTCTGTGGATGAATGGTCAACGTGGCGACTTTGATGTATTGAGAACTCCATGCTACGGTAGGGTCTTCTATAGGCATTGCATCCGCATCAGTTTGAAACTGAACAAAAAAATCAAATTTAGCCTCATTGTCGTGTAAAGTTTGAGCAAGATTGTATCTCAAATAATTGTAATCTGTGGTATTTTCTACGACGGTTATATTGCTTGGACTTGGTCGAAGATGATACTTCACTGCGTGTTTTATTTCCCCAAACTGATAGGGTTGGGTACTCCAGTAAGGAATGTCAAGTGGATTCTTACAGGCAACTTTGCTTTTCATCGCCCTTCCTATTATTGGCCAGAGAAAAGGATTTAGAATAAAAAGTTTACTTTTTATGAAATTCGGTGAAGTCATAGCACTGAGAAGTTTGCTCAATTCCTTGACGGTTTTTGCGAAAAATGTTTCCGTACTCATTAGTAGGAAATCTTGCGTTTCAGCAAGTAGTTCGTTCTCCAATATCTTTTCTCCGGGCACTCCTACTAGTTTAATAGCGACACCTCGGATGTCCTTTTTCTTATCTTTCTGAGGTTTGGTGTTGCCATTGGAAAAACGAACCCACGCATGGTAGTCTTTCGGCTCACCAGCAAAAACTCCCACTCTTAATTCCTCTGGTAAATCTTTTTCCACAGTAAATGAAGCTTTTACACAGCCATGCATTTTGGTATGTACCTGCCGTAGCATCTTTTTGTCTTGGTACATTTTGGTGACCTGAGCTTCAAATTCATTGATCATTTCATATGCAATCTGATCTTCATCATCCTGTACATATTCATTTCCTATTTTTTTTGGAGTTCCGGTTGGGTTTGACATGGTTTTCTATATAGGGAGTTAAAAAAAAATCTAAAAATATAAGGGAATGTAATTAAAATATGGTAAAGGTGATGTGCTGAGATATAATAGTTTGTGTTTTAAATACTGATAATTGTATTAAATTTAATGAAAGTATTATTCCGAAAATCTATTTTGGGGAGTATAAACATGAATTAGGTAGCTAAAAATTCTTTTTCGATGAAATGGCAAATTTTGTATTCAGATAATGATTCTGTCACCCAAAATTCAGAATCAAACCTGAGTAATGGTTTTGTTAGAAAAAAAATCTCCCTCTCTACGCTTTCACAGATAGAAACCTTGAAAGCGACTAATGAAGCCGCTTTTGCAGGCATGTCAATTCCTGGCTTTAGAGACGTATTAGAATGTGAAAATACTGGCACAGATCTCACTTTAAAACTTCAGTTTATAAAAGGGCAAAGTTTGAAGGAGCTTGTTTCAAAGCAGCCTAGCATTAGTGAGAAGGTCAAAATTTGTATTGCTATTGTAAAAAGACTCGATGAAGTTCACCGAAAGGAATTTGTTCACCTAAACCTGAATCCCGAACATATTTTAATCGAGGCTGATACGAATAAAGCGTTTTTTATAAGCCTTGGATTAGCTACTCGGATTAAGAGAAAAATTGGTATTGAGAGAAGATTGATTTTTTTTGAAGCAGATTATGATTTTATCGCACCCGAACAGACAGGGAGAATTAGTGCCGACATTGGGTTTTACTCAGATATTTATGCTTTGGGGATTATCTTTTATTGGATTTTTGCGAAGCAATTACCCTTTGAATCTAAGGAAGGAGCAGCTAAAATCCATGCACATATAGCTTTGACGCCGAAGAACCCTTCAGAGTTTTCGAAAATCCCACGGGTTCTATCGGATTTGATCATGAAAATGATAGAGAAGGATGTCCAAAACAGATACCATTCTGCCAAGGGAGTGTTATATGATTTGGAAATGATATTGTACGCGCTAGAAAAGAACCTTGATATTGAGGGGTTTTTACTGGGGACGCAGGATTCTTCTGGTTTGCTACTGTTCACGGACCAACTTTACGCACGAGATAAGCAGATCAAACTGCTGAAAGAAGCCTTCACAAGAACCACTGAAAATGAGAAAGGCTTGGTATATGTCTATGGCAATTCAGGTGTGGGTAAGTCCGCCTTGGTGGAGCGAATGTACAGGCCGGTGGTGCAGGCAGGAGGGTTTTTTATTTCGGGTAAGTTTGATCAGCTCCGGGCTGATGTTCCTTATTCGGCCTTCTCTCAGGCGCTGGGAAAGTTGATATACCAGATTTTGCTTTTAAATGAAGCAGAGCTGAACAAATGGAAAGCTAAGCTTCATGAGTTATTGCAGCCCATCGCAAAGGTGTTGTTTGAGGTTGTTCCCGGTTTGGAAAGATTGATGGATAACGAGCCAGAAGTCCCAAATCTAACGGGGGCAGAAGGTCAGTTGAGATTTAATTATGCCTTCACTAAGTTTTTTCAGGTTTTTTCTGAATTGGGTAAACCAGTCTTTATTTTCATAGATGATCTTCAATGGAGTGATGTTTCGTCTCTTGATTTGATGAAGACCATCCTCGTCAATACGGAGCTCAACAATATTTTAATCGTAGGTGCATACCGTGATAATGAGATTACTCCAGGTCATTTATTCTTTCAGTTCAAAATGGAATTGGAGGAACAGGGGATTCATTCTGAAGAGATCCTCCTAGAGAATTTGAAGGAGGAGGACATCAAATTGTTGGTATCAAATGTTTTGGGAAAATCCGAAAGATCCTTAGATGAATTAGCCACCATTGTTTTCAAAAAATCAGTAGGTAATGCCCTGTTTGCCAATCAGTTTATTAAAGCAATTTATAAGAATGAGATGTTGTTTTTTGACAGCAATGAAGGCTCATGGAATTGGGACATTGATAAGCTGATTAGCTACAACGTGGAAGGAGATATTCTCAATTTGTTTCTGGAGACTATCAATGAGCTTCCTAGTGAAACTATAGCTATCCTTAAACTAGCATCCTGCATCGGAAACAAATTTTGGCTGGAGGATTTGGTTAATATCTCAGAAAAGGAAAAGGGGGAGATAGCCCATGATTTTAATCTTGCCTTAGATCTGGATCTAGTCATAGAAAGCTTGGATGGTAGCTTTTATTTTGTCCACGATAGGGTACAGCAAGCATTCTATTCAATGATTGATAAGAAGGGGAAAAAAGAAAATCATCTTAAAATTGGACGTATCCTTTTAAAAACTACGAAAGAAAAAGACTTAAGGGAGGAGATATTTGATATCGTGAATCAGTTCAATTTTGGTAAAGAATTAGTTTCTGATCCCATAGAAATCAAAAAGCTCTGCGAGCTGAATAGTATTGCAGGCCAGCGCGCTCAAAATTCTACAGCCTATCTCTTGGCGATGCAATATTTTACAAATGCACTCCAACTCCTTTCATCGGACTCTTGGGACATTGATAGAGATTTTACCTATGATCTTTACCTGAAGTCTGCCGTTGCCGCCTATCAATGTAATAACCAAGGGCTGTTTAGAGAGTTTACCAAATTGCTTGATGCTCAAGCTAAATCGACCCTGGATAAGCTGAAACTGGCAGACCTTAAAATCCAAAATGCAAATGTAGAAAATGATCAAAAGAGAGTAATTGAAATCGGACTTGAGGCACTTCGTTCTATCCACATTGATTTAAAACGTCATCCAACTCAATTGAATGTGCTCTTTGGACTCGTCCGAACCAATATTAGGTTAATGTCTTTTTCTGAGGATAAGATTCTTCACCTCCCTGAGATCAAAGATGAAAAGCTGCTTATCGCCATGTCTATTCTGCATCACATGGCTTTAGCGGCGTATCTCACAGAAACTAATATGCTTCCCTTGATCATGTTTGAGTTGATTCGCCTTACGTTAAAGTTTGGATTAGGCTCCAAAACCCCAGTTGCTTTTGTGGTCTTTGGCTACATCAACATTGCGTTTATGGGCAATATGGCAAAAGGACTCAAGATGGGTCAATTGGGAAATAGCGTTTTTGAAGTTATCCAAAACGAAGACGAGTATGTTTCCTTTAAACAAGTATACGTGATGTTTATTTCGCATTGGCTCAAGCATCTAGCGGATAGTATTCCGGAATTGGAGGAAGCATTGAAAAAAGGACTTGAAACTGGAGATTTTGAATTCACTTCTATAATTGGACAGCTGATTATTTATTGGAATTTTTATGGTGGAGAACCAATTCCTAAGATTTTGCAGCGAGGAGAATTACTCAGCAAACAAATCATTCCGCTAAACCAAATTATGCAAATCAAGCGAATTGATTTGTTTCGCCAGTCCGCTTTATGCTTAGTGGATGGGATAAAAGATTTTGAGTTTTTGAGTGGAGAGATTTTTGATGAGCGAAAAATTGACTTTCCTGATGAACCGGCTTTTAGTTTGTATTACCATAACTTATACGCTCAAAAGAAGGTTTTGAGCCTTATTTTTAACCAAAATGAAGCTGCATGGAAATTCTGTGGCTTGGCAAAGTTGCACCTGATACCAGTCAAAGGTTCCATCACGGAGATGTTGTTTTTCTATTATGAAAACCTGTGTATTACTCCAATTTTTTATGCCAGATCTTCTTCAGAGCAAAAAGTACTTTTGAAAATATGCAGAAAGAATATAAAGCTGATCGGAGGATTAGTGAAGCATTCTGAAGTGAATTTTCAACATCGCTTTGAGTTCATGAAAGCAGAATATGAAGCTCTTAAAGGAAATTTTGATAAGGCTATTAGATCTTTTACTTATGCCATCAGATATGCTAGAGTGCATAAATATATTCAGGATGAGGCATTGATGTGGGAGAGGGCAGGAGCCTATTTTAATTCTCAGCAGCAGCCTGAAGCAGCACAATTCTATCTTTCAAATGCCTACAAAGCCTACGAGAAATGGGGCGCAAAGGCCAAACTTGAACAAATGAAAGTAGCGTATGATGGTCTTATTTCTGCCGAAGAAATTGGGCTGAATGCTAATGTTCTTGACTTAGATACCATCCTGAAGACGATTAATCTCATCTCGGGTGAAATAAAATTGGAGAATATTCTCACTGGTTTAATGCAACTGGTAAGCGAAAATGCTGGGTCAGATCGGGCATTTCTCATCACGATCGAAAAGGATAAGAAGTTGATCAAAGCATCGATTGACAATTCCACTAATGAGATTGAGGTTCTACAAGATATTTTATATGAAGAATTTGAAGAAATCAGTCATTCGGTGATCAACTATGTGCTGAGGTCTGGCGAGACTTTGGTGATTGACGATGCCACTAAGACGTTTCCTTATTCGGATGAGGAGTACATCAGCGAAAACAAAATCAAATCCATTCTCTGTATTCCTCAGAAGCATTCAGGTGTAGGATTTTCATTATTGTACTTAGAGAATAGCTCACTTTCTGGGGCTTTTACGAAGGAGCGAATTGAGATCCTGCAAGTGATGGCTACTCAGACTGCAATCTCACTCCAAAATGCCATGCTTTTGGAAAATACGAATCAGCTCAATGAGAAACTGACCCAGGAGGTTGAGGTGAGAAAAGAGGTGGAGGAAAATTTGAGATTGAATGAGAAAAGACTGGAAGAGTACAATGCGAATCTCGAGTCTAAGGTGAAAGAAAGAACCTTGGATCTTGAGAATGAGAAGGAGAAGTCAGACGAGCTCTTACTGAATATTCTGCCACTTGATATTGCCAGAGAACTGAAAGAAAAAGGTTCTGCGAAGTCCAAAAAGTACGAAAGCGTTACGGTTTTATTTACTGACTTTAAGGGTTTTTCGATTATTGCCGAACAAATGAATGCAGTAGATCTCGTTTCTGAGATTGACTTTTGCTTTAAGGAATTTGATCGAATCATCGAAAAATACGGCATTGAAAAAATTAAGACCATCGGCGATTCTTATATGGCTGCCGGAGGAATTCCTATAGTAAATAGTACCCATCCATTCGATGTAATCAATGCGGCATTAGAAATACGGGATTTCATCGAGGCCCATAAGGAAAAAAGCAGGATAGAAAATAAGCCAATTTTCGAACTTAGGATAGGAATCCACACCGGAAACGTGGTGGCTGGAATAGTAGGTCTGAATAAATTCGCTTACGATATTTGGGGAGATACTGTAAATCTCGCCTCACGAATGGAAAGCAGCAGTGAAGCAGGAAAGATTAATATATCTGGAACTACCTATGAACTTGTTAAGGACCAGTTTTCATGTTCCTACCGAGGGAAAGTCGTTGCCAAAAATAAAGGTGAAGTCGATATGTATTTTGTAGAGAGGATGGAGGGGGAATAGTAGTTATTTGAAGTAGGATTAGCTTAGGATTCTACCGTTTGGATATTAATACATCTTTTATTCGTTCGATTCTTTCAATCCAATTTTGTCCCCACAAAGTTTTGAACCCGTATACTTTTGACTTTGCCTTCTTCGATTTTAAAGTTGAAGAAACCTCCATCACCCGTGCTGAAAAATGTCGAGTCATTTTCTGGCAATATGAATTCCAGCTCCTCTGAAAATTCAGCATTGACCGCTAAGCCATTTTTTGAGATAGAAATTAACACATCTCCAAGTTCAGGAATCCGATACCTCCCTGGATAAATCTTGCGATCTTCATCCGTCATCGCCTGCACCTTTCTTAGATTTGGTGATACTCCCGGCAGGTCATATTCCGCAGCGATACTCAAAAGAATTTCTTGGATGATACTTCCATTGTCCGAATTTACCATAATCACTACTGCATATGGCAAGTCTTTCCATGCAATCATATTGGTTCGAAAACCTTCATCTGCTCCTGAATGTCCGAAGCTAAACTCAGAAACCCCTGGGCCCAAACCATGATCATTCATTCCTGCAGTAAGCATTTCATTTACAGTGCTGGCTTCAAGAAGGCCATCTTTTTTGCTCTGGTAGATTTGCTGGATTTCCTTTGCCCAAAGGATCAATTGAGAAGGCGTAGTCCAAAGTCCAGCTGCTGCCATTTCAGGATAGATTGGCCATTTCCCTTCTACTTCAGTGCCATTACCTCGATAGCCTGTGGCGGCGATAGCAAGGTATTTTTCAGGAAGTGGATTTTCAAAAGCGCTGGAAATCATGCCTAGCGGCCCCAATACGTTTTTTTGCATGATTTCAGGAAAGGATGAATCTTCTAGATCCGTGATCATCAATTGCATGATGGTGTAGCCTCCGCCAGAATACATCCAACTTTCACCGGGTTTTTTATAGACACGAACTGAATCCGTATTTCCTTTTCCATCCAAAACCTCTGGAACGCTCGGGATGGTATCTCCCTTATCATAACCCGGAAAACCCTAAACGGTCAGACCAGCGGTATGATTGAGGATTCTTCGAGTAGTTACTTTCTCTTCTTTGGTGAATTCATTTTCAGGTACTTTCCAAGACTTGAGGTATTCATTGACGTCGGTGTCCAGATTGATTATACCTGATTCCACGAGCTGATGCACGCGCAAAGCTGCAACTGGCTTGCTGATCGAACCTGCAAGAAGCATTGTCTCTAGGGTCATTGGTCTGTTTTCGCTGCTATCTGCCATACCACAGGCCCGAGCCCATTCGATTTCCCCATTTGCTAAAAAAGCAATACTTACTCCCGGTATGCCCAGCTCTCGCAACCGCTCCTCAATATTGAATAATGAAACACTGTCGCCTTCGATTTGGAGGTTGGGTTGCAAGGCATTTTCAATTCTACTTATCCGTTCTTCTAATGCGACTTGATCCGATTCTTTTTCGGGATAGCAGGAGAGGAGTAAAAGGCAAAAAGCTGAAATAATAAAGTAGCGCATGGTTTTGGGGTTTTGATAAAAATAGAAAATTCGGGAAATTACTTCCCGATGTACCCATTATTGAACTTGAAATAAGTTAACTACTCGAAATGTAAACTATTCAATACATAGAAGTACACCTTATTTACTATGCTTACTTGATGAGATCTGTCCAGATTCTGAGTGGATAAAGATGAAATGATGCGGGTTGTTTTCTCACTTGAAAGAGTGAGTTTTTAAAAAAAAAAGTTGCAGGAAACTGGGGATATGAAGAGCCTTTGCAGACTCATTGAGCCAAAGTCTCCGATTCTGTCGGTCCGTCAGCAGTGCGGGCTTCTTTCGGCTTCCAGAAGCAGTCTTTACTATCAGCCCAAAGTGGAAAAGCCTGAAAATCTGAAAATGATGGGAATTATGGATAAGCATCTTCTTAACCATAACTCCGAAGGAGTGGTCTCAATGGTGTGTCTGATGACAGGGTTGGGCTTTGTAGTTGATCCCAATAGGATTTGGAGACTTTTTTCTTTGATGGGTAGGCAGACGATTTATCGCAGAAAGAATCTGACCAAAATGGGAATATATCCGCCCTTACCTATTGATTGATCGACCCACCCAAGTCTGCTTACTGATATCACTTATGTGCCCATGGCAAAGGGATTCATGTGCCTGACTGCGGTCATGGATGTTTACAGTGGAAAGATTCTTGCCTATGGCCTGTCCAATAGCCAGGATTCAGAGTGGTGCAAGCAAGTAGTGGAAGAAGCAATCGAAAGGTATGGAAAACCTGAAATCATCAATTCCGACAAAGGGTCTCAGTACACCTCGGCGAAATGGATCCAATACTTAGAAAACCAACAGATTCAGATTTCTATGGATGGCAAAGGTAGAGCTTTGGACAATGTCTGGATCGAAAGGCTTTGGAAAAGTATCAAGTATGACTACATCTACTTAAACCCTTTCGATGAAGGTTTGAATTGGCCGTGAGTCTTCAAACCCACATCGAGTATTACAACCATAAAGTCCATCATACCACCAAAAGGAAACCTGGTGAACTCCATGGAAGAACACCTCTTGTAAAGGCCGCATAAAACCAATTTTGAACCGAATCTCTTGACTTAACAATCCTGATCTTTTTTCCAAACATTGGGGAGTGTTATAAACTTCACTTTATTTTTGCTTTCAATATCTAGTACATCGACCACTCAGGTATTTAAATGTATTTCAGTTTGGATGCCTGATGTGTTCGCCTCTTTTAAAAGCAAGTCAAACTGTACAGCTAAGTATTCTCCAAATAAAACTCGGGGCAAGACTTTATACTCATTCAGTTTAACTTGGTTCATAGCAAATTCTTCAAGGATTTGCGGTGCAGCAGTTGAAATCCAATCGTTCACATGACTTTTGATTCCGGGAATCTGGTTATCTGACTCGTTAGTAATGTTTTCATTACATGCGCTATGTTTGCTATATGGCATCCCGGCTCCCAATTTATCGTGCTGCTCGAAAATATGGATTTTATATTCAGTGAGCTTTGCTTCCGCTATTCTCTTAAAAATGAAGTGTGAAGCAGGTCCGCCACCTATGAAAGCAATTGTTTCCATTTATATATACTAAAGCTAATTTTTGGTAAGATATTATGAAATACAATCAGAGAAACTACTTAATGTGTATATCCGCAATTCACCAGCAAAGGACAAAAAGCGACTTAATACATGTTAAACGCTAGTAATGCCCAAACTTCGGTCTTCCCGCCAAGCAAGCAAAGGAAATAAAGTAACTGGCAAGCTTGCGGATAATCAGACTAAGTAATATAAGAATGATGTGTCATTTAGGATAGAAGATCGATCGCTTCCACATTGCGTTGTATGCCTGCATGATCCACAGCCATTAATCCTTTATTGTCTGTAATCATTTTATCAGCTCCTTCATCTAGTAATAGTTTTACCAGCTCATTTTTTCCAAACATACTAGCAAACATAAGTGCAGTACCGCCGTTTCCATGGGTGGCATTAATATCTGCTCCATAATTCAATAGAAGTTTAGCGACATCCGAATACCCTTTGAAGCATACGCCCATTAAAGCTGTGTTTCCACTGGAATCACTTCCATTGACATCAGCCTTATTATTTAACAATACTTTAGCTGCCTCAAATTGGTTACTATAAGTAGCAATTATGAGAGCTGTAAATCCTTTTTCATCTTTAAAATTTATATTAGCTCCTTCGGCTAAAAGTTGATAAATCATTTCAATATTACCTGTTCTGGCAGCGTCAATAAGCTCTTTCATAAGATTAAGTTATAGAATAGTTTAGAGAAAGTAGGGGAGCAAGAACTGCTCCCCTACGTTTAGATTTAAGCTGGGATTTTTCCTTCCTTCTCGCGTTCAAAGAATCTGTGGTTGCCAATTGCCTTGATGAATTTTTCAGGAAATGAATTATCCGACATACTACCGATTAGCAGACCCGTTTCTTCCAAGTTATTGAGTTTCTTTTTCGTGTAGTTGTTGACATAGCTTATTTCTAACAATTCCATTCCATCCTCATCTGTGGCAATTGCTTTACAGTGCAAAAATGCCTCATCAATGAAATGCACGGCTTTCGGAGTTTGCTTAAGCGTGTTTATACTCTTCTCACCAGAAGGAACATAAATGGCGTCTACCAGTACAGATGAGAAAGTTAAGAAGCTGTGATCCACCTTTATACTGTTTCCTGAATTGTCTTTTATATGACCTGAATGAGGAGCTATAATTTTCACAATTGCACCTTTTTCCTCCAAGGCTTCTTTCATTTTAGCTACTGATTTTCCGTCAACTCCGTCTGCAGTTAAAAATGCTATTTGCCTCGTTTTTATATTTCCCTTAACCGTATTTTCCATGCTTAGTGCAGGCGAAGTTTTAAGTTTTGGATCTACGTTTAGAGGTTGATAATCATCTGGATTGGCATCTGCGCCAAATTGATGGTTAATTGGATGTTCAGGTTCTTTCACTTCTAATCCCAATCCATCAGCTACTTTCTGCGTTAACTCACTATTAATCTGCGAAAGTAATCCTACAACACGCTGGCGAATTTCAGGAATGTTAACTTTTCCCAGTTCGAAACAGAAAGCTTCAGCTACATGGCTTTGCTCTGGTTCCGAAAGACTGTTATAAAACAATGCTGGCTGGCTGAAGAAATCCATGAAACTTCTACTTCTTGCTCTCACCTTATTTGCGTCAACTCGTTCTTGGTAAGTTGTAAATCCCCCTTGGCTTTCCTTAGCTTGCTCAGGATAGCCTTTAGACATGGAATTTGGATGATAACTTGTCTTGCTTTTATTTATTTCCATCCGGGCAATCCCATCCCGTTGGTTATTATGTATCGGAGCGATTGGTCTATTGATAGGAATTTCATGAAAATTAGGCCCACCTAAACGGCTTAGTTGGGTATCTGTATAAGAAAATAGTCTTCCTTGCAATAAAGGGTCATTGGTAAAATCAATACCTGGCACTAAGTGTCCAGGGTGAAAAGCAACCTGCTCCGTCTCTGCGAAAAAGTTATCAGGATTTCGATTTAATGTCATTTTACCAATGATTTTCACGGGGATTACTTCTTCCGGAATTAGTTTGGTAGAATCCAATAAATCAAAATCAAATTTATGTTCATCTTCTTCTGGTATTATTTGCACGCCAAGCTCCCATTCTGGGTAAGCTCCGTTCTCAATAGCTTCGTGTAAATCCCGTCTGTGGAAATCCGGATCTTGGCCGTTGATTTTTAATGCTTCATCCCATACCACTGAATGGATGCCAAGAAGTGGTTTCCAGTGGAACTTCACAAAATGTGCCTTTCCTTCTTCGTTTATCAATCTAAACGTGTGAATACCGAAACCTTCCATCATTCGTAAACTTCTGGGAATAGCCCTGTCGCTCATTAACCATAGTATGTTGTGCATGGTTTCTGGTGATAATGAGATAAAATCCCAAAAGGTGTTGTGTGCAGAAGCTGCTTGAGGAATTTCATTGTGCGGTTCAGGCTTCACTGCATGAATTAAATCGGGAAACTTAATAGCATCCTGAATAAAAAACACGGGCATATTATTTCCTACCAAGTCATAATTCCCTTCTTCTGTATAAAATTTTACAGCAAAACCTCTCACATCTCTGGGTACATCTGCCGATCCCCTAAATCCTGCAACAGTAGAAAACCGTGTGAATACAGGCGTCTCACGATCAGGATTAATTAAAAAAGCTGCTTTCGTGAATTGCTTTAAAGAGTCATCATATACTTTGAAAATACCGTGGGCTCCCGAACCCCTAGCATGTACTATTCTTTCGGGGATCCGCTCATGGTCAAAGTGAGTGATCTTTTCTCTCAGTATAAAGTCTTCAAGGAGCGTTGCACCTCGATCTCCAGCTTTCAAAGAGTTATTGTCATCGTTAATTTTTAAACCTTGATTGGTCGTCATTTTCTGATCCTGGCTCTCTTCCGTATTTTGCGTAAGGTCTTGCACCTTTTTGCTTGTGTCGTCCGGTTGTTCTGGTTTAGGGCTTTTCATAAATAAGGTTATTAATTAATGTTAATGAGCGAATTAATATCAATCCTTATTCCATTCTCTTTCGGCGAAATTTTTAAAATATTTATAATTGTCATACGCACATAATTCTATCTATTGCGATATCGACATCTTCTTGCACAACGTGCTTAAAGGCCCTCCCAGCAGTCATTTCAAAGAAGCTATAATTTTTTTCTCTAAAAAGCTCTTATTTTATTTCACAATCTGAATAACTAACTCAAGACTGATTTCCTTCCATTAATTGTAATTCTTCGGTGAAAATACTTGAGATGGCACAAAGTATCTGGGTAGGGGCTTTTAAAGTTTCTAGGGCTGGAAAAAAGGAATCTGTGCTGGCTGCCGAGCAAGATAGCGTAACAATGATAGGTCTTAAGCTGAAGATTGTGCTACAGTATATCTGCGACGATCTCTGTAAAGTTGGTGACCATTAGGGGAATTCATACTTTACAAATTGAATTTAATCAAAGGGGGCAAGTAGGGACGAAAAGACAAATTCAGGATTGTAATTAAAGTACTTTAAAAATATCCCAAATTTTTACTTTTTCTACACGATATGTGGCAAGAAATTCACTGTAAATTCATTATCCCAACATCTCGAAACATACTAGGCGTGATTCTGTTTCTTGGAGAAAACTCTCAGCCTTCTTTTCCTCGCCTTTTTTTGCTTGGGGCTCCAAGCCAAGAAGTATTTATACTTCTTTAAATCGATTCACATTGTCTTGTGTTTCCAAATTCCATCATGCGTTTAGTCTTTTACTCGCAGATAGGCGGATGTACAGATGACATATTCCCTTATCTGCTAGAACGTAGCCTTCTTCAGTCGGAATTTTCCACCATTTTTTTTGAGTAAAAGGCAGGCTTAACCTATAGCTTCTCAAATTATTGACAAACTACTTCTTACGTACTTTTACTGATAAATTTTCATCCTTCGCTAGTGAACACTAATCCAATTCTTGGAATCATATTCGTGTCACTATATTCCGAGGAGCTTTGCGAATATATGACTCATGCCATTTTTCTACTTTTTGGGTGGCTAGGTATGGTGTCCGTTATTAGTATTTTTAAATTAAAGAAAGCCATATCTTTCAAGTACATGGTTTATGAAGGACTAGCGTACACGATAGGCGCAGTCATTGATTGGATCAAATACCCGATTCTGATTACTTGGGTACCCACGAATTATTTCACTTTGCTGTACTACTAGGAGTTGGATTTCATTGGACTTTTATTCTTCAATCGATTCAAACTGCTAATGCCACCATTGCTGATGTCAGTGAGGGGAAAGAATCAAATAATTCAACCTATTAAGGCTTAAGGAAGCGCTTATAGTAAAGAGTTCAAAGCGGGTTTTATCGCTGTTCTAAAAATCACGAAGAAATGATTGATTTGGAATTGTGAGATTTTTCAGAATACATACTGGCCCCATGATCTTGACGCTAATCTGATAATTTGGATTTCCAGTTAAAATATGGCTTCGACAAGCAAGGGATTTAATTTAAATATATAAGTAGCTTAAAATCAATGTAATAAATTCCTTAAATGCTGTAGTACTCTTGAGTTTTATCCACCAACCCGATTCATTTAGCAGGCTTTCTGGCATGGATTGTCTTCTACATTGTGAGAATGTTTTTCCCTGATAAAGTGCCCGATTATTTACCGCTCAAAACTATTTCCAGATAGGATGAGCCTATGAAACGTTTCAGTGCGTGTTTTTACAAAAGGGAGTACTCTTTGGTTATAATTTGATAGAATCTAACCTCGCTATTATGAATAGTTTAACACCATTAATCATAGGAGATTTTATTAAGTCACTGGAGAAATGTATGAAGGACTCCAAGAATCTAATTGAAACTCAAAAGCATATTCCAGGAATGGAGAGATGTGTAGAACTCAGCCAACTATGCATTGAAGCCTCTTCTGAGTGTTTGGTTGCTTGTAATTCTATTGGAGATGGTAGAGTAGGAAAGATAATGCAAAGCTGCGTAGAAGCCTGTAAATCCTGTGCTGAAGAATGTGAAAATATGGCAATAAATAATGTGAAAGACGATAATCTTCAAGCAACATCTTTTTTGGGGGATTAGTCCTTTTGAGAATTTCTTCTTCAATAATTGAATTTGATGAATAGAACCTCACATCATTTTTCAGTGATTTAGGATGCTCAGATGTTGGTTAGCTGACCATAGCCTACTTTTTGGATTGCCAGTCAATGCCCATTTTATAAAATAGAAAATCCTTCTCATGAATTAAATTTTGTAGATCCCAAACACTGTCCACAAAGTGTAATTCATCATAATAAGTATAAAATCAGGAATTTGCACTTTTGCCGAGTTTCCAATAATGATACCTTATGAAAGAAAGCTATCTTGGAGATCCGGATGGGGTGGATTTCTATGCCATCAGAGAGTATTGCCGTCCCGATTATCCGGTTTCCTTATCTGCTATTATGTAGCTGTAGCTGCAATGGTGACTAAGTAGCTCAAGCTTTTTAGTGCCGTTACACAATTGGGTTCGAAAGATCCCTTTCGAGGTTTTTTGCAATTTGTTCATGTGGTTTAAAGAATGTATAAGTTTGCATTCTTCACATAAAATAGCAAGAACCTCAGTAATTTTTGCTTGCTAATCCAAACCAATTTTTTAATGATTTAGGGTAGTTTTGATGTGCTTCGCTGTTTGTGAGTTTATGAAAAAATTTACCTCCTTCGGGATGTAGCATTTGCCAAATAGCTGCCCATCCAGGAAATCCACCCACATTTCTATCGTCTATAAAGATGTCCGCATTTAGTTTTCTAGGAGATTCAGCTTCATTTCTTTCTCCAGGATAACTTTCGTTTACAGCATAAAAAACCACACCATTTTCTTCACAATAGTGGACTGCTTCATCCAAAAGACTACCCTCTCTGTAGGTCCAAAGTAATAATCGATGGCCTTTTTCTTCCAAGGCCTTTATAGTCGCAAAAGCAAACATCATCTCTTTTCCGATTTTAGGATAAGCGTGCTCAACGATTGTTCCATCAAAATCAATCGCTATTATTTTCGGATTATAATCTATCACATTAGTTAATTTAAATTTTCACTAGTATAAACTATTTACGAGACTGAATATAAATCGATCTATCACTAAAGAGTTTAACTTTTCTGGTTCTACCACGAACTTAATGGAGATCTTACAGGATTAAGGTCGCTACTTATTAAATGGATTTCATAAAATACTATAAATCAGATTTATACGTTAATCGGTTGTTGTTTTACTTGTATTTTAGAATCTCCTAAATATTTATTCCACTACCTTAAGGGTAGAATCACTTTTCTAACTACTCTTAAAAAAGTGCATAAAATGATTCCCCAGATTCCAGTTTAAGCTTAATTTGATACGCAGAATAGGGGATCACTGATGGACTACATCCTTTAATTATTCGCCTACCAGTGCTTGGGCTTCAAAACAACGTGTTCATCAGTGGACTAGTTCATCTCCATATATCGTCCTTGCGTACATTTTGCAAAATGCTCTCAATGCTTCTTAGTCTCTAAGATGTAGAGCCTTGCTCTCTACCTATAATAAAGAGAACGTCCAATTCTTCACAACGATTAGCGTATTCATTGAGAAGGTGGGCGCACTCCAACGATTTTTTGTAACAAGATTAGAGGTTAGTATAGAATCTTTGAACTGTATGTTCGAAGATGTCATAAAGGAGTTCTTGCAGTTAGTACATAAGTTGAAATGCTTTTTAGCTTTATGGTGAAAGAAATTTGAGACGTCCCTTTATTTTTAGGCTTCTCCATTAATTTGGATTTTAAGATCCAACTGGAAAAAGCCCCTTGCCGATTCTTTAGCTTGCTTTTTGGGAAAGTCAGTCATACAAATATAATAAGTTAGAGTGACCTAACAAATTTAAGATAAACGTGTTTTGAGGAAGTTATTTTTAGATTTTCTCTGGAAATAGCTGAGGTTGTTGATCCTAACCTAGGATTAAAAGTCAATATTTCAGGGAAGTATAGGTCTTTCACATAGCATGAGCTTTAATAAAAAATTCGATAGTTCTCTATCTCTCAAGCATTCAGTTTTACTATTACTTCTTCAAAACCTAGATAAGGCTAGTGTGTATTATTCTATTTCGTTTTCTGAAGTTTTCTTTTGCCCAAAACAAGCTAAGTTATACAGCGTAGTTTTAGCTATATTCTTTAAGGATGTTTCGGTAAGAAATCCCTGATGACTGGTAATTAGCACATTTTGGAAAGTCATAAGACGCGCGATTGTATCATCCTGAAGAATATCCTCCGAGTGGTCTTCAAAGAAAAGTCCACCCTCTTCTTCGTACACATCCATACCAAAATAACCAAGGCTTCCTCGTTTCATTGCCTGAACCACATCTTGAGTGTTAACAAGTGCACCCCGGCTCGTGTTGATCAACATAACTCCCTTTTTCATCTGATCTATAGTAGCATTATTAATCAAGTGCTTTGAATCTTTGTTGAGCGGCAGATGTAGCGTTATAATATCAGATTTCTGGCAGAGTGATTCGAATTCAACGTATTCAACCTGATACTTTTGTATGATTTCCTCATCTTCTATTTTGTCAAATGCCAGCAGATTGCAACCAAATCCATGCAGAATACGCGCCATCACTTTTCCGATCTGTCCTGTGCCAACTATCCCTACCGTTTTTCCGTTCATGTCAAACCCCGTTAATCCATCTAGCGAAAAGTTTTGCTCCATGATGCGGTAATGGGAACGAACCAATTTCCTATTCAGCGCAAGCATTAAGGCCACGGCATGTTCAGCAACAGAGAAAGGTGAATAGGCCGGAACTCTGGCCACCCGTATATCAAGTTCTTTGGCCTTTGACATATCTACATTATTGTAACCCGCAGAACGCAAGGCTATGAAACGGATACCATTTGCATGCAATATTTCAAGGACAGGGGCGGAAGCATCATCATTTACAAATAAACTGATGGCGTCAAAACCTGCACTTAATTGGGCTGTTTCAACCGAAAGCTTCAGATTATAAAAATGAAACTTATCCTTATCAGTAATTAATTTTTCAAAATAAGGTTCTTCAAATTTGTGAAAGCTGAATAGTGCTGTTTTCATGTTTAATTGAATAGTGTGTAAATCTGTTTTTCTGCTAAAATAGAGACAAAAGCATCATAGGATGTAGTAGAATCAAGCATTTAGGCAACTTAGGTCATTTGTCTTTTGTCTGCCAAATCAAAGAAAATAACGCTACTGGCAACATTGCGGATAATCCGATTGAAAATTTATATGACCTTCTTGTACAATATTTTTAAATCCGAATCGAATCGATACCGATAAATTTTACCAGTAGCAATATTCAGATTGATAATGTCTTGATCACTGATAGCGTCCAAATTTTTAACAATCGAACGAATACTGTTTCCATGTGCCACTATCAATACGTTCAATCCTTGTTTGAATTTTTGGCAAATTATCTCATTAAAACTGGGGATCACTCGAGCTTCTGTGTCTTTAAGACTTTCTCTTCCTGGTGGTCTTTCATTATAACTCCTTCTCCACAATGTCACTTGTGCTTCACCATACGCAAGCATGGTGTCAGTTTTGTTTAATCCTTGCAAATCCCCATAGTCCCGCTCATTGAGCGCTTTGTTTTCAACTGTATAAGCCCATTTTTTGATGCATTTAAGATTATCTGAAGCGTATCTATTGCTCTCTTCAAGGTGAATGTAAAAGCAACATCAAATTTATAGTCTTTCAGTTTTTGCGCATCAGCCTTTGCTTCTTCTATACCTTGGCTACTTAACGTCACATCCAAGCAACCCGTTAAACGATTTTCTAGGTTATAAGTACTTTGCTCATGTCTTATAATTACTAAATCAGGCATATGTTTAGTTACTGCCGACTAAATTTTTACTTTCCGCCTGGTGCATGTTTAAAATGCCTTTTATCAGTGCATCCGGATTGAAAGAAATACTGTCAATACCACAGTCAACCAGAAATTGCGAATATTCGGGGTAATCGCTCGGAGCTTGACCACATAAACCAATTTTAACTCCCGCAGCTTTTGCTTTTGTGATAGCCATGCGGATCAATTGCATCACGGCTGGATCAAACGGCGAAAAAATGTCACTGAGTAATTCCGAATCTCTATCGGCTCCAAGTGTTAATTGAGTCAGGTCATTTGACCCAATGGAGAAGCCATCAAAATGTTTGGCAAATTCTTCCGCCTGCAATGAATTGCTTGGGATTTCCAACATCATATACAATTCCAAACTTTTCTCACCTCTTACCAATCCATTATCTTTCATGATCGCAATTACATTGGTGGCTTCTTTAATAGTCCGCACAAAAGGTAGCATCAGTTTTATATTGGTAAATCCCATTTCTTCCCTCACCATTTTCATCGCTTTGCATTCCATCACAAAAGCATCTTTGTATAAGGGATGATAATAGCGTGAAGCACCCCTGAAACCAATCCTCGGATTTTGCTCCACTGGTTCAAACGTATTGCCGCCTATCAGACCGGCATATTCATTTGATTTAAAATCACTCATTCTTACAATGACATCTTTGGGATAAAAAGCTGCAGCAATCTTAGCTGTGGCCTCTGCCAAGTTTTGAATGAAATAATCTTTTTTATCAGCATAGTGATGGGTTAGCGTTTCAATTTCCTGAATTACTGCCGCATCTTTCAACTGATCAAAATGATGCAGAGCCATCGGGTGAATTTTAATCGTATTGCTAATAATGAATTCCATTCGCATCAATCCTACACCATTATTTGGGAATAGCGAATACCGAAATGCCTTATCGGGATCTGCAAGGATGAGCATAATCTTCGTTTTTGGCATTTCAATTTTGGTGGTGTCAATTTCCTCTTCGTCCCAGGTGCCTTTTCCTTCATAGACAAATCCGGTGTCCCCTTCGGCAGTTGAGATAGTCACGAGTTGACCATCCTTAATTACTTGGGTAGCATTCCCAGTTCCCACAATAGTGACTACACCTACTTCGCGGGCTACAATAGCGGCATGTGAGGTTCTTCCACCTTGATCTGTAACAATGCCTGCTGCTTTTTTGAGTATGGGATCCCAGTCTGGATCAGTTCTTCCCGTAACCAAAAACTCGCCTAAATTAAGCTTATCTATATCTTTTGGGGAATCCAATAGTCTAGCAATACCAGAGGTGATACGATTTCCTAAGCAAATTCCTTCGCAGATTAATTTCCCCTTTTCCTTGATTTGATATTCTTTGAATTCACTCTTATTTTTATTCTGGCTGTGCACTGTTTCTGGCCGAGCCTGAACGATATATATTTCTTTCGTGTCCCCGTCTTTTGCCCACTCAATGTCCATGTGTCTTTTGTAATGCTCTTGAATCAGGATAGCCCATTTTGCCAATTGAACTACCTCATCATCATTTAATATATACTTCTGTCGATTTTAAGAGGATGTATCGAGATTAATGATTGCATCTTCCGGTTTTAAAATTTCTGATAATTTTTTATCGGCATATACCATTGTTTTCTTTTTACTTCCCAATCTTCTTGAAATGATGGGTTGCTTTACTTTATCGATAAATGATTTATATGTATATCCGCAATTGCACCAGTAAAAGGTAAAAAGCTACTTAAAATATGGTAAACACTAGCATTGCCGGTACTTCGGTCACCCGTCATCGGTCTTCCGGCCAGATAAGCAAATAAAAAGAGGTTACTGGCATCATTGCGGATAATCAGAATGATTTATATACCAAAAACTCATCGGTGTTCACACTTCCCTGCACTACATTTTCACCAAGTCCCCAAGCACGGAAATAAGCGTAACCTTTTCAAATCCCGTATCCGGATCGAGTGTAAACATCACACCAGCACACCCTTTATCAGACCGAACCATAATCTGTATACCAATGGACAGCGCTACTTTCATGTGATCAAAGCCATTGTCAACTCGATATTTTATTGCTCTGTCTGTGAAAAGTGACGCATAGTAACGGTGACATGCGAAAATTAGATTTTCCTCTCTCTGCACATTAAGATATGATTCCTGCTGTCCGGCAAAACTTGCATTGGGTAGATCTTCTGCTGTTGCACGGCTAAAGAAACTGTACTTCCCGACCGCTTTTCCAGGTGTTTGTAAGCAGCTAAAATCTCATCGCTCAGTTCTTTAGGAAATGAGGCATCCAGCAGAAGTTGTCTGGATTTTGAACCTATATCTGAAAGGTTATGAAATGTTTTAAGATCCAACTCTGAAAGAATAGCCGTGAGTTTAGGGACGAGTTGGTTTTCGAGAAGAAAACTCCAATAACCATTACTAGTCACAGCAAATCCATCGGGTACTTTAATGCCTTTGGAAGACATTTCTGAAAATATCTCTCCCAAGAAAGAATTTTTTTCTCATACGAGGGCAATGTCTTTTAAATGTATTTCTGAAAAGTTCTTTATCTGTTTCATAGTAAAGTTTTTAAAGTCTTTCTATTTTAAAAATGGAGGACTTATATTTTTTTACTTCCTTTCATGTATGTTTTTTCCTCCAAGGGACATGGAATAACTAGGAATAGTTCTTTTAGAATGAATGACCTCTGCATCAATATTCATCCGCGGTTGGTATGCGTTGCTTAAGGTTATTTCAGATATTCAGAATTGTATATGCCTATTTTAATCCTGAATTAATTTCATATTTCATTATTTTTATAAACGTGCTGTCTTCGTTTCTAGAGTTGGTTTATTCAACCATCTCCTTAATTACTGGAAAAACTGTTATGATTGATTTGGGTAATTATTGGATGGCTTGTTAAAATGATTTTTAACAAAGGCATTTTTTTGATTATCGGTCATATTATCTGCTGATTCCACATCAATTTTGATATGCTTGAAATGTAACTTCTTGTTTAAGTAATTATGTAATTCTGACTTTGCATTTGTTGGGCCGAACAAGAGCACATGAGCATATTTTGAAATCTCATCTGAGATTTCCTTGTAAAAGGCTTCATGCATCTGCTGCTCTTTGTTTTGCATAATATTTTCACTTCTACTCAATGCTTCTTCTTTAGTGTTGAAATCGAATTTTGAAGAGATAGAATAATCATTATTCTCTTCAGATATATCTATCAAATAGGCAGTGGAATGATAAATCCAAATGCCTAGATTCTTTTGTGATTTCATTTTTTATCTTTTTAAATAAAGTAAATTGATTAAGACTTAGATGAGTGTGTGACAAACTACGATATCTCTCATTACCAATCCCTAAGGATTTAACCTCATTTATATATTTCATTCAGTGCATAGGGAAATATGATACAAAACTGAGTAAGGATTTGCGGTCAATGATGAAAATACCGGATTTTCCTTTCACTATAGTATAAATATATCTGGCTGTGGTAAGACCAGTTAAATTGAGGCGATTATGGATTTACATGTGGAGGTCTCTGAATTTATAATCATTTCGTTTCAATGATTTTTAATACGCCCCTCAATAGTGTCAAGGGAGTTTTTTATTTTGTCTAGGGCACTTGACAAGGCCTTCTCAACGGTGTCCGCCTGAGATGAAGCTGCGATCGGTTGCCTACCTTCGATTCTGGCTTCCAATAAGCACCGTATATCATTTATCCCATTTTTACTTCCATTTTCGTCTGATAGATGAACTTCTATTCTTGAAATATGAGATTGAAATCGATCTAAAGCTTCGGCTACTAAAGAGGTAAAATGATTATCATCTCTTTCATCTCCACTTATTGTTTTATCGGTATTGAATTGAATTTTTATATATCCTTTGTTTATCTGTTTTTGCTTATTTTTTTCTAAATCGTTATACTCATCTTCACTGAAAATTTATCAGTATTTTTCTTCTCCCTTGCGGCCCACATTTCCATTACGATCGTCTAATTATAATCCTAGAACATCTAACTTATCACCAGACGTATGGCCATTATAATTTTACGAATTCACTGATCTTTTCTCTTTTAGAAAAGCCATTTTTTATTTGTATTTAAAAAATAATTAAGACTAATATTTTCACTTGCTTTCAATTAATAAAGGGATAATCTCAATAGAGATTTCCATAGTGATTTTTGATTTCACGGAATTACTTATCAAACAAGCATCTTCAGCCTTTTTTATAATACGGATTGCTTTATCTCTATACATCTCATTATGAATGACAACCGTAGGTTTAAGTAAGACTTCGCTCATCATTAATTTACTTTCTACCATTTCTAGCTTTCCTTTTGCCTGACAACTGAAGCTTGTGAATTCAAGGGTGGAATTTTGGGCGATTGCTAAAAAGTAGTTATTAAGCATCCGCTAATAGCAGCAACAAATAAGTGTTCAGGCGTCCAAATCCCTGCAATACCTTTGGGGAATTCCGGAGGTATCGCTACTTCAATGCAAACGCTATTCTTCTTATTTAAATCAGGAGAACATAAGATTCCTTTGCGACTTTTTTCCCAGTTTATTCCTACATTATAATAGTATGGTTTCATTATTTTTCTAAATAAAAAGTGTTTTTTCATAGCTCAATCTTTCTATTTGGATTTCATTTTTTGGCGTATATAGCCATTAGTTTTCTGATTTTTTCCTTGTGCTTATATCAAACGGAGAATAAAGACGACAAAAACTAGAAAAGCTTGTGATTATTAAGACAACAACTACAAAAATCAGTAGCATTGCCAAACCTCCTGAAAGGATATTTGAGTAATATAGAACGGCGATTATGAAGGCTAATCCAATTCTAATCGTTCGGTCGGCGGATCCCATGTTCTTACTCATTTATAACGAATTTAATTTTAGGTGGGTCTCTCTGAATGCGACTGTGAAAGTACATTGGTGTAGATAAACAAATCCTAACAGGTGACTCCAGTTTTCTTTAACCCCATTGAGTTTTTGGACACACTACAGGATTCTGCGGAAGGCGCATAGACTTCAACTTAAAAGGACTCATTTCAAGGCTCCATAAACTGAAGATGAACATGTTATACAATCCTGATTATATATTACATATATCACAGATTCATCTGTTTCGGTGTGAAATCGCTCACCTGAATACTACCAAATATGGACTTTTTTGTTCCCCTTAGAACAGATGATAAAGAAGAGATTAGTAACTACTCTGTGTGATTATTCCTTCACTGGGGATGTCACTTCTTACCTTAAGAATATAGACGGATATCAAATAAGTTTGGAGCTTCAAAAAACTTCAGAGTCTTTTGGCAATGCCAGTATAGAGATTTTTTATAGACGAGGTGATTGTCTCATGGATTAAGCGCTCATGCCGCTACAAGTGGTACAATGGAAAGCATACAAGTAAAAGATCGTGATCCGATGAAATGCTGGGTTCTATTGATGCACTTTAGCTGATCGAAACAAAAGGAAAAAGGAATCGATGAAATTAGGTGATTCAAACGCATCAAGGTTTAATTATTCACTTCTCTTTTTTCAATGCTTCAAAGCCGGAAACCACATCAAATAATTCTTCATCGATAGAACTCTGACGTAGGCGATGGTATTTTCTATTAAGATCGTCGAGTAGGTCACTTATGTTTTTATCTGCTCTTTGCATCGCCTCCAACCGACTGGCATTTTCACTTGCCAATGATTCTACACAGGCTTTGAAAAGTGAAGTGAACAAGTAGCCGTTAATCAAGGCGATGAGCGTCGGCTTGGCTGCTCCTGCAATCTGTGGAAGTAACTTGCTTGGCCATTGAATTTTCTCTAAAGTTTCCTTCCACTTTTCATCCAAGGGTAAGAAACGCTGCATCTTAGGACTAAAGCCTAATCCTGGGTTTGGTTGATTATGAAAAATATAGAAGCTTGATATTTCCTGCTTCTGTTGTCTTTTCTGACTCTCGTTTAAAATCTCTGTAACTAGCGGAGTGACCGCGTTAATGTCATTTGGGACAGGATACAATTTAGAGACGTTAAATCCTTCATCCGACAAAAGCAATTGTACACGTTCTCCTATTACCCACAACTCTTTTTTACCCGGCAAATCATGCAGTGAAGAAGCTACAAAATTCGCCATCGAATCATTAAACTGAGCTACAAGCCCCTGATCAGAGCCGAACACAATGGCACATATTACCTCTTCCGACTTCTTTTTTGAACCTGTCTTTTCACTGATCCCAGCAATTTTCTCCGCCTTGAAATAGGCTACAATTCCCAACGCAATGGTATGATAATAGTCCTCCAGTGAACTTACCGCAGTCTCGTATTGGACAATATTTGATCCTGCCATAGCTTTCATGGCACTTACGACAGATTTCAGGTCTTTTGCCCCTTCCGTTTTACCTCGCAAATTTTCCAGTGTATCCATGCTATTTAGTTTGTTCTGGATCTTCCTTTTCTTGAAATGGAGTGAGTAGGGAAGATGCAGTCTCCAAGATAATCTTGATATCCTCTTCGCTCAGCTTTTTATTTTTGCGTATTCGCTTGATTATTTCGGTTGGAAAATCCTTACTTTTTCTGAGCAAAGCCGCTTCGGCCTCTCGAATTTTTTCTATAGGAACAGTATCTAAAAGACCTTCCTTTAACGCAAGAAGAACAATGATTTGTTCTGATGCAGTTAATTGCTGGAGCTCTTGCTGCTTGAGACATTCACGGATTCTTTTGCCATGGATAATCGTCATGCGGGTAGTTTCATCCAGCCTAGTGCCGAATCGTGCAAATGTTTCCAATTCTTCAAATTGTGCATATTCCAATTTCAGTTTAGCTATGGAGCTATAAGCCGCCAACTGTGCTTTACCTCCCACACGTGACACGGATTTGCCGACATCCACTGCAGGTAAAATACCCAACTCAAAAAGCTTCGGAGAAAGATAAATTTGTCCATCGGTGATGGAAATAAGATTTGTAGGAATGTAGGCAGAGATATTTTGTGCCTCTGTCTCGATAATGGGTAAAGCAGTAAGTGAACCACCTTTCAGCTCCTCACTTAGGCGGGTGGATCGCTCCAATAACCTAGAATGGATGTAAAAAATATCGCCGGGAAAAGCTTCGCGTCCAGGTGGCCTTCTCAGCAATAAGGAGAGCTCACGGTAGGCACGGGCATGATGGGTAAGATCATCATAAACGATAAGCACATCACGACCCTGTTCCATAAAATACTCTGCAATGCTGGTGGCAGCGTAAGGTGCGATGTAGGAAATACCCGGAGAATCATTTCCTTCGGCCACCAGCACAACGGTGTATTCCATGGCACCTTTTTCCTGTAAGTTGGCAATCACTTTTGCCACCGCCGAAGCTCGTTGACCTATTGCGCAATAAACGCACAGCACATTTTTATCGTGTTGATTGAGAATGGTGTCAATAGCAATAGCCGTTTTACCGGTTTGTCGGTCGCCTACTAGTAATTCCCGCTGTCCGCGCCCGATGGGAATCAACGCATCAATTACCTTGATTCCTGTTTGAAATGGAACAGTTACGGCGCTTCTATCCATAATGGCGTGAGCAGGACGTTCAATAGGCAAACGTTCCTGATGTACGATGGGACCTTTTTCATCCAAGGCTTGTCCCAAAGGATCAATCACTCGACCAATTAATGAATTGCCTACTGGGATATCCATTACACGACCGGTGCGGGCTACTTCATCTCCAGCTTTCAGCGACGAATCTTTACCTAAAAGGATAACTCCTATTTCATCTTTATCCAAATTGTATGCAATGCCGAAAAGCCCATCTTTAAATTTCAACAATTCCTCAAAGCCTACCCCAGGTAGCCCTGATACTTTGGCAATTCCTGTTGATACACTTGTGACCAAACCTACCTCTCTGGGCTGCATAGAAAAAGTAAAGCTCTCTAATCCGTTTTCTATTTGGTTGAAGGCGTTGCTTGCAATCGGATCACTTTCAATTGCTGACATCTGATTTTTCCTTCACGTTTGGTGTTGCTTTTTCCTTTCTTTTACCAGAAATATTCTCTTCCAGTGCACTGAGATATTCTGTAAAACTCCAGGCTACTTTATAACTCTTTGTAGAAAGCTCAATGCCAGTTATTATTCCTGGTGCCGTTTCAAACTGGAGTTTTGTTTTTGTATCGAGCAGTTCATTTACCGCATCAGAAATATCATCTTTTAGTTTGGTCGAAAGGTCAAAGGCACTTTTTACCAAAATCGAATCAGGATGAGAATTAAAAGCAGCGATAAACTGTTGCTTCTCATTACCTTGTGAAGCTTTTAGTTTTTTGATGAATGTATTTGCGGATTGCTCTTCTAAGCTGATGGAAGCAATGTTCAAGAGTGCTTTCCTAGTGATGTCAAAAACCTGTTTTTGTGTTTTTTCAGCAAGGTTTTTATTTTCATTCTCCTGTTCTTCTTTAGCTGTTTTTTCCATTTTGGAAATCAACGCCTCTGCTTCCGCCTTTGCTGCTTCAATCAATTGGGCCTTTTCTGTAGCTGCTTCAGCAACTACGGTATCCATCAAACCTTTTTTCTGCAGATCAAAATCTTTATTCTTCTTTATGAACTCATTCTTTTCTTGTTGTGCTGTCGCTTTTTTATCTCCTGCTTCTTTCAATTGATCCGTGATTTTTTTCTCCCGTTCATTGACAGCATTGAGTATGGGTTTATACAAAAACTTCTTCAGCAACCAGACCAGAAGCAGGAAGTTAAAAAGCTGTGCAATTACTGTGAACCAATTGATATCCATGATGTATTACTGGGCTAGGACGTAATTCCAAAAAGGATTGGCAAAAATGAGTATCATCGAAACCACGAAACAGTAGATCGCCGTAGATTCTATCATGGCCAGTCCTACAAATAATGTTCTGGTAATAGTGGGTGCAGCATCAGGTTGTTGGGCAATTGAATTTAAGGCTGACGATACAGCACGACCCTCACCTATAGCAGGCATCATGCAGCCAAATGCTGTAGTAATTCCTGCTGTAATTATTGATGCGATTGCAATAGATGTTATACTATCCATGAGCTGAATTTATTAAGTGGTTATTACTTTTGATTTTATTTTTTCTTTCGAATTTCGAACTGCTGCAGCGATGTAAACGGTGGCAAGAATGCTGAAAATATAGGCTTGTACTGTTCCGGTAAGTAAGCCCAGCATATTCATAATTACAGGGAAAATAAAAGGGGAGATGCTCAATAGAATTGCTACGATCATTCCTCCGCTCATAATGTTGCCGAATAGTCGCACTGCTAATGCAAGCGTGCGTGAAACTTCGCCGATAAGATTAAATGGAAGCATGATCCAGGTTGGCTCCAAATAAGATTTTAGATATCCCCATACTCCACTCTTACTTATTCCATAAAAAGGGATAGCCAAAAAAACACTTAATGCAAGGGCTGTGGTAGTAGAAAGTGATGAAGTAGGTGGAGTATAGCCAGGAAAAATGATCCCTATATTGGAAATAAAGATGAATAAGAAAAGCGTGCCTATAAAGCCAATGTATTGTTCCGGTTTACTTAACCCAACTTCCTTGATTTGATCGCTGATGCCCGTTACTATCATTTCAAGAAAACACTGCCAGCTTGAAATCTCAATATCCGATTTTAGCTTGCGTGTAACCAACCACGATGAAACGATCAGCAACAGCATAATCCCCCAAGTGGTGACAAGGGTAAGATTGATGGTAATAAAACCGTACTGCCAGAAGATGGTTTGGTCAGGGCTAAGCTCCATGTATTTCCTCCTTATCCATATGCATTTGTTTTGCGTCAAGTGCTTTAGTGAAATGAATCACCATAAATCTGGCTGATATAAAACCCAGTAGACATAATAAAAGATGTCGCCAGTTGTCAGCACCAACAACATAGAATCCAAGCAATGTGATACTTATGCGAAGGATGAAACTGATGAAAATCCATAGCGCTGGGATTTTAGCGACTACTGCCTTCTTTACCGTAAACCAAAGACCACCAAAGAATACAATCCCTAAGGTAATTCCAGCCACAAAAGCCACAATCATTGATACTGTTTCATTCATCGTTTCCCTCGTTATTTTTACGTGCTTCCTTGTCTTCCTTGAGCACCCAAGACCAGGCGATGATGCTTCCTGCAATGATTCCTGTCATCAAAAAGGTTAATGTCCAGGAAAATGATTGCGGGTAGCTCTTGTCCAACCAAATTCCCAATGCAGTGCCTAATAAGGCAGGAACTGCCACAGACCAGCCGACCATTCCCATCATTCCTAATCCAAACCAAACCCCGTTTTTCTCTTTCAAAGCTTTCAACTTCCGTTGCTCTTTTTTAGCGACTTCTTTACTAAAAAAATTCTTGTCATTATTTTTTGTAGAATACTCCATTTTAATGATCTCGGAACTTGTCGAAGCTGTATATAAACCCTCTCTCAAGCTTTTCAACCACTGTTTTTGCTTGCCTTTCATTCTCATCTTGCTTGTTAAATTCATTCTTCACCAAATCTCCAAGTTTGCCCAAGTCTGCTCCACCAACCGCATTTTGCACAGATATTAATACCTCTGCACCTGCCTTTACCATCACACCTTCATCCACGGAAACGTAATGAACAGTTTCTGTTTTATAACTTAAAATGCCAGGAACCAAAGCCGCCACGCAATCCAATCTTTGCGGCAACAGTCCATAAGATCCTTCGCTGGTTTCCATCACCACTTGCTTCACATCTTTGATGTCAGCAAACACTTTGTATGGAAGAAGAATCTTGAGGTTCATGGTTGGGTTACGTTGGTGTTTTTAGTCAATCAATACTTTTTCTTTAGCTGCTGCTTTCCCGGTAGGTTTCTCAGCTTGAGTAGCTTATTTTGTTACAGCAGCTTTCTTATTCGGCTCCACTTTTTCTATTTTCTTGACCTCATCTATGATCCCGATCATATAAAATGCGCTTTCAGGATAGTCTTTAAACTCATCTGCTAAAATACGTTCACATCCTTCCAAGGCATCTTTTAGGCTGACTTGCTTACCTTTAATTCCGCTGAATTGCTCGGTTGTAAAAAACGGCTGCGTAAGAAAGCGTTCCAGCTTCCTGGCGCGATTTACCACGTTGCGATCCTTTACAGATAACTGCTCCATGCCCAGCATAGAGATAATGTCTTTTAATTCTTCGTATTGCGCCAGCGTCTCGCGTATCCGCTGCGCCAGCTTGTAATGCTTCTCACCGATAATTCCCGGAGTGCACATTTTTGAATTCGATTGTAGCAAGTCAATGGAAGGGTATAAACCTTCGCTTGCTTTTTTTCTTGACAGCGCAATAGATGCTGAGAGATGTGAAAAAGTATGAACAGCTGCAGGATCTGTCAAATCATCCGCAGGCACATATACGGCCTGTATGGAAGTGATGGCGCCAGAATCTGTGTAAGCAATTCGCTCTTCCAATTCGGCCAGTTCTGTTCCCATCGTTGGCTGATACCCCAAGCGAGAAGGCATCTGTCCCATTAATCCGGATACTTCCATTCCTGCTTGGATAAAACGGAAAATATTATCGATCAATAGTAATACATCACGGTGCTCATCGTCACGGAAGTATTCAGCCATGGTGAGTGCAGCATGTCCCACTCGAAAGCGAGCGCCAGCTGGTTCATTCATTTGCCCAAACAACATGACCATGTCTTTCAACAAACCAGCCTCTTTCATGGTGTTATAAAGCTCATTCCCTTCCCGGCAACGCTCGCCAATTCCGCAAAACATACTTACGCCGTGTGTTTGCCCCACCATGTTATGTATGATCTCGGTGAGCAAAACGGTTTTCCCTACGCCGGCACCCCCAAACAATCCTGCTTTCCCACCTTTTTCTAAGGGGATCAAAACATCAATTGCTTTAATTCCCGTCTCAAAGATTTCAGATTTAACTGTTCTTTTTGATAAGGATGGGGGAGATTGGTGAATACTGCGCCGCTCTCCGGTTGGAAGGGGTTCAAGATTATCGATAGTATTGCCGAAAACATCGAACATACGACCAAGAATATGATTCCCTACAGGGACGGTCAGTTCTTTTCCTTCGCTTTCTACCATCATCCCTCTGGCCAATCCCTGAGTTGGGTTCAATGAAATAGCGCGAACATGGTGATCATCCAGTTGGCTATATACCTCCAGTTGGATTTGCTTATCCTTTCCAGTAAGCAATAAGTTATTGATAGCAGGTAAATGGTCTTGAAACCATACCTCCACCACACTTCCGCGTATGCTGGTTATTTTACCGATGTTTGATTCGCTATTCAATTCAAAAAGATTAATCAATTTAGAATCTAATTCTTGCTGATTTTCAGCCTGAATCTTTCCAGCAATCACGGGTTTTGCGACATGCTCTTTCTGTACATTTAATTTAAATCTAAAATGCCAGAACCTCGCTCTATTCACTCAGAGGCTTCGGGAATTATTCGGTCATCTTGTTGTCAATGCTGAGAAAACCCTATTTGAATAAAGCAGCCATGCATCATTGACAGGATAAAGTAAATTTCTTTATGATTATACGGAATCGTGCCATTAGCCAAATTTAATTGGGACAGCTAGTGACACTAAGTTGCTGGGTATAATTTAAGTAGCTTAATTGATCAAAACAAAAGGTTCTGACTTTGAATATTTTAAAGTTTGCTGAACGTTTCCTTTATGAATTATCCTGCATAGTCTATTTCCAAGAGAAAAAGGTCAAAGAAGGAGTAATCTGTAAGAACTGTTCCTATTCTGATCACTATTGGCTTCATTCAAAAAATACGTTTCAATGCAAAGGATGTGAGTTTCGGACTAGTATTAAAAGTGGCACCTTGATGGAAAACAGCAACTTTTCTCTTAGAAAGTGGTTAATGGCGATCATATTTATTAGTGCAACCAAACAAGGTTTCAGTGCGCTGGAACTCCAAAGGCAGATGGGGTTTTCACGCTATCAGACTGTACTTGACCTTTACCACAAAATAAGGGTGATTATGGGCAAAAGAGACGATAAATATAGTCTGGAGGACATGGTTGAGTATGATGAAGCCTTTGTTACCAAAGCCACCGATGCCCAACAGAAGTCAGATCTCAGCCGTGGACGGAGAGCCAGCAAACAGCAATCGTAGCTGTAATGGCCGAATCAACTGTTCTTGAGGACTTCAAAACAGGAGGACTGACCAAGAGTTGTAGATAGTTCAAGAGGAAAAAGATCGAAAATCTGAAAGCAACAACAGCAGAAAAACTCATCAGAAACCTGTTAGACAAAGATATTGTCCTACAAACCGATGAGAGTATAACCTATTCGAAATTAGAGGATTTCATCGATGTACATGTGAAAGAAATAGCAGGAACGAGACAATGTAAATTCAATCTCAAATGGACTCACACGGCAATTAGCAACTTCAAAAGTGATTTGAGAAAATACAGAATGGTCTCAGAAGGGAACCTTCAAAATTACCTTGACGAGTTTTGTTACAAACTCAACGGAAGATATTTTGGCGAAAGGCTTTTCGACAGACTAGTTATTGCGTCAATTCAACACTACTGGCAAAGTAGCGGATAATCATAAATTTCTTAATAGCAAAGTATACAGTGTTAGATATGAGCGCGTGATAGTAACATAAATCACTGATTTGATTTAGTAATTCTGGTCAGAACTTTAGGTTAATCAGTTTAGCCTAATTTTTTCTTTCTGGTCTTTAACTCATTAAGTCCTATGCTTTCTATTGTGCGGGTTAACTTTTAGTTGAGGATATACGATAAATTTGGTTTTTAACTCTATCAATGCGTCTTTTTTTTGGAGTAGTGAACTATACGAATGACACACCAAGATTACAGTAATTTATGAAAATTATAGGGGCTTGTATCACAAAAAAGGCAATAAAAATAAGGTATAAAATACGCCTTGAGTCATTCATGTAGTCTGATATAAATAAACTTTGTAAAAACCTGATTATCAGCACTATATTTATAGGGTTCGGTTCAGGTTCTCTATGAATAAATCTTTGAAAATCAGTTATTTACATGTTTTATAATAAAAGATTAATTCTTGTTAATAGGTTTCCAAAACCAACACCTCAAAAGGCTTCAAGGTGATCGTATACATAACCTTTGAATCTAGGATCAAAGTCATTAGGCTACTATCTTCCGCCCATCGGCTTTTAAGGATGAACGTGCCCTGGTGATTTTCAGGAAGTTCAAAAACCTGGTTAAGATCTAGCCCATACTCTAAAGGCTGGTCACTTGGATTGCGCAGAAAAATTATTCCTTTTGTAGGCTGCCAAGACGCCATACCATATACCTCAAGATTAATAGGACTACCGCCAACCCAATGACAATGGGTGTCGATTAAGATGTCCTCATAAGCATGCACCCATATGAAGAACGCCTGATTCATTCTTCTTATTCAAAAAATCTACGGTCATGCGGGAAGGAGTCGTCTCATCATAATTTGTGACTTTCAAGTTGTATTTATTGCTACCGTCAATTTCATTGAGCATGTGTCGATGCTCACTAATGACTTTATCTCTCTATAAAAGTGAAATAGCAAGGACATTAAAATCATTTGGGCCACCTCCATGCTCTACCGCAACGATATATTCTCCTTGTCCGTCAATTACTTCAGATACGTCTAAATTTTGTCCAGTAAGAGAACCAATTGATCGAGATATCAATGCCTTGCTATGTGCAATAGGATATTCCATGCCAAAGAAAAAATTCTTATAAATGATAGGGGGTCCCAGAATCGAACCCGCGTAAGTGGCTCCGGGAAGGTCACCGTCGAAAAATGTGACTTTCCTTACTCCTATGAGCTCACCTTGAGAAAGTAATTCGATATGCTGCTTAATGTAGTTGGAACCCTCTCTCAGCTCAGCAGACCATTTTACTGACATTTTATCATTCTCGGAGAAAAATTCCCAACCATTTTCTTTTACTGTCGTCCAACATATTTGTACAAGCAGAAATGGTAGGCCGCTAAGGTATAATTAGGGTTTTTTTATACTTTCTAAAAAGCACCCTCTACCTCTTCCCATCTTTCATTTTGTGCTATTCCTAGAGTAAATTGTTACAGTAACTCCGGTTCTCGGATGACAATAATTTGATTTAAACAGTTAACAGTATTCTATCATTTTGCCAATTTCATTCTTATCATCGAATACTCTATTGAAAATTTCAATATCAACTATGAAATCATAGTATTTATCAAAATAATTTTGTTTAATCCACTTGTATAATCATTGTAAATCAACACCTGCCCCTTAGGCAAGTCAATTTCTTATTTTAATATGTGAACACCAAATAAGAATAATTGAGAACTCCGTAAATCATATCATCCACTCTGAATAAAGTTCTTTCGGAATCACTTTTTATAGTTAAAACCTGATATCGGTTTATTAATTTATTTGGTATTGTTCTGAAGAGCCTATTGAAAATAGAACTGGTTTTGTCAGTTGAGTAAGCCTTAAATTTGGTTTTAAAATCGGTATCCTCAAATTTCTTTTTAGCGGGTGTATATGAAATGAATAGTGCTACAATAAATGCAATAGCTACTTTGAAGATTGGTTTCATTCTAGTTGGCCGTAATTATTCCAGTGAATATCTGACTTAATGAAACTTTTTAATTTCTGGGGCATCTGCTACTGTGGAGAATTCCCTAGCAATTCTCACTGCATAATCATCCAATAGTTCCATCACACGATCTTGATTAGCTGACTTCACGATTAGTCCAGCATGGTATTCCAGCGGCACTCTGAAATAAACCTCGGGATCGTCAAAACTACTCAGATCAGGATGCTCGTATTTTGAAAGCGTCAGTAAGATTCCAGCGTAATTTTTGGCGACTTTAGGCAGTTTGTATTTGTACTTTTTCGCAAGTGAAACTTCTATTTTAGCCCATTCTGCCCACAGATTGATATCCGTAGCAGCTTCAACCATTTCGGCCAAATGTGCTCCCCCTACTCGGGAGGAAGTCTCTAGGAAGTACATTTCTCCATCTTCACGACACTTGATGAATTCTGTATGAGTAGCGCCGGATTTCATCCCAAATGCCTTCATGATCGCAGCATTAGCTTTTTTTATCGCCTTTTGATCATCCGATCCATATTTCAAATTCACAGAACGGAAAATCCCGCCCCCTTGGGATATTTCCATAGGTGTAGATAAATATCGAGATACGGAGCAGAAGAGATTTTTTCCATCCATCATCAGACCATCAGCATGATATACATCGCCGGGTTTGAATTGTTCCACTAGATAATACAACCTATTGTCTCCTAATTCATGAATATTTTCCCAAAGAGATTCTTTGTCATTAACCTTTATGATTCCATGTGCAGACGCTTCGGATCGAGGTTTAAGTACCCATGGAGCAGGGATGTGATCCGCAAATTGATTGATATCGTCGTCGTTGAATAGCGGAGCAAATGCCGGAACTCTAATATCTGAGTCATGCGCTTTGATCCGCATGGCAAGTTTGTCGCGAAAGAATCTTCCGGTTGTCTGACCCATTCCTGGGATTCTCAGATTTTCACGGAGATAAGTTGCTTTTTCTACATCATAATCATCAAGGGCAACGATGCTTTCGATTTTATGGTGCTTCATCAAGCCGCCAACGCCTTTCATCAGCAGATCAAGATCCCAATCCAAATCTTGGCCTGGCATATAAAAAATCTCATCAATGTATTCAAAAGCCCATGGCTTGTCTTTAAGCTTTTCGGAGGTAACCAAAAACACGCAATTACCTTGTTTCTTAAGCTGTGTTAAAAAAGCATTCCCCTTGAAAAAATTGGAAATGCAAAGAAAAGTCTTACTCTGATCCTCCATAATTACAATTGATTTTCGATGAATTTAAGTAATAATTGAACTCCAAAAGCAGTACCTGACTTGGTTTTTGAAAATTCACTATCTCCGAATGCAACTCCTGCTATATCCAAATGTGCCCAACTAGGATGTTCATGAATAAATGCTTCCAGGAATTTGGCCGCTGTAATCGCTCCTGCGATTGGTTTGCCATGATAATTTTTGATGTCTGCTATCTCTGAATCCATCTCAGATCGATAGTTTTCCCACATTGGAAGGGGCCAGACTTTCTCTCCCGATTGCATTCCAGCCTCACGTAGTGCATCCGAAAGATCATCGGAATTAGAGAATAGTGCTCCGCATTCGTATCCGAAAGTGCCCACACTACTTCCAGTCAAAGTTGCTAGATCAATTAGCTGATCCACTTTGTAGTTTTTTACTAAATAGGATAAGCCATCTGCCAAAATCAATCGTCCCTCAGCATCCGTATCGATCACTTCTATGCTCAAGCCCGCATGAGATCCGATGACTTCGGAAGGTAGATATGCATCTTTGTCCACAGCGTTTTCCACTGCTGGCACGATAGCGGTTAGGTTAATTGGAAGTTTAAGTGCAGCGATGAGCTGTGTAGCAGCCAATACAGCAGCGGCACCACCCAGATCGGATTTCATATTAACCATCCCCTGGGTTTTGATATTCAACCCTCCAGTGTCAAAGGTGACTCCTTTGCCGACGAGCCCTACGTGAGATTTTGCATCAGGATTTCTATATTCCATGATGATGAATTTCGGGGCTTTTGCACTTCCGCGAGCAACAGCTAGAAAAGCATCTAAACCTTCTTCTTTAGCTTTTTCTTCGTCAAAAACCTTCACTTCAAAGCCATGTTTTGCACCGTGACTTTCGGCCCAGCTCGCCAAGTATTCGGGTGTAGCTACATTGGGAGGAAGGTCAACTAATTTGAATCCTTCAATTTTGGAAGAAGCGATTTTCGTTGCTCTATCCAAACTTTGCTCCAATCCCGATGTGGTAGAAAGGACGTTGATCTCTAAGTCTGAGAAGTCCTTTTGACCTTCTTTTTTTTGTTTGAAAAAGCCTAGGTTATAGGAACCAAGTTGAAAACCAATTAAGGCACTTTCTATTAATTGAGCATTGAAATCATCCGAGAAATCAATAGAAACTGATTTGTCTACTAAGTCTTTATTTTTTGAAAGGATTCTCCGGAAAGCCTTTTCAATAGTAGTGAGATCAGTTTTTTCTCCTAATCCAATAAGTAAGATCAGCTTTCCGTCGAGGTCGAATTGGTAAGAAGTCTCCTTTTTTCCAGAGAAAAGCGCTGGGTTAACTGCATAGTCAGCAAGTTTTTCTTTTAGAATAGCTTCAGGGTTTTCGCCCAAGACTGGGATTATTCGCAGTTCTGAATCGTCATTACTTGATGTATGAATCTTAAAATGCATGGTTTGTAGCTTTCGCCGATTTAATCTTCTTTAGTACTGAAAAATAGCCATTCTATTGCTTTTGGGAACTCATCACTCCAATAATTTTCGTTGTGTTTGCCTTCGTCATTGATACTCAGATGAATTTTCATTCTTCCTTTCAGACTTTCTCTTTTGAGAAGGCGCTTTCGGAATTTAGTGACTTGCTTCACCATCATTTCACTTTCATTCCCACCTGCATAGAGGTAAAGGCGGGTCTCTAGTGGTTCGAAAAAATCTAGAAATCCAAATTTGATTTTTGGGATCACCCAAAGGGAAGGCGAGAAAACCATCAATTTCCCAAAAACTTCTGGATAGATAAGACCAGAGAAAATACTGACCAGACCACCCATTGAGCTTCCACCGATTCCAGTGAATTCCCGCTCAGGTTTAGTCCGATAGGTATTATCGACAAAAGGCTTTAGTGTATCGGTAATGAATCGGATATATTTCTTAACACTTCCTATGCCAAGCACTGTTTTGCCCACGTTATATTCCTGAAGACGTTCAGATTCGCCATGTTCTACCGCAATGACAATGATTTTACCAATGCCATAATCAGACATCACAGCAAGCTTCTTGTCTATCTGCCAGTTTACATATTCGGCATTTTCATTGAAAAGATTTTGTGCATCGTGAAGGTAAAGAACAGGATATTGCTCCTCACTTGTATCGTAATCATGTGGTAAGAGAGCCCAGATCTTCCGTGTTTTATTGAGTTGAGGGATTTCAAAATCATCTGAAATCAATCGAATTTTGGGCAATTGACTTGGGCGATAAGGCAGCCAGTTTTTACGCCATTTTGCTACTTTTTCAATCTTGGTTTCTTCGTCGTTATTCCAATGCCTGTTAGGTGTTCGGTTTCCGTAGCGATCTATTTCTACCTCAGACCAATCACCTTTGGTGAATTTGTATATCAGCTCCTGTTCATATGCTTCGCCTTCAGGAAAAGTATATTCATACTTCCCCTTCGTAATTTTTTTCATCAGAAAACGACGGTCTTGGGTCGTCCATTTGTTGAAATTACCGGCGAGATAGACAGGTCTCTCATCATCGTCAGGGGTGTTCAGTAGGATGGTTCTAACCTTTTTGGCTGACTGCGGGGCTATATTTGAGCTTGATTCAGGATTCATTCAAGGGGTTATTATGGGAGAAACCCAGATTGCAAAAATAATGGTTGCATACATATCTAAGAAATATACTTTGAAACTTAAATCTTTTCTACAGGTCGGAAACGGATTTCATCAGGGTAGGGGAAGGCATGAATGAGTTCGCCATTTGTAATTCTTTTTTGGACTTCCTGCCAATAGCTAGGATCAAAAAGGTCTTTATGATACGCCAAGAAGTGATCTTTGAGGTCTTTTCGCCCGATCATCCATCGCTTGAAATCTTCTGGGAAAACGTCATTTTTGGCTATGGAGTACCAAGGCTCCGGAGCATATATCTGCTCATAGGTTTCCGCTTTTGGCTTAACCCGGAAATTCATATCTGTCAGAAATTCAATCTCATCGTAATCATAAAAAATCACTCGTTTTTGCCTGGTAAGCCCAAAGTTTTTGGTCATCATATCTCCTGGGAAAATATTTGCCTGCGCCAATTGAAGGATTGCTCTTCCATAATCTTCCGCCGCACTGAGCCCTTCCTCAGTACTGCAATGTCCTAAGAAAAGATTTAGAGGTTCCATTCTTCTCTCTGTATACAAATGCTTAATAATTAGATGCGAATCGGTGAGCTTCAACAGTGAATTAGTAGTCTTTCGAAGTTCAATCATCAGTTCTGTACTGATTCGTTCGATCGGGATACTGAAGTATTCAAACTCATGCGTATCCGCCATTCTTCCTACTCGATCATGGACAGAAACCAGTTTGTATTTACTTTTTACTTCTTGCCGCGTCATATTTTTCGGTGGTTCAAAATGATCCTTTATCATTTTGAAAACTATATTCAAAGATGGCAAAGTGAACACGGTCATCACCATTCCTTTAATTCCAGGAGACACTTCGAATTGATCATTACTTGAGCCCATGTGATGAAGAAAATCTCTGTAGAAAAGAGTTTTGCCATGCTTATTGAATCCTATTGCGTTGTAGAGCTCATGGATTTTCTTATGTGGAATGACCGAATTCAGAAAGCCCACCACTTGGGAGGGAACTTCAGCTTCTACCATGAAATACGATCTGGTAAAGCTGAACATACTACTCATCAGATTTGGGTCAAAAATAAGTGTGTCTACGAACACGCCTTTCTCCCCATGCATCACCGGAATGATGAAGGGCATCCATTTATGTCCCAAAAATGTTCTACCGATCAAGTAAGCAGCTTTGTTTCGATAGAAAACTGATTTCAATATCTGGGTTTTTGTGTCAGGCCCAACTCTGTATCTCGTCAAAATAACCTTTCGAACACCCGCTATCAGAAATTTGATGTCCTGCTCTTTGTCCATAAATGGCGCGCCAAAGTCATAATCATCTAAGATCTGGCGCACGTTTTTTTCCAAACCCAAGAATGAAGGGTAAGTTCTCAGAAGTTTATCAGACTCCCGCACTGTGCACGAATCAAACCCTTCCATGACAAACATTAAGTCCTCGTCGATTGTCATCTTTGGAAATGCCTTTCTGATCACCGAATTGAAAAATGTTTCTGCCAATTCTAGATCAGGCCTATTTGCAATGAGCAATTGATATTCAGACTTTATCTCCACCCAACTGCAAGAATCAGCGGATTTGTCACCCAGCATCTCTGAACATTCAGTGGCTAGAGGAAAAAGCAAATCCTTGTAAAGGCGAAGCCGCTGTTTATTGTTGAGATAGGTAGCATGCCACGCTTTTTCGCTGAAATACGTTGGTGCCAGACGAGTGTACGTGTTAAAAAGCTCCATGTAGGTGATGAAGCCGGTTTCTATTTTCTGTGCTAGTTGATATGCTAAAGTTGAAGTCATAAAAGGGAATTCACTCAAACTTACGGAAAGGATAAAATTTGAGATGAAATATTTTTCGTGTTTGCGAAGATATAATTTCATTGATTTTTAAGGGATTATAACAGAAAATCTTTGGGGAAATATAATTTCGAAAATCTTTCGCAATCGATTGTTTGGAGTATATGAAAACATTTTATAATTTTCAGATGTATTCATAAAACGAATATCTACAATAGGTTTAATAGGTTTGAGAGCAGGAAAAGGTTGGGTCAATGTCCCAACCTTTTTTGATTTTTAGTTGCCAAGACTTAGCTTAACCTTCTCAATTAAAACTTCCATGAGGAGCCCGAAATTTACAGTTACTTATTTGACCTCCATTTGCATCGTTTTCTTGTCACTTTCCGCTTGCGACAGCAAAGAAAAACAGGCTATTGAACGTATAGAAAATACGTCGATAGATGAAGAGGAACTAAATCGAAATAGAGCTCAGATAGATGTGGCGTTAGCTCAAAATAAGAGCTGGCATGCTCACTGGAGAAGTGATATTGGAATGTTTGATGCATCCCAATTTGATTTGATGATGACAGATTCCATAGATCCCATGGAGATGCCTGAGAAGAATCCTATTCTAAAAGGTGATCCACTTTACCCTTACCAATTTCCTCATCCTTCAGGAAATGGCACGATGGATATTTATAGTTATAAAATCGAAGCTCAGGAAAACGTCGATACTCCATTTTTGAATCCAGATTCAGAAGTAGTGTGGTACAAGCAAGACGGCATGAAGGAGCGTTTGCTTTTTATGGGGCCTTCGGGGATGTTCGAGGATGGTATGTGGCTGAATAAAAGTGAATTTTTAGTGGTTGGTTTTTTTCAGGGTATGAATGGGTCTAGACCAATGGCTTGGCTGATTAATGTGGATACCCATATTTTGAAGCAATTTCAATTGGATAAAGTTTCAGAATCCTACGTGCCGCAATCCTACATTAATACTAAAATCAAACAGGTAGATTTGGGATAATATGGATTTTGTAAGCGTTTTAAATTTGTTGGAGAAAGGGATGATGCATCCACTGCCTGGCAAACAAGCACAGCTTTCCATGTCTCCAAATCCTGTCGATAAGAGAAGGTTTGATTCAAAACTTCCTGAGAATCATCGAAAAGGTTCTGTCTTAATACTTCTTTATCCCAATGAAAACAAGGCGTTTTTCCCTCTGATCAAAAGGCCCATTTATCAAGGAGTGCATAGCGGACAGATTGCTTTTCCAGGCGGAAAAATGGAAGAGGAAGATGCCGATGAAATAGAAACAGCACTTCGTGAAGCTTGGGAAGAAGTTAATATTTTACCAAAGCAGGTCAAGTTGATTGGTAGAATGAGTGATTTATTTATCCCTACAAGTAATTTTTTGGTAACACCAGTTTTGGGGTATTCTGAGATAGTTCCGGATTTTATTCCAGAAGAAAAAGAAGTGGCTAGAATCATTCAAGCTGCTGTCAGTACACTTTATGAACCCAGTTTTCGCAAGCAAAAGATCTTAGAATTCAGTAATAATTTTCGTTTGGATACGCCATATTTCGAAGTGGAAAAGGAAATGGTTTGGGGAGCGACGGCGATGATTCTAAGTGAATTGCTTCAAATTCTAGAAAACGGAAAGGAGTAGACTTTGGGCTTTTTGGTCAATTGTTGGTATTGTTGCAGTCGATTAGCCCAGATATAATGGAAGAAAATACTCCCTTACTTACGAATGATGCTGTAGTTTTTGGATTGCTGATGGCAATTCTGGCAGTCATTTTTATTACCTCAGCAAGCGACAACCCATTTTGGAAGAAATTCTATGGTGTAGTTCCTACTGTTTTACTTTGCTATTTTATTCCAGCGTTAGCCAATTCATTTGGATTGATTTCGGGTGAAAGTTCATCTCTCTATAAAGTTGCTAGTAGGTATTTGCTGCCAGCTTCTCTGGTGCTTTTTACGATCAGTATCGACATCAAAGGAATTTTGAAACTAGGTCCTAAGGCGCTTACCATGTTTCTAGCAGGAACTGTTGGTATTATGTTGGGCGGACCTTTGGCGTTGATGACGGTTGGATTGATATTCCCCGATTTGCTTGGAGGAAGTGGACCAGATGAAGTGTGGAGAGGGTTATCTACCATTGCGGGTTCATGGATTGGTGGAGGAGCAAATCAGACAGCTATGTTGGAGGTGTTTGAACCAAGTCCAGCGCTTTTTAGTCAGATGATCGCCGTAGATGTGCTGGTGGCAAATCTGTGGATGGCAGTATTGCTTTACTGGGCGGCTAAGCCTGAGAAAATAGATAAGCTATTCAATGCTGATAGTACCAAAATCTATGAATTACGTGATAAAATAGAAGAATTCAGAAAAGGTATAATGAAGATCCCCACTCTTTCGGATACCATGATTATTCTTGGAGTTGGCTTTGGCGTGACTGGATTTGCACATCTAGTAGCGGATTATGTGGCACCTTACATCGGAGAGAATTATCCCAGTTTGAAGCAGTATTCGTTAGACTCAGCTTTTTTCTGGATTGTAGTCGTCGCTACTACAGCAGGACTTTTACTCTCTTTTACTAAAGCAAGAAAACTAGAAGGTGCGGGAGCCTCTCGTATGGGAAGTGTATTGCTGTATGTATTGATAGCCACTATTGGAATGCAGATGGATCTGGGAGCGGTGCTTGATAACCCCCTTTTATTCGTTGTAGGTATAGTTTGGATGATATTTCATATCCTGATTATGCTCATCGTAGCGTTTATTATCAAGGCTCCGTTCTTCTATGTAGCGGTAGGATCACAGGCAAACGTAGGAGGAGCAGCTTCAGCACCTATTGTAGCGGCCGCTTTTGATGCATCCTTAGCGCCCGTTGGCGTGCTTTTGGCAGTACTAGGATATGCAGCAGGCACCTATGGCGCGTATCTTTGTGGTTTAATGATGCAGGCTATTTCAGCAGGGTAATGAAACATACTCGAAAACTTATCTTTATTTGTAATGGATCCGATTGTAAAAATGCCGGAGCCAAAAAACTATATAAGGAGCTAAAGGAGACCACCGACGAGGCATCACTTAAGGGTACGTGCAAGTATATTAAAACAAAATGCATGGATATGTGCAAAACAGCACCTAACGTAATCGTAGGGGATCATTTTTGCAAAAAAACAACTGCTGAAAAAGTTTTGGCGCAAATAAGAAAGTCCTGAATTTTCTGGACTTATAGATTAAAGCTTTACAACTTTCACAGCCGTTCCACTCGCCGTGACCATCAGCATTCCATCACGAATGGTTTCATAGTCTAGGTCAATTCCCATTATCGCATTTGCCCCGAAGGCTCTTGCTTGCATTTCCATTTCAGACATTGCTGTAGCTTTTGCTTTGCGTAAAACTTGCTCATAGGCAGAAGAACGTCCGCCGACTATATCGGTGATACTGGCGAAAAAATCCTTAAATAAGTTAGCGCCAATAATGGTTTCTCCAGAAACAATTCCTAGGTATTGCTCCACACTGTAGCCTTCAAGTGTGTTCGTGGTTGTTACAATCATGGTGATTTGTTATAATTTAAAATTACTGGTGTCCGAGAAAAGAAATTGCTCTAACAATTTATTCTAGGAATAGTACAAAATGAAAGATGGGAAGCTAAAAAGCTGTCCCATCTTTTTTATATTGTTGTTTCTACCAAGAAATAACAA
>Ga0105054_10000268_pt1 | contig 76940 bp, 65 predicted proteins | sample BON02_FD_78091 | JGI IMG/M metagenome (GOLD analysis project Ga0105054, IMG submission 78091) | Freshwater microbial communities from Lake Bonney liftoff mats and glacier meltwater in Antarctica - BON-02 (megahit assembly) | ecosystem: Environmental > Aquatic > Freshwater > Ice > Glacier...
ATAGAATATTTTTACCTTGGTAAGTACAAATATCACCATTTTGGTGAAACTATACAAGCCGTAACATGATTGTTTATCAACATGTTACGGTTATTTATTAATTAGTCTGCGACTTTTGGGATTTAACAAAAAATAATTGATTTTTGATTACAGTAGTTGATTAATTAAAAAAATACTATATTTGCTAACATAAAATTGTTGCCATTAAGCTCTTTTAATTGCATAAAATACATTGAATTTAAATGAAATTAATACTTACTTTTCTGATTTTAAGCCTACTAAGTACATTTTCGTACGGTGCTCTTTCTATTGAAGGAAGTTATCAAGGTAAAAACTTATATGTTCAAAATCCGATGGATGATGATGGTTTTGGTTATTGCGCAACAAAAGTAACCGTAAATGGTGACATCATGCCAGGCGGAACTAGCATGGGAGCATTTGAAATCGATTTTTCTATCTTTAATATTGCAATAGGAGAACCTGTTTTCATTGTTATTGAACACAATGACGGTTGCAGACCAAAAATATTAAATCCTGAGGTTTTATTGCCTAGAAGTACTTTTAAAGTAACTTCAATTGAAATTGCAACTGCTGGAAATTTAACATGGAAAACAACTGATGAACATGGAAAACTTCCTTATATTATAGAACAATATAGATGGAACAAATGGGTAAGCGTAGGTGAAATTCAAGGAAAAGGTAATATGGGTACAAACTCTTATGAATTTCAAGCAACACCTCATTCTGGAGAGAATAAAATCAGAGTAGTTCAAATAGATCATTCAGGTGCAAAAAGAACTTCTAGCGAAGTGAAATTTGTTTCTGCACTATCAGTTGTTTCTAAAAGTCCAACCAAAGTAAAAGATATTATTAACTTTTCTTCAAATGGTAAACCAATCGAAACTCGTTATGAAATATTCGACGCATACGGAAGCATTGTCAAAAAGGGTGTAGGAAATTCTGTTAATTGTGAAAATTTAATTAAAGGAATTTATTACATAAATTATGACAACGTGAATGAAAAATTCATTAAAGGATAATTAAAGAATTAAAATATTTAAAACCCTGTTTCTATAAACAGGGTTTTTTTATGGGATAAAGTATGATTAAAAAAATTGAACATTTAGGAATTGCAGTTGATAATATAGAAGAGTCTCTAAAAGTATACGAGGCTTTACTAGGTGCAAAGTGTTATAAATTTGAAGAAGTTACTTCAGAAGGAGTTAAAACGGCATTCATTCAGATAGGAGAATCTAAAATAGAATTACTAGAAGCTACTAATTCAGAATCTCCAATTGCTAAATTTCTTTCAAAAAAAGGAAAAGGGATACATCATATCGCTTTTGACACAGATGATATTGAAAAAGAAATTGAACGATTAAAAAACCAAGGATTTGAATTAATCCATCAATCTCCTAAAGAAGGTGCAGACAATAAGATGATTGCATTTCTTCACCCAAAATCAACAGATGGTATGTTAATTGAACTTTGCCAAGAAAATAATTAAAATAATTCAAGAATATTCTCGTCTTTTAATAAATGATAAGTGTTCAATCCGATTGTTTGAGCACCTGTTATATGACCGAAAGTGTCATCAATGAAGAGTGTTAGCTTTGGGTCTAAGTTTTGTTCATGGCAAACAAATTCAAAAATATCTGTATTTGGTTTTCTTAATTTAATTTCGTGGGATAAATAAACCTTATCGAAATAGGAGTCTAAATTTCGAGCGGTAACTTTTTGAAGAGATCGATTAACAGCCTGTAAATGAATATCATTCGTATTGCTTAATAAAAACACTTTGTACTTCTTTCTTAATTGATCAAGCAAATCCAAACGTTCTTTTGGAAAGTCTAAAATCATCGCATTCCACGCATGAACAACTTTATTAGCGCTCGTTCCAATTGGTAAAAAAGGCAACAAAGAATTGATGAAATGTTGAGAAGATATGTTGCCTGTCTCATACGCATCAAACAAGTTATTTTGATTTGCTTGGGTATATATTTCTTCAAAATTAGTTAGTCCCAAATCTTTAAATGCATCAATCGTTAATTGATAATCTAAATTAATTAACACTCCTCCTAAATCGAAAATTATAGCACTAAAAGATCTGTTTTCCATTCTACAAAGAAATAAAAAAGGGTGAGAATAACCTCACCCTTCACAAAATAGATTTTTACTATTTATTTAACTGTCTTAACAGCTAAGTTCAAATCAAATGAAAAAACAGGAGAAATATGCTCAGTATCGCCTTCATGAGGTTGAACGCCTGGAATGTTAGCTGAAGTGAAATCGAAATCAAATTTACCTGAGATAACTGCACCCTTCTCTGTTTTCTTAATAATAACTGGAACATCATGCTTAACATCAACTCCTAATAAATTAATTGTGGTTGTTAATTTTCCGTCTTTGTATTCTCCTAAAGTAACTTTTGCAGTTGCAAATTTAGCTATATTAAAAAAGTCTTCATTTTTCAAATGTTCAGCTAAAGATTCTTGCTTATCAGCAGGCAATGAAGCTTCAACAATTTTAATAGTAGACAAATCAATAATAAAAGATCCACCAGAAATAACTCCTTTATCCATAGTCAATGAACCTTCTGAAAAATTAACTACTCCTGTATGGAAATATGCAGCATTTTTACCACCTTTCCAACCAAGTGTTGAAGCTGACTTATCAAGTTTATATTTAGCACTATCACTTGATGTATCAATTTTTCCGTATTGAAACGAAACCAAAGCAGCTGTAACAGTTGCTATTCCTAAAACTTTAAATAATTTCATTTTATAAATTTTAAATTAGAATACAAATATATAAATTAATTACCACGGTATATAAATTCTTGGTAAATAAATAAAAACGCTATATTACATTCGACTAAGAAAACAAATTCATATATTCGGAAAAAAAACTATGAAATTTCAATTAGAGAACAATACATACATCGATACAAATAAACCTCTTGATATTTCAATAGAATTAAGCAATAGCGCTATGAATTTAAGAGCTTGGCATGTAGATTTACCCATAATTGAACCTGTAAGAGCAAATGGATTTGTTGGTGCTGTTGCAGAAGGAGGCAGTGTTAATTTTAGAAATATATCTTTTAATCCTCATGGACATGGCACTCACACTGAGTGTTTAGGTCATATAACAAAAGAAATACACTCTGTAAATCAATCACTTACGACTTATTTTTTTACCGCAAAATTAATAACGATTACTCCTGAAATAGTTAAAAATCCAAATGGTAACGATAAAGTTATCAAAAAAGAACAGTTATTAGAGCTTCTTAAAAATGAAAAATTGGAAGCGTTAATAATCAGAACGATTCCAAACGCAGTAAACAAAAAACACTTAAATTATACCGAAACGAATCCGGCTTATTTAGACCAAGATTGTATAGAAATAATGAACGAATGTGGAGTAAAACATTTATTAATCGATCTACCATCTGTAGATAAGGAGTCAGATGGAGGGGAGCTTGCTTTTCATCATGTATTTTGGAATGTGCCTTCAGACCCACAATTTGACAAAACAATTACTGAATTTATATATGTAGATGATTCGATAAAAGACGGTCGATATGTACTTGAATTACAAACGGCTCCTTTTAATAATGATGCTTCTCCAAGTAGGCCCGTATTATATGAAATAAACAACATTCTTTAAAAAACAAAAAATGTTGTTAAATTTCAAAATTATTTTTAATTTTATAAAAACTAAAAAAATATGTTAGCACCTTTTAATTTACATAAATGGATTGATGAGAACCGTCATTTATTAAAACCACCAGTTGGTAACAAATGTTTGTACAAAGAAGCAGGAGATTTTATTGTGATGGTTGTTGGCGGACCAAATGCACGGAAAGATTATCATTTGAATGAAAGTGAGGAATTATTTTATCAAATTGAAGGAGATGCCTTGGTGAGAATTCAAGAAAATGGCCAACCAAAAGATATTATGGTTAGAGAAGGTGAAATATTCTTACTACCAGGAAACATACCTCATTCACCAATACGAGGCGAGAACACAGTTGGACTGGTTATTGAAAGAGTTCGTAAAGGAACAAACATGAAGGATGGGTTACTTTGGTATTGTGAAAAATGCAACCACCAATTAAAAGAGTACCGCTTTAGTTTGAATGATATTGAAAATGGCTTTTTACCTATGTTTAAAGAATATTATAACTCTTTAGAAATGAGAACTTGTAAGAGATGTAACCATGTAATGGAAGCAGACGAAAGATTTGTTTAAGAAACCAAATTGTAAAAAAAATCCCGATTTGAAAATTTCAAATCGGGATTTTTAATTTCTAAGAAAGAATTTACTCTTCAGTAGATGCCGCTTCGTCAGTAACTTCTTCTGAAACTTCATCATCATCATCATCATCAGCTGGTTTAACAGCACCACGCGCCATACGAACAGAAACAACAACAGAACTATGAGGATCTAAAATTGTAACTCCTGGAATTACAACTTGTCCAACACGGATAGAACGTCCGATTTTCAAATCTGTAACATCCAAAGTAATAGCGTCTGGAATAACGCCTGGCAAACCAATAACTCTTAAGTTACGGTAAGCTTGCATTAATTTACCCCCACTCATAACTCCTTTTGCAGAACCTGTAATACGAACTGGTAAAGCAACTTTAACTGGTCTATCATCTTCTAATTGAAGAAAATCAACGTGTTGAATTGTTCCTCTAACTGGGTGTTGTTGCAATTCACGAACTACCGCTTTTGCATGTTTACCATCGATGTTTAATTCGAATTGAAATACCTCAGGAGAATAGATCAATCTTTCGATATCGATAACTTTTACAGAGAAGTGAGTTTGCTCACCTGATCCATAAAGTACACACGGTACTAAACCAGAATTTCTAGTAAGTTTAGCATCCTTTTTCCCTACATTCGCTCTAGACGAACCGCTCAATTGTGCAATTTTCATTTGTTTTGGTTTTTATGAAATTATAAAATGTGAACTAATTGATTCGTTACTAACTACTCGTTTGATTACACTACCAAATAAATCAGCGACAGTTAATACCCTAATTTTACTACACTCTTGTGTTAGAGGAATAGTGTCTGTAACGATTAACTCAGTTAATCGAGAATTTTGAATTCTTTCGTATGCTGGACCAGAAAGTACAGCATGTGTACAAAATGCACGAACACTTTTAGCGCCCTTCTCCATAAATAAATCTGCAGCTTTCGTTAAAGTTCCAGCAGTATCGCACATATCATCCACTAAAATAACATCTTTACCAGTAACGTCACCGATAACAGTCATTTCAGCAATCTCGTTAGCTTTTTTACGGGATTTATGACAAATTGCCAAACCTATATCTAATCTCTTAGCATACGAATTAGCACGTTTTGCACCACCAGCATCTGGTGCAGCCATAATTAAATTTCCAGTATTCAATTTCTCCATTTCTGGAAAGAAAATAGTAGATGCAAATAAATGATCAACCGGAACTTCAAAAAATCCTTGAATTTGATCGGCATGCAGATCCATCGTCATAACACGATCTACACCAGCTGCCATTAACATATTTGCAATTAATTTAGCACCAATTGCAACTCTTGGTTTATCTTTTCTATCCTGACGAGCAAAACCAAAATAAGGAATTACTGCAATAATTTTTCTTGCAGAAGCTCTTTTAGCAGCATCAATCATTAATAACAATTCAAATAAACTGTCAGTAGGAGGAGTCGTAGATTGAATAATAAATACATCCTGACCACGAACAGTTTCTTCATAAGAAGGTTGAAACTCACCATCACTAAAATCAGTAACAATAACATTACCAAGATCTATTCCATAATTAAAAGCGATTTTATTTGCTAAATCCTGTGTAGCACGACCCGAAAATATTTTAACTCCTAAAGACATAGTAAACTGTTTTGAGGGAGTAAAGATAGAAAATTTCAATTAGTTAGTTTCATTTTATTAAAAATTTGAGCAAAGTATTCAAATATCATTCAAGTTCATTACATTTGCAGTAGTGATTGATTAAAAAAATCATCATTTTAGTTAAAGAAAAATAAATAGATATGAAAATTGCTGCAGCAAATAAACAATTAGACGCAATCATCGCAAAAGTTGAAAAAGAAGGAGTCTTAGCAACTGGTTTAATTGATGATTTGAAGGAATTAAGAGAACTAGCTCTTAAAGAACAAGATCCTTTGGTAGTAAAAGTATTGCGTCTAACGTATGAGTTTTTAGCTGAAAGAGAAGCATTTAGCGTAAAAGGTCAATTTGACGAGGACGAAGAAGGAAATGAATATCCTTTAGAAATTGATGACAAGGAGAATTTATTATATTTGTTAGACTTATTGAAAAAAGCAGATCACAAAATTAACCGTGAAGAAATTAAAGATTACCGTTCAGCTCTTAAATTAGAATTGTACTAAAAACATAAATAAAAAAAAAATTTAGAAGGATATCGAAATGGTATCCTTTTTTTTGTTTTGCCATCGGAAATCATTTTTTAAAGTATTCGTATCTTTGCTTAAAATAAATCATTGAAAATATGTTAGGACTACAACTTGCTACAGATCCAAGATGGGTAAACATCGTTGAATCGAACATTGAAGAAATATTGACGGATCATGCTTGGTGCGAACAAAAGGCTGCAACAAACTGTATTACAATTATTATCAATAATTCAGAAAAACCTGAGTTAGTATCAGCATTGTTAGATATTTCAAGGGAAGAAATTGAACATTTTAAAATGGTACACGATATCATTTTAGCTAGAGGATTGGTTTTTGGACGAGAAAGAAAGGATAATTACGTAAATGAATTGTCTAAGTTCATGAAAAAAGGGGCCAGTAGAGAAATAGCATTGGTTGATCGATTATTATTCTCAGCTATGATTGAAGCCAGAAGTTGTGAGCGATTTAAAGTACTTTCAGACAACATTGAAGATACCGAATTATCTAAATTTTACTACGATTTAATGGCAAGTGAAGCTGGACATTACACTATATTTTTAGGTTTCGCTAAAAAATATGGAGAAGGAATTGACGTGGATAAACGATGGAAAGAATGGTTAGAATTTGAGGCGACAGTTATTGCAGATTACGGGAATAAAGAAACGATACACGGATAACTATCTATTAAAATAAATGTCTAAAAAAACAAAAGTTCAGCCAAAAGAAAAAGCAAGAATTCATCCAAGAAATCAACACAAAGAAAGGTATGATTTCTCACTATTAATTCAAGCTTGTCCAGAATTAGAATCGCTGATAAAATTGAATATTAATGGCGATGAATCAATAGATTTTGCTAATCCATTAGCAGTAAAGGTATTAAATAAAGCTTTATTAAAACAATATTATGATGTAACTGATTGGGAAATTCCTGAGGATTATTTATGCCCACCTATTCCAGGAAGAGCGGATTACATTCATCATATAGCTGATTTATTAAGAATCTACAACTACGGCAAAATACCAACTGGTTCAAATTTCAAGTGTTTAGATATTGGTGTTGGGGCAAATTGTGTGTATCCAATCATTGGAAATAAAGAATATGGCTGGTCGTTCATTGGTAGTGATATTGATATACTATCTATCGAAAACGTTACCAACATATTAACCTCAAATCCTCATTTAAATCCTGTAATTGAAGTTCGATTACAAGAAAATCCGAAAGATCTATTTACTGGAATTTTAAAAGAGGACGAAAGGGTTGATTTATCCATTTGTAATCCGCCTTTTCATGCATCAAAAGCAGATGCAGAAGCTGGAACATTGAGGAAACTTTCTAATTTGAATCAAAAAGTAGTAAAGAAAATAAACTTGAACTTTGGTGGTCAAAACGGAGAACTTTGGTGTGAAGGCGGGGAAGAACGTTTTGTCAGAAATATGATTCGTCAAAGTAGACAATACAGAGATTCATGTTTTTGGTTTTCTACCCTAATTTCAAAGCAATCAAATTTGGATAGTGTATACGATGCACTTGAAATAGCTGAAGTATTCGAATACAAAACGTTGCCAATGGGGCAAGGAAATAAAACAAGTAGAATCGTTGCTTGGACTTTTTTAGACAAGGAGCAACAAAAGGAATGGAAAAATTCTAGGTGGGTAGAGAAGTGAATTCTTAAAAAGATTGTATCTTTGCACCAAAATACATCCAAGATACGAAAACACAGAATTCGTAATAAAAAAACAAATTATTTACAGATGAAAAGAGTAGTTGAATTTAGAAAACTTTTAGGAACAGAAAGAACAACATCATTAAGCGAAATGAAAACGATTTACAGAAATTTCATGAAGGAATTTCATCCTGATAAATTTGTTAACGATGAAGATGGCAAATTAGTAGCTGAAGAAAAAAGTAAACTAATTATTGAAGCTTACCATTTCTTAGTTAGTATTTCTCCTGAAACTGCTAAAAACAATATTGAAGAATATACAGTTAGTATTTCTAATAATGTTATCACTGACTTTCAATACAAAGGTCAATTATTACGTTTAGATTTCTCAGACGGAAACAGTTACGAATATTTTGGTGTATCTAAAGATGTTTATACAAAATTATGTCAATCTGATTCTACTGCACGTTTTGCAAGAAGAAAAATTTGCACCGTTTTTACTTACAGAAAAGTTACTCAACAACCAGTTGTAGCTTAATAGAACATACATTAAAGAAAAAAAGCGACTATCCGAAAGATAGTCGCTTTTTTTATGACATAAAACCCAGAATCAAACCGTTACTTCTTTACGAATTGCTTTAATACCAGGTAATTCTATTCCTTCTAAATATTCTAACATCGCTCCACCACCTGTAGAAACATAGCTCACTTTATCGGCTAGTCCAAACAAATTAATAGCAGCAACAGAGTCTCCACCTCCAATTAAAGAAAAAGCTCCTTTTGAAGTTGCTGTTACGATCGCATCAGCTACATCTTTTGTTCCTTGTTGAAATTTCTCCATTTCAAAAACACCCATTGGACCATTCCAAAGGATTAATTTTGAATTTTCAATAATTTGAGCACAAGCTATTGAAGTTTCCGGACCAACATCTAGACCCATCCAACCAGCTGGAATTTGATCAATTTTAACAGTCTGAATTTGAGCATCATTTGAAAACGTATCAGCAATAACCGTATCTGTTGGAATATACAAATTCACACCTTTGACTTTTGCTTTTTCAATAATATCCAAAGCCATTTGCAAATAATCATCTTCAACCAATGAATTTCCTACCTTCCCTCCTACTGCTTTCACAAACGTGTATGCCATTCCTCCGCCAACAATTAAATTATCAACTTTATCCAATAAACGCTCAATAATCGTAATTTTAGAAGAAACCTTTGCACCTCCTACAATCGCAGTCAATGGTTTTTCAGTACTATTTAATACTTTATCAACACTCTTAATTTCTGATTCCAACAACAATCCAAACATTTTATCATTCGGAAAGAATTTAGCAATGATTGCAGTACTAGCGTGAGCTCTGTGTGCTGTTCCAAATGCATCGTTCACATATACATCACCGTGCTTTGCCAATAACTCAGCAAAACTTTCTGTACCAGTTGTTTCTTGTTTATAGAAACGTAAATTCCCTAACAATAAAACTTCACCTGCTGGTAAACCTGCGCTCATTTCAAATGCTTTTTCACCTATACAATCATCCGTAAAACCAACTGGTCGACCTAATAATTCAGCTACTTTACCAAGAATGTGACGCAAAGAAAATTTGTCATCGAATCCTTCTTTTGGTCTACCTAAATGCGACATTAGAACTACACTTCCTCCAGCATCTAAAATATATTTAATAGTAGGAATAGCAGCTCTAATACGAGTATCATCAGTTACCTCTAATGTTTCCTTATCCAACGGAACATTAAAATCTACTCTAATTAATGCTCTTTTCCCTTTAAAATCGTAAATATGAATATCTTCCATGATAAATTATTAGTTTTTGTAAAGATAATAAATTGTTAAGGAAAAGTTTATAGCATTATAAGGAATTTGATAAAGTAAAAAAATAAGACAAATGTCAGACTAAAATCGAATAAAAAAACAGACCTTAGAGGCTTCTTAAAATTAAACTATTTTATGCAAGACCATATTTACGGAATAGATTTCGGTACAACAAACTCTGTTTTAGCTATATATAACAGGATAACAACTGAAATTATTGAGGTGATAACGACACCTTCTATTCTCTATTTTCCGATTGAACAAAACTCAGAAGAATCTATTGACTATCTTGTAGGAAATGAAGCAATAAACTCATACATAAAGGAAGGAATGAAAGGTCGATTCATGAAATCCATTAAACAAATTTTGCCTGTCAACAATTTTATAGAAACCAGAATTGGTAATAAAAATTACAGTGCTTCTGATTTAGTTTCGTTTATCATTAAAGATTTAAAAACGAAAGCAGATTTAATAGTTGGCTATGACTGTGAAACAGCAATAATTGGTCGACCCGTATTTTTTGATGATACAAATAAAATAAAAGATGAATTGGCTCAAACTCGACTTTTAGAAGCTGGTTTAAAAGCTGGACTTACAATTATAAAATTTCAATTTGAACCAATAAGTGCTGCATTTACCTACGAAAAAACATGCACTAAAAAGGAAAGAGTATTAGTTGCCGATTTAGGTGGTGGAACAACAGATTTTACGTTAATCGAACTTGACCCTAACAAAAACGAAAAAAGAAACAGGAGAGAAGATATACTAGCAAAAGGAGGAATTTATATAGGGGGAGATAATTTCGATTCATCTTTTATGTGGCAAAAAGGAACACCCCATTTTGGCAGAGGTGTAAAATACGAATCAATGCCAGGGAAAATGATGGATTTACCTGCTTCATTTTTTCAAAACATTTGCTCTTGGAAAGAAATAAATTTTTTTAACGGCCCAAAAGTTAGAAATAGTCTGAACCAGTATTATGTGTACACCAAACGAAATCCACTATTAAAAAATCTTTTGACTCTAATTGATAAAAATTTAAGTTTTTCATTGTTTCAACAAATTGAAAAAACAAAAATAGATTTAACAGGAAGTCAAACCGCACTATTTGAATTTTCAAAAAATGAAATTGAAATTAATGAAAAAGTGACGATTGAAGAATACACAGAAATAATAGAAGATGATGTGCTCTCAATTTCAAACTATTTAGAAAAATTTCTAGAAATTAACCAAATAGATATATCAGAAATAGACAGTCTCTTTTTAACAGGAGGAACATCTATGGTTAACGCAATTCAAAAAATATTTAAAGAAAAATTTCCAGTAACACCAATTCATTCTGGAGATAATTTCATAAGTGTTGCTAAAGGCTTAGCGCTGAGTGAATACCTTTTAGATTAACTTATTGATAAATTAAATAACAATTAAATTTTCTTTTTTCTTAAAGAATCTTTAACTGGTTTAGATTTTGCAGGTTTTTTAGGTTTCTTAGGAGCTTCAAAAACAACTTTGAAATACTCTACTCTTTCACCACAAACATCTTGTACAGTCAATTTAATCGTATAATTACCAGGCTTGTGATATTCATACACAACAATAGAATCAGAGGAAGATTTACCATTCCCAAAATCCCAAGTAACTTTAGTAGCTAAAGGGTAATAAGAAGTACATTCAGCTATATATTTTACATTTTTAGTACGAATATACTTAACAGATGAAGTGTTCTTATTCAAATTGTAAAGAAGGAAATTTGGCAAAACAACTTCAGCAGCTTTCTTCTGAAGAATTTCAGCATTTTCTTTTGTAATCGTTGAAGTAATAGCACCAAATGGAGATTCATTAAAAATAGCAGCGTAAAAAGTACAAGCAGAAAGATAAGAACCTAATTTATTTGGATGCGCTTCATCTTCAACGTATAGATTTAAATCTGGATAACTTTCTCTAACAGCTTTCCATACTGTACCAACAGGTACGATCGGAATAGAGTATAAATTACTTAAATATTTATACCCACAAATAATACTGTCTTGCATCTTAGCATACGTATTAAGATCCTCACGCTCGCTAAAACCATTTTTATATGCCCAAGTATTGTATAATAATAAATTAGGGCAAACTTGGTGTTTTTTAATAGTATCAAGGATTTGATTGATATAAGGTATTGAAGCTGTATCTATATATTCTCTAGGATGACAAAATTCACGACTATATCCTTGCAAAACAATGTAATCCCATTTTCTACTTTTAATCTTATCGTACATATCTATACGACTAGTATGAACTCGAAAAGAAGCACCAGCTAATGTGTTTTTTTCAACATGTACAACTTTGTACTTAGAAATAGCTAATTTATTGAAAATAGCAGGCATATCGTTCATGTGGGTAAAGCTATTCCCAATAAATAAAATATTTAACGAATCTTTTTTATAAGTTTGAGCAATTAAATTAAACGAAAAAAAGAAAACAAAAAATAAAAATAAGTTTTTTTTAAACAGCAACATAAGTAACGAAATATAACCTTAATTAATTAAGCATTAAATATACTATCAGCGATTAATTTAAATTCATCTGAAGAAAGAACTAATTTTTCTTGCATAAAATTTATATCAACTAATGAATTAATTGGTATTAAATGAATATGAGCATGCGGCACTTCTAATCCAATAACAGTTATACCTACTCTATTGCATGGAAAAACCTTTTTAATTTTAACAGCAACTTTTTTAGCAAAAATCATCATTCCAGCTAAATCAACATCATTGAGATCAAAAATATAATCAACTTCAATTTTTGGAATAACCAAAACATGTCCTTTTCTCAAAGGTGTACTATCCAAAAAAGCTAAATACTTATCATTTTCAGCTACTTTGTAAGAAGGGATTTCACCATTTATGATTTTGGTAAAGATGGTGCTCATCCTCTAGAAATATTTAAAATTTCAAAATGTAAAATGCCGTTTGGAGTTGTGATTTCAGCAATTTCACCAACGACTTTCCCTAACAATCCTTTTCCAATTGGAGAATCCATAGAGATTTTCTTTGCTTTTAAATCCGCTTCATTTTCAGCAACCAATGTGTATTCTAATTCCATTCCATTAGCAACATTTTTCATCAATACTTTTGACAAAATATAAACTTTAGAATTATCAATCGTTGATTCATCAATAACACGTGCATTAGCAATAATCAAACTCAATTTAGAAATTTTCATTTCTAATAATCCTTGTGCTTCTTTGGCAGCATCATATTCTGCATTTTCAGACAAATCTCCTTTATCTCTAGCCTCAGCAATCTGAGCTGTTATAGAAGGTCTATCTATAGTTTGCTTCTCGTGCAATTCTCTTTTTAAACGTGTTAAACCTTCTTCTGTATAATATGTAATTTGAGACATTGTATTGTATTTTAATGACTATTTATAAGCAGAACAAGAGAGCCCAATTGAGCTCTCTTGTTTTTACAAATATATTAATAATAATTTATTTTAAGTTAATCGTAACTCCAATTGTATGAATTACACCAAATACACCTGCTAAACGAGCGCAATATTCTACTCCTAACGCATTTTTATTTTCACCAACCAAAGCTTCTACCGAAAAACCAGCAGTTGGACCAACTAAAGCGTTAGATCTATTCTCTGAAGAAAAAATATTTTTTTCATAAACATAACCAGCTCTTAAATTGAAAGCAACTTTTTCCGCTTTCATACCATAATCAACTCCAAATCGAAATTGATCGTATGAGAAAGAATTTGCTGTATATCCTAAAGAAGCAGTAACTTTTTGTTTTTCATCCAATAAGAAATCATACGATGTACCAATATTCAATAAAGCTGGTAATTCAAATTCTTGAGAACGTTGATTCAAAGTAGTAACCTGTCCTGTTGAATTATAGGTTGCTTGTTGACTCAAACCATCACCTCTATAACGCATTGTTGGACCAACATTTTTTAATACGATTCCAAATTTGAACTGCTCTTTTTCACCTGTTACATATTTAATACCAACATCCATTGCAACTCCAGTTGACTTTAAATTCGTCATACTTTCAGAAATAACTTTGAAATTAATTCCTGCATGAATAGATGAAGAAAATGAACGTGCATATCCAACATTAAATACGTTAATACGTGGAGAGAAAGTACCAATATTCCCTTCAGGATTAGCAACAGTTGTAACCATTATATCACCAAAATTCATCGATTGAACACTCACAGAAAAAACACTGTTTTCAGAAAGACGTTGTGCAAGTCCAAAACTACTAAACTTTATACCAGCTGATCCCATCCAATTACTTGAATTGAATTTCAACTGAGTTTTGTCTGTAAATGCCAAACCAGCAATATTTGTAAAAGTAGCCTCCAAACCTGTAGAACTAGCAATACCTGCATCACCCATTGAAGCACCTCTAGACCAAGGATTGACTAATAAATGAGTGGCACCTGCTGTACCAGTTCGATCTTCATTTCCTGCATTAACAATAGTGCTTCCAAATAAAGCACTTAATAAAATGACTTTCTTTATAGATAAACTTGAATTTTTCATTCTAATTTCTATTACTGATTATTAAAGACTTTGTAAATCAACCTGACGCATACCCCCAAAGAACTTAAGGATTCTCTCACCTACTTCTGGCACATCAACATGAATTAAATAAACACCTCCCGCAACAGGAATACCTTTTGTATTATTCAAATCCCAATCTAATGAAGTTGTCTGACTATCTTTTTTGAAAGATCTAATTAACTTACCATTAACACTGTAAATTGATATCGTACATTTATCTGGCAAATTTGTAATTTTCACTCTTGTATCCAAACGACCTGTTTCATATTCTGAGTAAGCATAATAAGGATTAGGAACAACATTGATTAAATCCAATGCTTCAACTAATTTATCCTTTGAGCTTGAAGTTGTAGATATATCAGTAGTGTTCCAAGAATACATTGGTCTACCATTGTTTTTACCTGTAACAACTAAATCTTTATATTCTTTGTTTACACGAACCTTGATTCTTACATCTGAAGATAACAATTTCTTGTCTTTCGCTAAAATTGGATTCATAATCCATGTTAAACTTGAATACAACTCATTTCTAGCAATTGCATCAGAGTTCTCCATTTTTTTAGCTAACTCATATACATGATTAGCAGTTTCATTATAAGCAGGGAAATCATAAGCAGTAGCATTAGGATCACCCTTAAGGGATTTTTGGTTAACACTGTATATATAAATAGGTTGTAAACCTCCAAAAATTGGATTAAAATTTATCGGATCAACCATACGATCAGTTGGATTCCAAACCATATCAGCACCATTATCTTGTCCTAAGAAAGAATTTTCACCAAACGACATATACAAACGAGCACCTGACTCAATATCAATAGCGTAACCAGGGAACCAACCTTGACCAGTTGTACCAGAATTATCAGGTAAACCATCTTTACCAACACTAGCACTTTTACGAAGTCCACCTGCTTTAGCTTGACCTTGAGTTAGATTAACATTTCTACCAAGTTCAAATACTGGACATCTTGTCCACTTAGATTGATCACTTGTAATTACGATATCAACGCTTGAAGTAGAAGAAACACGTGCATTTGTCCTTATTGAGCCAGGATTAGAACCAGAAGCTAAACCAAAATAAGCTAAAGGCATGTAATCACTTTGATACCCAACTAATCTATGAGGAGCAATACCACCACCCAATAATTTAGTATATAATTTAACAGGGTCAAATCCTGCCTCATCTTTATAGTGAATTGGAGCTGTATAAGGAGGACTACCAACTACTCCAGTTTCATCAGAAGTTCCAACACGTATCCAGTTCATCGGATTAAAACCATCCATGTCTGGAATCACAGACAACCATCTTTTAGAAGAATCTGAAAAAGTCATTGAGGATGTAATTGGTTCAGTAAAAGAAGAGGAACCAGTACCAGTATATTTAACTTGATTAATTTGAACAGAAACACCCCACTTAGGAATCACCTGCTCATTATCAACTGATATATCAACTGAAGCAGCTACTGAATCTAGAAAATCTCCACCTTCTTTAGTATATCTTTTGATAGTCCATTCAGCAAAATTAACAGGATTGAGTAAAGCAGAATATTTATTAAAAGAGCATTCAAAATAACCATCAGCAAGATTTAACGGATCAACTACTTTCACATTGATTGGTCCATTACTATTTGTATATTCTGGTTCATTCATTAATCCATTTTCAACAATATAGTTTTCAGACTCTGAAGTTAACTCTAAGTTTCTAGAACCATTACCTGTTCCGTCAAGACGTTTAATTTTAGGTGTATCTCCATATTTAGCACGTTGATTAGTTCCATTAGATTCAGCTATAGGATTGTGAGGAATTGCTTCAACTGCTCGTATAGCACCACCATCAAATCCTAAACGAGAAGATACGAACGGTTTCTTTTGACCGTCCAACAATAATGGATCAGTTGTACTGTATGATTTATAATTGTTATAAGCATAAGCAATAGCAACATAGTAATAATTTTTATTATTTACTAACTTTCTATCTCCTTTCGAGAATGCGTCATTTGTCATTTTAAAAGAATGTTTGATTCCTTTATCTTCACCTTTCACCTTTTCTGAAGGAATTGAAAAACCTAATCCTTCATCAAATTCAAAGTTTATTAATTTAGTAACACCATTTTTCTTATCACATTGAGCAACTAACTGAGCTTTTGTAGGATCGAGTAAATCAGCAACAGATGCGGAAGAATTTACCAATTGATAAATTTTATATCCTTCAAATTTATATTTTTGATCAAACAAAGTTGTTACAGGTACATTATTTACAATATTAATTTCATTTTCAGGAATATTAATATCTTTCTCATCATAAGATTCTAAATAATTATTAGAAATTTTTGGATTATCCAACATGATAATTAATTCATTATTCAGTTCTTGTATCGTTAACTTTGGAGCCATCGGTGGATCAAAGATTTTAAAACAAGCGTCAAATAATTTCTGAGCCTTTGTATCAGCACGTTTCATAGCTCTCACAGATGAGAATAAATCACCATCAAAACCTCTACCATAAACGATTCCGATTGTAATATTATTCACTGCACCTGGTCTCAAAGTAAATGATCCTGCAGACTGAACAAAACGTCTATCACCTGAAGTATTACCAGCAATCTGTTCTGTCCAGTTACCATTTGTAACTGAACCTGCTGTAGCCCAACCTAAAGGATCAGAGTCACCAGGAAACATATAAGTAGATATAGTTGACGTAAAACCAATACCAGATCCATAACCATTTCCGCCATAGGTCATGTTTGACCCATTTGCCCATTTACCTTTCATATAATTATAATATTGAGGAGCTAAATTAGGATCTGAATATGCTGGTAATTGACCTTGACCGGTAAAATAAGTAAAACGAGTCATCCCTAATCGTTCGTTATCTACAATTGCATCATTATATCCTATTCCAATTCCTTCATACACTATACCACCATCAGCAATTGCAGCATTTAAGTCTGTAGGATGAAAACCGTTTGCAATACCATCAGCATCTTTATAAGGACCTTCGAAGAAATCAACTCCAATGGCAGGAGGATTTGTTCCATAACCGATTAGACCAGCATTCGTTTCATCATTTAAATCACCATTATATATGTATCCCAAACCTCTTGATACATCACAACCGGCAAAATCATCAAAAGGATTTCCAACATCACCATCCAAAAATTGAGAGAAATATGTATCCTGTAATGTTTGAGTACCTCTATTAATCAATTCATAATTGTAAAATGTCATTCTATTCACTTCATCATCAGTAGAAAAAGCGAAAGCCTGTGCACGAATCTCCATACCAATTGGTTCACCTTTCGATTCAGAGTGAATGTTTCCCTTATCATTGAAAACCCACCAATACGTTTGATCACCATACAAAGAAACTCTTCTGTCTGCACCACAGGTTTTATCATCTCTTCCTGGTACAAGATTCGCATACCAAGGATAATCACCTTCAGATATTGGGTTATAAGAACCATTGTTATCTCTATCGTAAAATGGAGCTAAATAATAATCCTGTCCCAATGAAACATCACCGTGAGCTGGCCAATTTTGAATCTGATTCAAAACATCGTTAGATGGTTTATCAACTGCTTCTTGACCTGTAACAGGGATATTTGTATACTCCCACCAAGCATTAAAAGCTAAAACACCCGCTTTATTGATAGAATAGAATTTATCGTATGCAGTACACTGCTCAGGAGTGATCGTTGCTGCACCAAAATCTCTAGAGACTCCATCACCTTGAGGAGCTGTAAAATTGTATACATAATTACCAGAACCAGCTTTAGAGGACAATGGTCCAGGCCAAAAGTCATTGCCATCATTTCTAAATTTCACTGCGGCTAATTTCAACTGACCGTTTACATCTGTTCCACCCATCCAAAGTGAACCGGCATAAATAGCGAAACGTTTTTGCTCGTTGTCTTTAGATTTTGGTATCTCATATGAGTGTTGATTTGCTTGCCTGTTTTGGAACATACTTCCTCCATTTTCAACCCATGCTTTCACGTCATTGAACTGCAAATAAATTCCAGCAGTTGCAGGTGCACACGCTGCTGATTTTTCAGCTCCAACAGGATTTTTAGTTGCCTTAGATTGTTTAGGCGCGTCTATGTAATACGATAAAGCATGGTTCGAACAAAATGTCGAAATTCCTAATGCCATTGCTATAACTTGTTTTTTCATAATGATATTTTGTAATTATGAATTAAAAATCAAACTTAATTCCCAAACGAATAGTTCTTGGGGCACTCACATTGAATGCATTCTGCACTTTCATTGTATAATAATCTCTGAAAGATTGCTCATCCAACTGACTTTGAATAGATGACTGACTTGAAGCTGCAGCTAAAAAACCATCATCATTCGAGTTACCCGTTGCTCTGTATACATTAATTAGATTTTGTTGGTTCAATAAATTAGTTACACGGATGTATACATTTAAGAAAGTTACTTTTTTCTTATCTTCACTTTTCCCAAAAGAAACATTAAATGTTCTGTCAAGTTGTAAATCCAATCGATAATTCCAAGGTAAACGAGAACCAAACGTTGTTCCATTTAAACCAGAATTTTGAGGTGAAATTGAACCTTCATCTGTAACTGTGTTTTGAGATGAATAAGGGGATCCTGAATAAACGTTAGAAACAATATTTAAACCTGTATTCTCTAAAACATTGAAATTTTTGATTACTGGACCGTTGTAATCTTTTCCTTCTCCATATCTATAATCCATTGTAACAGCAAAAGTATGTCTTGTATCATAACTATAAGGGAAAATCGCTCTTAAGTTAGGCAAACCAGCACTGATCAAACCAGTTAACATTTCAGCTCCAGAATTTTCATCAGATCCTGTACCGTTAGCAAACTGTAAAGTATAGGCTGCTGTCATTCTCACATTCCCTGTTCTCCTCATATCATAAGAAAAAGTAGTTCCTTTAACAGTACCAAAATCTCTATTACCATACGTTCTATATGAAGTTGGATAAGCATTTAATAAATTAACTAATTGAACGTTATTTCTTTGTTCACGGTAGAAAGCTGAGATCTTTAATGATGATGTTTTAGACAACACTTGTTGAAAACCAATTTCGTAATCAATTGTAGTTTCAGCTTTCAAATTTGGATTATCAATTGTTGCACTTCTCGTACCCATAAATTGGTAATTGAAAGGATCAAAACGATTGCTTGAAGTTGGACGTTTTGTTAAGATATCATAATGAGCGAAGAAAGATGCTTCATCAGAAATAGGAAATGAGAAAGCAATACGAGGCATCACGTTCACTTGTGGTTTGTAATTTTCAAAAGCAGTAGCTTTAGGTGTTTTTTGAGTTGGATCAATCAAATAAGGAGCAATTCCTGATCCACCTTCTATTAATTTAGGTGTTGAAACTTCTAAACCTCTAGCATCGTACCAAACATCCCCTTTTCTAAATCCATTAACCGCTGTTGGATTGTTTACATCATTTACATAAACCTTGTAATCATCACCCATTGAAGAAGGTATTTCATTTAACCATGTTTTACTTGGGTCTTTTGCTAAAACATCTTTTGCTTCAGAAACTGATCTTCCTTCATACGTTAAATAAGGATCTTTTAAAACAGGTTGATTTGCATTGAATACATCCACACGCACACCAACGTTAAAAACTAAATCATTTATCGAAAATTTATCCATTATATATCCTGACATATAAACTGGTTGAAAAGCACCTACAAAACGTTTGTAATTTCCATTTTCATCAAATTCATTGAAATATTTAGTGATATCAGTAGTACCTTTCACTTTTTTACCTGTTTGGTCATATCCCCAATACGAAACAAAAGAATTTCCAGAATTTAACAATTCATCTGCAGAAAACATATCCAATGTAAAAGTTGAAGGATCGTATCTATCAATATCTAAAAAATCAGTTCCTGCAGGATTTAATCCTAACTTCTTACGCAAATTATAATCAAAAAATGATTGTTGATCACTGGTCTTTTGCCCACCAAATACACCACCATTTTTAGCTGCATCACCTGAGTTTAATTGATCATACGTTATTTCTTTGAAATTTGGATAATCTACAACAGTTGTATGCTCAGGAGATTTATCTAATTCTTTGATGTGTGAATTTGCTAATTGACGAGATGCTTGCCAAATACCGATTGGTCCATTTGTCCCTCCTCCTGTGCTTGAACCAGCAGTCCATCCTCTATCAACTCGTTGTTCGTATTCAAATCCTAATGTTAATGAATGATCTCCAATATTAACAGATCCTGAACCTGAAAAACGAATTTGAGTATTTTCTATTTTACTAAAATTGTTAAAAGGTGAACCTATATTATTCCATATACCATATACATTATCTGGAACATCTCCGTTACGAAGTGCATTTCCTTGAGAAATTTGATTCAAATTTTCGTAATGTCCAACTGGTAAGTTATCATAAATACTGTAATACTGTGTAGTAATAGCAGCAAGAGTAGAATTAGTTGCTGAAGGAACAAAATCAACTTTTACTTCTTTTGTACCATCTTGAGTCCGCGATTCTGTAGCTCCATCAGAAATAAAAGAGGGAGCTCTTGTTGTAGTAAAAGATCCTACATGTCCGTAATCGAAAATGCTATACTTGTGGTTCTTATCACTTACATTTCTGATTTCTTTTGAATAATCAAACATTAAAGTATAAAAAGCACTTTTAACGACTGAGCTAGACCCTTCTTTGTCATTTGAAAAACGTTGAGACAAACGACCAAAAACTCTCCAATCAAAAGAAGTAGCTAAACCAAAATTTGTAAAATTCAATAGGGAGTTTGAACGCGAAAAATTAGTTCCATTATCATAATTCAAAGACCCACCAAATGTTAAGTTGACTGATGGCCCGGTCTTCACATCAATTTTCCCTGAAGCTGACAACGTTGTTTGTCGAGCATTCATTCTCCAAGGTGTATTCTCAAAATCATTTGCTTTTAAGAAAAGTGCATTCGAATATGTACCATTACCAGAAGGATTGGGTCTCAATGGATTTACTATTAGCTCATCACGTACAGCTTTTTTTATTCTATATGAACCACCTGATAAAGGACGATCATCTAATATATCTGTTAAATTAGCCGAAATTAAAAAACCCAACAACGGTTTAGTTTTCACACCATTCTCATCTTTTTTCATTAACAAGGGTCCTGATAACATCCCCTCAACCAAATTATATCCAAATTTATCTAAACCGTATACCTTACCGTCGTATCCATCTTTGTCTTTTCCTTTCACATAAAAACCTGAAGAAACAACCTCAGCACTACCAAAATATTTAGCAGAAGGTCCACGAGTAGTAATAGAAATAACCCCACCTGTAATATCACCATAATTTGCTGGAAGCCCACCTGTAATAACAGAAACCTCTTCAATTGCTGATTTAGGTAGATTCGAAGATCCACGTACTTTAATACCATCAATAAAAAAATAAGATGCGTCTGAACGGCCACCACGAATACTCATTTCACCGTTTTCACTAACATTTACACCTCCAACAGTAGCTGCAACATCAGTAGCAGAACGAACCGCCATGTGAGCAATATCTTCTCGAGAAACAGTTCCTCCAGAAGATCCACCATCTTTATCTATAAGAGGTATTTTATAAGCAATTATTGTAACTTCTTCAATTTCACTTGTTTTCTTACCTAAAACGATATCGTCTAAGAAACGAATCGATGAAGAAACAGAAACACCAGTTAATAAATAAGGTTGGTATTGTTCAGCTTCGTTTCTTACCTCCACTTCATACGTTCCAATCTCAATAGAATTGATTTGAAATTTCCCATCAAAATCTGTTGTCGCATTTCCTTTAATGGTTCCGTCTTTCTTTAAAACTACACGACAACCGAAAATCGGCTCTTTTGACTCAGCATCCGTAACTGTTCCTTTTATAGTTCCTAGACCACTTTGACCAAAACTATAAAACATTGTTAATAAGAAACTTAAAATTAAAAAGGTAAATTTTTGTATCATAAGTACACTTTATTTATTAAACTCATATTTGCTTGAAAGATGGTAAATATAAATAAAATCCATTTCATAGTATGCAATCGATTCAAATTTATTTTAACTTTCATTAACAAAGGTATGCTATTGCCTTAACTTTTAATTAACATTTCTGGGGTATTATCTGAAATGTATAGTTCATTGTTTAAACTGTAAATTTAGAGGATATAGATTTTTTGAATTATATTTACAGCATATAATACCGATAGAATAATTAATAAAGATGAGGATTTTTAAAGGATTCGAGAACATAACTTCTATACCAAATGCTGTTTTAACCATCGGAACATTTGATGGTGTACACATAGGGCATCAAAAAATTCTTCAACAATTAAATGAAGAAGCGACGAAAATTGGAGGAGAATCCGTGTTGTTTACTTTCTATCCACACCCAAGAATGGTTCTATTTCCTGAAAATCACGGTTTAAAACTACTTCAAACCCAAGATGAAAAAAGAGACAAGTTGAAAAGATTTGGACTTCAAAACATTATAGTGCAACCCTTTACATTGGATTTTTCAAATTTAACCGCTACCGAATTTATACACTTATTTTTGATTGAAAAATTAAAAGTTAAAAAACTAGTCATTGGGCACGATCATCAGTTTGGGAAAAACAGAGAAGGCACTTTAGAATTTTTAAAATCAATGGCTGTTCTCTATGATTTTGAAGTAATTGAAATCCCAGCCCAAGAAATAGACGAGGTGAACATTAGTTCCACTAGAATAAGAAAAGCAATTGAAGAAGGTACGATTGGAATTGCGAACAGATATTTAGGCGAAACGTTCCAATTAAATGGAAGAGTTGTAAAAGGAAAACAATTGGGAAGAACGATTGGTTTTCCAACAGCAAACATACTAATAGATGACACAATTAAAATAATTCCAAAAAATGGCGTTTATAGTGTAGCAATTAAAAACTTAAAAGGTCATAACTATAAAGGAATGATAAATATCGGTATTCGTCCAACAATAGGCGAATCATTAAAACAAACAATAGAAGTGAATATTTTCGATTTTAATGACGACATTTATGATTGTAACATTTCTATTGAATTAATATCTCGAATTAGAGAGGAACAAAAATTTGAATCTGTTGAACAATTACAAGCACAATTAAAGGAAGATGAAAAAAATTGCCGCAGTTATTTTACTACTATTCATTGCTAAAAGTAATTTATCTCAAAGCACCTATAAATCCTACTCTTGGGAAATTGCTAAAACCTTATCGCCCGACTCAGTATTTTCAATTGTATTTGAAAAAGGAAAATTAACTAAATTACCTTCACAAATTTATAGCTACACCAATTTAAAAAAACTAGATATTAGCAGAAATAAATTCAGTAAACTATCCGACTCAATACAACTATTTTATCAACTTGAAGTTTTAAATTTAGGTAAAAATAAATTTACAGAATTCCCTATTGAGATACTTAACTTATTGAAATTAAAAAAGTTGTATTTAAACAGAAATGATATTAGCATACTTCCCGAAACAATCGAACGATTAACAAAATTAGAGTCGATTGATTTATGGGAAACACCTATAGAAAAATTTCCAGATGCATTCATTGCAATGAAACACTTGAAATATATTGATTCAAGGGGAGTTACACACGGAGCTAAATACCAAGATTATTGGATAGAAAGTTTACCGTGGATTAAAATCGAGTTTGATACACCTTGTAATTGTGAAAATTAATACCAAACACTTATATAAATTAGGCCAATAAACTTTAAATCTTTTTAAAATAAACTAAAAATTCTTGCTGTCCATCTTTACCTATAATTGGAGAAGGAATATGCTCTATTAATGTTAAATTATTTGTTTCCCCAACTTTTTTCAACGTTTCGAACATCTCTTCAAACCCTAATGTGTTTCTAACAGAACCGTTGTTTTTCAAATGATCTTTTCCAACTTCCAATTGAGGCTTAATCACTGAAATCACAAAAGCGCCTTTCTTTAGAAAAGGATGAATAAAAGGTAAAACTTTATCCATTGATAAAATTGTTTCATCAATAACACAACCATCAATTTCATCGGTTACACTATGAGCAGTCAATTCCCTCAAGAATTTGCCAGAAAAATCAACAAGAACTTCATTGTCATATAATTGAGAGCTTCCATATTCTTTTTGAGAATCTAAAGCATAAATCTTTTTCGCTTCATCTTTCAACAACACTTCCGTGAAAGCGCCGTTAAAAATACCGATATCAAAAAAGTACCCCCCCTTACAAGACAATTTCCACTTAGAAAATGCCGCTACTAATTTCAAGGATTCAATAGATTTCCAGGGAAAATCTTCCGCAATTAATTCAATTTTACAATCAACAGGAAATTTTTTACCCGGTTTAGTAACTAACTTACCGTATACTTTTACACCTATTTCATGAATAATATTTTCTGCCTTTACTCTTGATTCAACAAGATTACGCTGAACTAATATTTTGTCAATTCTTTCTTCCATGGTTTTACAAAGATAAGGTTTTATCTTTGTAAAATAACTTCTTTAAAAGGGTATAATACATTAACAAGCTATAAGAGTTAAATTAGTTTGTAAAATATCATTACTTTTGTTATCTTAAATTATTCAAGATGAAAACAGTTTATATAACACGTCGAGAAAATTTCAATGCAGCCCACAAGTTATGGAATGAAAGCTGGTCTGAAGAAAAAAATGTGGAAGTTTTTGGAAAATGCAGTAACAAGAATTGGCACGGGCACAATTTCACTATTTATGTTACGGTAAAAGGTGTTCCAAATCCTGACACTGGTTTTGTGATTAACTTAAAAGGTTTAAGTGATATCATTAAAAGTGAAGTGATTGAACCTTTGGATCACAAAAATTTAAATTTAGATGTGCCTTTTTTAACTGGCCTATTAGCTTCAACAGAAAATGTGGTAATAAAAATTTGGGAACAAATTGAAAAACCGATTTTAAGTGCAGGCGGCGCATTGGCAAAAATTAAATTGGTAGAAACAGAAAACAATTATGTTGAGTATTTTGGAGGGAATGAACCTTTTTAATATTTTAACGTAACTACATTTAAAATTGAAAAAAATTGAAAAATTACGAACCAAACGATGATATTACAAGCAATATAGCTTCTCATTATCAAGATATTCTTAAAAAACTAGGGGAAGATCCAACGAGAGAAGGATTGTTAAAAACACCTGAAAGAGTAGCAAAAGCGTTGCAATTTTTGACGCATGGGTATGATTTAAATCCAGATGAAATTTTGAAGTCGGCACTTTTTAAAGAAGAATATTCTGAAATGGTGATAGTGAAAGACATCGAAGTTTATTCAATGTGTGAACACCACATGTTGCCGTTCTTTGGAAAAGCACACATTGCCTATATTCCGAATGGAACAATTGTTGGTTTAAGTAAAATACCACGTATTGTTGATGCGTATGCACGTCGTTTACAAGTTCAAGAAAGATTGACAATTGAAATTCGTGATTGTATTCAACGTACGTTAAATCCAAAAGGAGTAGCAGTTGTGATTGAGTGTTCTCATATGTGCATGGCAATGAGAGGAGTTCAAAAACAAAATTCGTCTACAACATCAAGTGCATTTACAGGTTTATTCATGAAAAACGATGCAACAAGAAAAGAGTTTATCAGTTTAATTAAGTCTAAATTACATTAATCTTAAAATTTTAAAATCATGGAAGAACAAATTAATCAAAGCGGAAGTTACACAAAAGAAATCTCAAGAGAATTTTTCAAAAATGTGTACAGTTACATGTTTGGAGCATTAGCTATTTCAGGAATTTTAGCATCTTATTGTGGTACTCCAGCGTTTTTTCAATCGTATTTCATTAATTCAAATGGTGGACTATCCCCTTTATTTTATGTAATTGCCTTTGCTCCAATCGGTTTAGGCTTATTGATTCAAACAGCTTACCAACGTTTATCGTTTGGGTTGCTATTAGGCTTGTTCGTAGCGTATTCGGCATTAATGGGGATGAGTTTAAGTGTAATATTCTTAATCTATGCACTTCCAACATTGGCTTCAACATTTTTTGTGACAGCTGGTGCATTTGCTGGAATGGCAATTTTAGGATATACTACAAAAACAGACTTAACAAAAATGGGAAGTATGTTATACATGGTTTTCATTGGTATATTCATTGCAGGAATTGTAAATATTTTCATGAAAAGTGATGCAATGGGATTCATTATTTCTGTATTAGGTGTATTTGTTTTCACAGGATTAACAGCATACCACATGCAACAATTGAAACAAATTGCTCAAGACCCTAATTTAGACCCTATGCACAGACAAAAACTATCATTAATTGGTGGTTTAACGTTGTATATCTTATTTGTGAATTTATTTCTTTCACTTCTTCGATTAGTTGGAGGGAGAGATTAATACCAAACACTCGTATATAAAAAAGGAGAACTGTAACTAGTTCTCCTTTTTTTATAGAATCTAATTCTTGAAAGTTCTACCAAACACATTTATAAAAAGGCCCAAATAAACGAACAGTTTTTTTATTTAGACGATGATTAAAAGTTGTTGCATAAGATATAGCTACGCAACAAGTTTTTGAAGTAGCGTAAATGAAATAGATGGAGTTTATTGGTCTAAATTATAATAGTGTATGGTATTATAATTACTCCTCAATTTCTTCCTTTGAATTTTTAGATTCTTTGGATTTTGTTTCTTTGATTAATTTAGCTTCTTTCAAGGAAGTATTGATTTGTCCAATATAGTTTAATATTTTTTCTTTTCCGAAAGAGGATTCACTAGAAGATGTAAATACTGGAGGGATTTCATCCCAATGCTTCAACATTTCTTTTTTATATTTCGCTAAATTTTTTCCTAAAACAGAACTAGAAATTTTGTCAATTTTCGTGAAAACGATGCAAAAAGGGATTTGTTTCTGTCCGCACCAATTCATAAATTCTACATCGATTAATTGAGGCTCTAAACGACTATCAATCAAAACGAAAACATTCATCAACGATTCTCTTTTCAGTAAATATTCTGAGATAAATACCTCAAATTTAGCACGTTCCTTTTTTGAAACTTTAGCAAAACCATATCCAGGTAAATCAATCAAATACCATTCTTTGTTAATTTCAAAATGGTTAATTAACTGCGTTTTTCCTGGTGTACCAGAAGTTTTAGCTAACTTTTTATTTCCAGTTAACATATTAATCAAAGAAGATTTCCCAACATTTGATCTACCGATGAAAGCAAACTCTGGTCGCCCATCTGTTGGACATAATCTGTGATCTGTGTTGGACACTACGAATGTTGCTTCTTTGATTATCATTTTGTTCTTTTCTTTAATTAAGTTGCAAATTTAACATTCTTTGAAATGAATCTCTTACTTTTACTTTTAAAATCTAAAAAGAAGATGAAAAAGCTATTGATTATTCTCACAAGTGTTCTCGTATTGATTGGTTGCAGTGCAGAAGAAAAAAAGGTAATAGTAAGAACGGAAAGTAGAACAATTTCTCCAATAGATCCCACAAAAGATGTGGTGCCATCAGCTATTCTTACAGTTAAAATAGATGGAATGACCTGTGTTATGGGTTGTGGATCAAGTATTCGAAAAGAACTCTACGCTACCAAAGGAGTTAAATCAGTAAACTTTGATTTTAAAGAAGGTAGAAAAACTACTACCGCAACAATCACATTTGACAGTATTAAGATTGATGACAAAAAGATGATTCAACTACTAACAACTATGAACGAAAAACAATTCACAGTTGGAGAAACCTCAATTAGCAAAATCAAGAAATGAAAATACATTACCGTGAAATAGGAAAAGGACAACCAATGGTTATTCTTCATGGACTTTTTGGAAATTCGGACAATTGGCAAACACAAGCTAAAAAATTATCTGAATATTACCGAGTAGTACTTGTCGACCAACGAAATCACGGTCATTCAGAATGGAGTGATGAGTTTTCGTATGAATTAATGGCTGAAGATTTGTTGGAGCTTTTCCAAGAATTAAACTTAAAAAAAGTAATTTTATTAGGTCATTCAATGGGAGGAAAAACAGCAATACGATTCACCCAACTTCACGATGAATTAGTAGAAAAATTAATAATTGTTGATATAGGAGTAAAAGAATATCCTATGCACCATGCTGAAATCATAAAAGGACTATATTCAATTGATTTGGATGTGGTTAACTCAAGAAGTGAGGCCGAATCAATTTTATCAAAACACATTGAATCAAATGGAGTTAGACAATTTTTATTGAAAAATTTGTATTGGAAAGAGAAAGGAATTTTAGCCTGGAGAATGAACATTCCTGTCCTAGAAAAAGAAATGGCATCAATTTTAGCTCTTCTACCTTCTACAGAAATAGATCCACCAACACTGTTTATTAGAGGAGCAATGTCTAATTACATTTTAGACGATGACATGCCTCAACTTGAAGAACAATTTACTGATTTTCAAATAACAACCATTCAAAATGCAGGACATTGGGTACATGCTGAAGCGCCGGGTGAATTTATTGAAAAGGTATTGGAATTTTGTTTGCGTTAGAATTATTAAATAGCTATTTTTGACGCGTAGCTGTGAAGCTGTACCCTACTATGCTAGCTTTAATTGAAAACAATTAAAGCTAAAATGAGTGAAAAAACTTTTTTAGGAAATTTATGTATTCATTTCCACACCAATAAATCAAACTTAAAATCAATTTAATCGTTTAGGAATTGGTACGATAAAATTGAAAATGAACATAAATTCAAAAAATGAAAAAGAATATATTTTTATTGATAGGTCTTCTTATCATATGTTTTAACTTCAAAGCACAAATTGGAGGTTTTGAAAACCCAGTCCGTCTAAGTACAACAATCAAAACAGATGCAGAAGAAACAATGACACTTTTTTTTAAAGGGAATAAAAAAGAAATTGTAGTATTGGACACAGACATGAATAATAAAGATGCTAAAACTGAAATTATAGAAGTTTCAACAACAACATCTGAAAAAACAGCAACAAAAAACACAGAATAAGAAAAAGGGGCTACAAAATTCAGAACAGACATCACCGTAACAGTTGAACAACAAGCAAATATTGACAACGGATTTTATATTTTACAAGAAGGGGAAACCTTGTACCGCGCTTCAATTAACTCAAAAGTTTCGATAGCCGAATTAAGAAGAATCAATAATTTGAAAAGTAACAACGTTTATCCAGGAACTAAACTGTTATTAAAATAAGGGATTATTTTATTTTGAAGTGCTTAGCATTTATCAACAAGTGTAAAACCTTGAAAGAGCGTAATCTATTAACGATGGGTATTAGTCCTTCGAACGAAAGGGCGTAATAAAAGCATGGGACAATCATTAGTGAAAAATTACACCCATATAGTTTTCAGTACAAAACACAGCGAGTCTTTGATACATCAACCTGTAGAAACCAGTAGAAACAGAACTACATAGCATTAGTAAAGTTATTAAAGGAACTAAAATCACATTCTTCTAAATGGATAAAAAATAAAGGTGGTGCGTATGCAACCTTTTACTAACAAGATGGTTATGGAGTTTTTTCAGTAAATCCATCAGTAAACTCATAGGGCTTATCCTATGTTAGTATTTCACGCCCCCTTCAGGGCTTTTAAAAACATCGAAGCCCTGAAAGGCGAAATCGATTAACAATATAAGTACAAATGAAATTAGTTGCTATTATTATATTTTTTTCAAGTTCACTGTTTTCTCAAATAACTTTTGAGAAAACAAGTCACGATTTTGGCTCTATAAATAGTAATTCAGATCGTTTCATTGATATTGTAGTAACGAATAAAACATTAAAAAAAGAGTTTTTGTTAAGCGTAAAAAAACCACCAAACGTTGTGTATCTTGTGAACGGACAATTCATGGAAAAAGATGGAAATCTCACCATTCGACTACAAGTAAATCCTCAAAAAAAAGGTCACTTTACCTACGAAGTACAAATTTACACCAGTGATAAAGACAAACCAACACTCATAAAATTAACGGGAAATTTATCAGAAGAGTCATCCAATCAATCGAATCCATTTCAAGCATGTCCAGATTTTAATTCTCGTCCAGAATCCAGACACGCTTCAGATTTTGAGATGACAGTTATAACAATTGATCAAGAAACAAAACAATTGATAGAACAAGCATCCGTTTCAGTTTTACAAGATGGAATGTCAAAAGGATTGTTTCTAACGAATAAAAAAGGAGAAATCAAACAAAAAATACCGCTTGGATTCACTTACTTCTATATCACTCACCCTGAATACATTACAAAAGAATTAGGTGGCTACGTTAATTTTCAACGCAACAAAATAATAGTAGAATTAGAAAAGAAAAAAGTTAAAAAAACAACAGAAGAAATAAAACAAGAAAAACAATTAGAGAAACAATTAGTAAACAAATTAAAGCAAGAAGTTGTAGTTCAAGCCACTACATCTATTGCGCTAGAAAATACAGTAAAATTTGAAGAAATAGACCCTTCACTATTTGACGATAAGAACTTCAAACCAATCAATGTAACATTCGTTTTAGATATTTCGGCTTCGATGCAAGCTGGAGAAAAAATGGAATTAATGAAGTTTTGCTTGTATCAAATTACCGACATGCTTCGAAAACAAGATAAGATATCAATCGTTACATACTCAACAGAAACTAAAATTGATTTACCAACAACATCTGGAATTGAAAAAGAGAAAATAAAAAAATTGATTGAAAGTTTGAGAGCTGGAGGTTTAACAGCTGGAGGTGCAGGAATTAAACTCGGCTATAAACAAACATTAAGCTCTCTTATACCCAGCGGAACTAATCAAATTATTGTGATAACTGATGGCGCATTTAACAGAAATTCAGACGATTATAAAAATCATATTGAAAAATACAAGAAAAAAGGAATCAATATGACAGTTGTTGGTATTCTAAATAGTGAATTGGACAAAAAATCGATGGAGAAAGTAGCGGAATTAGGCGGCGGGAAATACATCCCTATTTACAAACTTTCGGATGCAATGGACAATTTAAAACAAGAGATTCGATTTATAAGCTTTAAAAAATAACTAACTTTGCCTTATGATATTATACAATGTAACAGTAAGTATTGATGCAAACATCCATTTAGAATGGTTGGATTGGATGCGTTCGACTCATATTCCACAAGTTATGGAAACAGGTTGTTTTCTTGAAAGTAGAATTTCTAGAGTTGAAGGTGAAGAAGAAGGTGGAATGACATTTGCAATCACTTATTTATCACCCAATCAAGAAACTTTTGAAACGTATGAAAAGGACCATGCACCTCTTTTACAAGCAGATCATTCAGCAAAATATACAGGAAAATTTGCTGCTTTCAGAACTACTTTACAAGTAATTGAAGAATTTAAGCGTTAATAAAATATGAAGTTTAAAGTAAAAGCAAAAAAACATTTAGGTCAACATTTCTTAACTGATAAGAATATTTGTCAAAAAATAGCACAACAATTTCAAGGATTCAAAGGATGTGATACCGTGTTAGAAGTTGGTCCAGGAATGGGAGCTTTGACAGAATACTTATTAGAACGAAAAGAATCAGAAGTACATGTAATGGAAATCGATCGGGATTCTATTGCGTATTTGAAAGAAAATTTCCCTGTTTTAGAGGGCAAAATATATGAGAATGACTTTTTACACACAAAATTCGAGACAATTTTTGGAGATAAGAAATTTGCAGTTGTAGGTAATTTCCCTTACAATATTTCTTCACAAATTATGTTTAAATGCCTGGAATACCGTAATCAAATCCCTGAAATTATGGGAATGTTTCAACGTGAAGTAGCATGGAGAATTGCTGAAAAACCGGGGACAAAACAATACGGAATCATAAGTGTCTTAATACAAGCGTTTTACGATATTGAATACTGTTTTACGGTTGATGAACACGTTTTTAATCCACCTCCAAAAGTGAAATCAGGAGTAATACGTTGTACAAGAAATGAACGTCAGACATTAGAATGTGACGACAAGCTGTTTATTCATGTAGTGAAACAAACATTCGGACAACGAAGAAAAACAATTCGTAACTCATTAAAATCAATCATTCACGATCCATTATTTGAACACGAATTCTTGACTCTACGTCCTGAGCGACTATCAGTTGATCAGTTCATCGAGTTAACATTAGCAATTGAAAAATTTAGACTAGAAAAAGGAGAAACTGAATTACCGATTGAAGAAATTAAATAATAATAAAAAATTAAGTAAATTTCTTTCATTCAAATAGAATTTTTACTTTCTTTGTCTAATTAAATATTAAAAATTATGACCTCAAGAACAGCATTTGAAGCAATCGGAGATTTTTGTTACGATACAGTTTTCGTTTTATATGAAAATATTGGTAACATTTTTAACTATTCTTGTATCGTATTAGGATTTGTAGGTTTAGTATGTTGGCTAAACATTCAGCACAAATACAATAAAGACGTTAAGAACAATCCTTATCAATAAGATTTCGACAAGTTCGATATACAATGTATTAGTTTCAATTCAAAATAAATATTTGAAGGTTATTCGTTTCGACAAATAACCTTTTTTATTTTCAAATAATTATGAGATCATTTTCAGTAATAATTACAGCTGGGGGAATTGGAAAACGAATGGGAGCTGCAATTCCTAAACAGTTTATAGAAGTAAAAGGGCTTCCAATTTTGATGCACACTATCAACTGTTTTCACACTTTCGATTCAACTTGTGAAATAATTCTAACACTTCCGACAGACTGGAAAGAATATTGGACACAACTAATTGATAAACATTCATTTACTACTAATCATAAAATTGTAGATGGAGGAATTGAACGCTATGATTCAATAAAAAATGCATTATCATTTTGTTCAAATGAAATAATTGGAGTTCATGATGGTGTTCGACCATTAGTTAGTTCGGATACTATTCAAAGATGTATTGAAACTGTAAGTGAAAAAGGAACAGCAATCCCTACTCTACAATTGAAAGAATCATTGAGAAAATATACTGAAAAATCTACTCAAGCAGTAGAACGAAAAGAGTATATTTCTGTACAGACTCCGCAATTTTTCTCAAAAGAAATCATTTCAAAAGCGTATGAAATTCCTTTTCATACAGGAATAACAGATGATGCATCGTTGGTGGAAGAAGCCGGTTTTATAATTGAGGACGTTGAAGGAAACGAAGAGAATATAAAAGTCACTACCCCTTTCGATTTAAAAATCATTAATCTATTTCTTAAATAGATTTCTTAAATAGTTTTAAAAGATTTTTATTAATGTATCTTTGCATAACTATAATAACATGAAATGAAGATTACAGATCATTTAAAAGAAACGAAAGAGACAGTGTTCTCAATAGAAATACTTCCACCATTAAAAGGGAAGAGTATTCAATCTATATACGATGGAATTGATCCATTAATGGAGTTCAAGCCTCCTTTTGTGAACGTTACTTACCACCGAGAAGAATATATTTATAAAGAAAGAGGAAGAGGATTATTAGAAAAAATAGCTATTCGTAAACGTCCAGGTACGGTTGGTATTTGCGCTGCAATTATGAATAAATACCATGTAGATGCCGTACCACATTTAATATGTGGTGGATTTGGTAAAGAAGAAACTGAAAACGCATTGATAGATCTACAATTTTTAGGAATTGATAATGTATTGGCATTGAGAGGAGATTCTATCAAAACAGAATCTAAATTCCGACCACATCAAGAAGGGCATGAATTTGCCGTTGATTTAATTAAACAAGTTAAATCAATGAATGAAGGTAATTACATGATGGATGATGTTCAATTGGCACCAACTGATTTTTGTATCGGTGCAGCAGGATATCCAGAAAAACATTTCGAAGCTATGAATCTTAAAACAGATTTACTTTATTTGAAAGCTAAAGTAGATGCTGGTGCAGAATACATTGTTACACAAATGTTTTTTGACAACAGTAAATACTTTGCTTTTGTTGATGCATGTAGAGCAGCCGGAATTAATATTCCAATTATTCCAGGACTGAAACCAATTACAAATTTATCTCATATTTCATTCTTGCCAAAATTTTTCCATATCGATTATCCAGAAGATCTATCAACTGAATTATTGAAATGCAAAGATAATAAACAAGTAGAAGAACTTGGAATTGAATGGGGAATTGCACAGTCTAAAGAACTAAAAGAAGCAAATGTTCCCTGTATCCATTTTTACTCTATGGGAAATTCAAACTCGGTTCAAGCAATAGCTAAAGAAATTTTCTAAAAAAATTGAACTTATGAAACTATTTATTGCATTTTTTATACTACTTTTTAGTTTCAAAACTTTTTCGCAAATAAAAGGTTTACAATTAAAAAATGCTATAATTATAGGTCAATTAGACAAATCAGATGATCGCTATTCGGTAGAAATAGCGTTAACTGAAATTTTGACAAATGCAGGTGTAAAAGCACTTCCATCATTAAATTTTTTAAAAGTTGGAAGTGACACTAAAAATTTGGCAAATGATTCAATTCAAAAAGAAATCGCATCTAAAGGAATAGATACGTATATGACCGTTTCAGTAAGAGGTTTTGATAAAAAATTTAAAAAAGCTAAAAACAGAGATAATTTAATGACTTCATTAACAACTGGACATCTTTTCCCATTATTTAGAGATGAGATCGTTTCAATTAGTTTTGAATTCACATTCTATAGAGAAGGACAGTTTATCGCAACAGATATAGTAAAATGCGGCAATGTAAGCTCAAGAGACACAGTTCTGAAACGTTTTAAAAAGAAAATGACTCGTAGAGTAAATAAATGGATCAAATAAATTAAAAGGATTAAAAAATAATCATACTTAAAAGAGAGGTATTCATTTATCTCTCTTTTTTATTTAAAAAAAAAGAATACTACCAGCAGATTTATAATGTATATAGGATGAAACAATGGAATAAAATTGATTGAAACAAAAAATAAAATAAAATAAATAATCATTTAATTTGGATACTGAAATATTCGCTTTATATTTGATTAATAATTCGTCAATTAAGCGTTTAAATAATGAGCAAATTAAAATTTTTGAAAACAGGAGATAGAGCTCCACTATTTATAGGGAGAGACCAAAATGGAACGAACATTGATTCTGCTTCCTTTAACGGAAAAAAATGGGTGATCTATTTTTACCCTAAAGATCAAACACCTGGTTGCATTGCTCAAGCTTGCAACATTAGAGACAACTACTCAATCTTATTAGAAAAAGGGATTCAAATTATTGGTGTAAGCGCTGACAGTTCGAAATCGCATTTAAATTTCATTGAAAAACAACAAATTCCTTTTCCGTTAATAGCAGATGAAGATTTAACAGTTATCAAAGCATTTGGTGTTTGGGGAGAAAAGAAGTTTATGGGAAAAACATATGATGGAATACATAGAACAACTTTTTTAATAAACGAGGAAGGAAACATTGTTGGAATCATTGATAAACCAAAAACAAAAGCCCACGTTGAAGAAATTTTAGAATTATTTTGAGCTATTTTGAACTATTTTAAAAAAATTTTAGAACAACGTAAATAGAATACGTACGTATGGTCGCATCTTTGTAAAAATTAAAACAAACAACTAAATAATTAATAACAATAATCCTTCGGTTTTTAGATGCTAACGATCATCTTTTAAACGAAATAAAACAAAAACGATATGGCAGTTAAAGAAGTAAACGCAGACAAATTAAAAGCTCTTCAATTAACAATGGAGAAATTAGACAAAGCATATGGTAAAGGAACCGTAATGAAACTTGGTGATGCTCCAATATCAGATATTGAAGTAATTCAAACAGGATCAATAACATTAGACCTTGCGTTAGGAATCAATGGTTTTCCAAAAGGAAGAGTAGTAGAAATCTACGGACCAGAATCATCAGGTAAAACAACATTAGCAATTCATGCGATAGCTGAATGTCAAAAAAATGGTGGTATCGCTGCTTTTATTGATGCAGAACATGCTTTTGATCAATTTTACGCCCAAAAATTAGGAGTTGACATTGGAAACTTATTGATTTCACAGCCAGACAATGGAGAACAGGCATTGGAAATTGCTGACAATTTGATTCGTTCTGGCGCAGTTGATTTGGTAGTAATTGATTCAGTTGCAGCATTGACTCCAAAAGCAGAGATTGAAGGTGAAATGGGAGATTCACAAATGGGACTTCAAGCACGATTAATGTCGAAAGCATTGCGAAAATTGACAGGTTCAATTAACAAAGCAGGATGTTGTTGTATATTCATAAACCAATTAAGAGAAAAAATTGGGGTGATGTTCGGAAATCCAGAAACTACTACAGGAGGAAATGCCTTGAAATTTTATGCTTCTGTAAGAATAGATATCCGTAGAGCAAGTCAAATAAAAGATGGAGACGAAATTATCGGTAACCGTGTGAAAGTGAAAGTAGTTAAAAATAAATTAGCTCCCCCTTTCCGTAAAGCTGAATTCGACATCATGTATGGAGGAGGAATTTCTAAAGTAGGTGAAATAGTTGATTTAGGAGTTGACTTAAACATATTAAAGAAAAGTGGATCATGGTTCTCTTACGGAGAAACAAGATTAGGACAAGGAAGAGATTCTGTTAAGCAGTTAATATTAGACAATCCAGAGTTAATGCTAGAGCTAGAACTTAAGATTAAAGATGCTCTTGGTTCAAATGGTGTAGTTGTGCCAGTCTTGGAACAAGAATAATTGCATATCGTTAAGAACAGCGTTCAGTAATGAGCGCTGTTTTTTTATGCATAAAAATTAATATAATGCTATTATATTAAGCAATTAATGACTGTACTTGCTAAATAAAATAGCAATATAGAGTATTTATCAAGTAATTCAAAAGCACTAATAATAACTACAGCACTTACATTTATAAGACCCTTATCAAATAAAATTGATTGGAATTACCGTTTGATTGGAATACTACGAGCAAGAGGCACGGATAACACCACATTGTTAATACAACAATTAAAAAATCAAAATGGATATACTTTGTGAGTCTCCTTAAAAACGGTGATTTAATGGTAAATGAAAAATTTACATTTAAAATAGGAGGAAAAATTACAAGCAGATATTAAACATAGAAAACAGCTATATATTTGCAGATGAAATAGAAATAGGATCCATGAATAAAATGCCTTTATAGTTGATTGGATTTATGTATTAAACTCAATATTAAAAGTAGAATTTAATGAGAATTTACCGTTTGTTTTTTCAGTAGAAGGAGGAACGATCAAACCTTTAATGACACCTGTTTTACCTTTCAATACCAAATCAACTAATTGAGAATCAGTAAGTGTTTTACCCATTAATTCAAACGGGATTTTAAAACCACAATTAGCAAAATTAGTACAACCAACGGCAGCTTTTCCACGCATAAGTTTTGCAGATTTACATTTAGGGCAAATTGTTTCTTCTAATTTAATCTCTTCTTTCGATTTTTTTGGAGCTCTTGGTTTGGGTGGGGCTTTTTCAATTACTGTAGGAGCAATTTCAATGGTTCTATGATGGGAATTAAAAATAACCTCTTCCGATAAATCAACAACCATTTGAATTAATTCCTTTTTAAAAACAGCTGCTTCGTATTCACCTTTTTCAATTAAACGCAACTTGCGTTCCCAATCACCCGTCAATTCAGCACTTTTAAGTAACTCATTTTGAATAGTATCTATCAATCCTATTCCTGTAACTGTAGCAACAATGTTTTTTCGCTTACGCTCTATGTATTTTCTTCTGAATAAAGTCTCAATAATATTTGCACGAGTAGAAGGACGACCAATACCTTGATCCTTCATCAATTCTCGTAATTCATGATCTTCCACATTACGTCCGGCAGTTTCCATTGAACGTAAAAGTGTTGCTTCAGTATAATATTTTGGAGGTGAAGTTTTACCTTGATGAATAACAGGCGTATGTGGACCTATCTCTCCTTGTACAAAAGTTGGCATTAAACGCTCTTCAGTAGTGTCTTTTGATTCTTTAGAAGGAATGTCATCTGCATAAATAATTCTCCAACCAGGATCAATGATTTGTTTACCTGTAGCTTTAAATTCTAATTTATCAACTTTACCTAAAACAGTTGTATTAGACACTTTACATTCGGGATAAAAAACAGCAATAAACCTTTTAGCAATTAAATCATAAATATGCTGTTCAGCAGGATTTATACCTGAAGGCACAACACCTGTTGGGATAATAGCATGGTGATCTGTAACTTTTTTATCATCGAAAACTACTTTTGATTTAGGAATTGGCTTCTCTAAGAGTGGAGCAATAAAACGAGAATAATATTTCATTCCATTTAGAATTCCAGGAATTTTTGGATGAATATCTTCCGACAAATAAGTTGTATCGACACGAGGATACGTAGTTAGTTTTTTCTCATATAGATTCTGAATTAACTTTAAAGTTTCATCAGCCGTATACCCATATTTTCTATTACCATCAACTTGAAGAGACGTTAAATCATATAATCTGGGATTTCCTTCTTTTCCTTCTTTTTGTTCGAAAGAAGTAATTTCAAATTCGTGTTGTTTCAAATAAGAAAGTCCTTTTTCTGCTTTATCAGCTGTTTGCAAACGATCAATTTGACATAAAAATTCAGTATCTCTATAAACTGTTTTTAATTCCCAATATTCATCCGATAAAAAAGCATCAATTTCTTTTTGCCGTTGAACAATCATTGCCAAAGTAGGAGTTTGAACTCTTCCAATTGAGAAAGTTGATTGACCTCTACCGAATTTGACCGTAAATAAGCGAGTTGCGTTGATTCCTAAAAGCCAATCTCCAACAGCTCTGGCACTACCCGCAGAATAAAGTAAATCGTAATCAGATGAAGGCTTTAGTTTTTGAAATCCTTCACGAATTGCTTCTTCAGTTAACGATGAAATCCACAAACGTTTAACAGGAACTTTACATTTAGCTTTCAACAAAACCCAACGTTGAATTAACTCACCTTCTTGTCCAGCATCTCCACAATTTATAACTTCTGAACAGTTTTGAATCAATCTTTCAATACAAGCAAATTGCTTTTTAGCCCCCTCATTTTCAATGAGTTTAATCCCAAAATTAGCGGGAATAACTGGTAATTCTTCCAATTTCCAGTATTTCCATTTCATATCATAATCGTGCGGTTCTTTTAAGGTACAAAAATGTCCGAATGTCCAAGTAACCTGGTAGCCATTCCCTTCATAATACCCATCCATACGTTGTTTAGCACCGAGAACTTCGGCAATATCTTTGGCAACACTTGGTTTTTCCGCAATACAGACTATCATTGAATTTTGTTGGAGGGTAAAGATAGTAAACTGTTTTGAGAATTTGAACTTTAGCTTTTTGTTTTGTACTTTTAAAAAATATTAAAATACGATATGAAAAAAATATTTGTGAACCCGATTAACACTTTTTTAATTTTATTTATCTTCTTAATCCTATTATTTTTCTTGCTACCTATCAATATTTTTGACGGTGAGATTATCTATCAACAGGAATTGGTAACGATGAAAGAGAAAAGACCATTGAGTTTGCATTTTGTGGCAGGTTTAGAATATGCAAAAACAGAATTAAAAGGAATCAAAGAATATCATTTATTAGGTAAAGGCTATCTAATGGCGTTCCTATTTATTGTAGGAATTCCAGCTATAGTAGCGTATCGTGTAAACTTAGGTTTCAAGAACAAAAAAGAAAATCTTAAGCAATAATTGAATGCTAAAGATGTTTTGTAGTTCAATTTCATTCTATTTATTTTTCAAGTCATTTATTTTTAAAAAACTTTATGAAAAACATATTCGTCTTTTTTATACTTTTAATTATAACTAATTCAATTTACGGACAAGAATCAATTAAACTAACATCTTATCCTCCAATTAGTTATGAAATAATTAAAACGAGCTATGATTGGAGAGAAATTAACCAATTAAAAACAGATGGTTTACCAAGAAAAACAATTGAAGCACTTAAAGTTTTAGAAGAAAAAGCTCTCAAAGAAAATAATTATATTGAATATTGGAAAATTTTAGAAGAATACGGACCACTTTTTCAAGAAGCTCAATATGAGGGAGCTATCACACAAAAAATAGTTTGGGAATATGCTAAACAAGTTGAATTAATCAAATTTCCGTTTAATAACATTCTTCATTATCACTTAAAAAATTGGTTGCAAGAATTGAACTGGAGTGGCGAATTAGCAAGTGATGATGAAAGTTTAGAATGGAAAATAAATGGGAAAGTAGCTAAAATAAAAAATTCAGATTACAAAAACCTATACACGTATCATCAATTGAAATCAATTGAAAATCCTACTGAATTAATGAAGATTTCTTCTGAAGGTTTTTTGAAAATTGATGAAAATTACAACAGAAATCAAGCGCATATTTATACACTCTTCGACTTTTTAGCAAACAGACTGCTATCAGATGATGAATATGACTCAAATCAGCCTGAACACTCGAACTTAACTAAAGAAAAATTAATTTTTGGTTCTACCGCAGACTTATTGAAAATAAAAACAATCAAAGATTCTCTACATCTTAATTTTCAACTGATGTTTCAACTTGAAACACTCTCATATAAAAATAATCGTTGGGATGCTTATGCTTTTTGGTTGCATCAAAGAATCACAAAAGCAGAGAATTTATATACACTAAAAGACAAAGATTCACTTAAAATAAATGCGTATCAAAATTTTGAAAAGATTTTAATGGAACAACCTGCTTCGTCTCTTTTTACATTGTTGTTATCGGAAGAATTAATTTCAAAAGGGTTGAACTTTCATTGGAAAAACAACCTTGTACCAAAAAATAATTTCGTTGAAGCACTAAAAAAAATAGATCTATCTCTTACTAAATTTCCAAAATCAAATTATTCAACAGAATTAAATAACGCTAAAAATTCAATTGTAGCAAATTCAAAATTAAATGCTTTTCTTAAAAGTGTATTAACATTCAATAAATCCGTAATTCTTAGTGTTTCATATCGAAATATTGAGAAAGCGTATTTAAAAATCTATTATATCTCGAAAGAAAATAAACGAAAAAATCAGTGGACTAATCATTTAAAAAATCTTGAATTGAAAGAAGTCTATTCTCAAAATTTAACTTTTCAAAAAGATTCATTGTTTCAAAATCGTGATAAAGACTTTATTATACCTGCTTTTAAAGAACAAGGAAACTATTTATTCATTTTAACTGATAACGAAGAAAAAATAGAAAAACTGATTCATTTAGACTCTGTACAAAACCTAACATCTTACAATTTTTTCATCAGTCAAATATCATCTATCCAAGTAAATACAAAATCAAATTCATCATTCGCTGAATTTTTAATTACTGATAAAATTACTGGTCTACCAATCAACAATGCCTTAATCTCAATTAGCAAAGAAAATTATAACAAAAAAAATCCTCAATTTATTACTTCAATAAAAACAAATAAAATTGGAATAGCACAAATCAACTTAGAAAAAAATGATAGTTATTCCTATAAAGTAACGAAAGAGAAAGATAGCATTCAAGGAAACTTTTATTATTATCCAAATAACACTCCAGAAGAAAGAAACGTTTTGTCAATTATTACCGATAGAGCTATTTACCGTCCTGGACAAAAAGTATATACGAAAGTTTATGGGTTTTCTCAACTTCAAAAGACAGATAGTTTATACCCGCTAAAACAGGTTACTCTCTCTTTAAGCGATGCAAATGGTAGTTCTTTGTTTAAAAAAGAGGTATCACTCAATGAATTTGGAAGTGGTGAAGTATCGTTTATTTTACCTAAAAGTGGATTTATATTAGGAGCTGCTTATTTTTCAATAAGTGGATTTGAAGGGGGATTAAGCAACTCAAAATCAATACGAATCGAAGAGTACAAACGTCCTACTTTTGAAGTTTCTTTCGATGTAATAAAAGGTAAAATAAAATTAGGAGAAACGATTCCTATTTCGGGTAACGCAAAATCATTCGCAGGCTATCCGATTGCTGGAGCAAAAGTGAAAATTGAAATCAATCAAAAAAATTATTTCCCAAGATGGTGTTCTGTAGGTTATTCTAATCTACATATTTCAACATTTGTAGAGGTGAAAACAGATGAAAATGGGAACTATACATTTGACTTTTCGCCTGAAAAAAAAGCGAATAATTACGGTAGCTATTTCAACTTTACTGCCATAGTTACTGATGTATCAGGAGAAGTTCACGAAGCAAGTAGATCACTGTATGTTGGTAATAACAGTTATATAATAGATGCAGCTATAGAAAATAATTTGTTTTTAAATCAACAAAATACACTTCCAATTCGAATTTTAAATTCTGAATCTCAAGAAATAGACTCTCTAAAAGTTACGTACCAATTAGTTAAAATAAACAACAAAAACTGGCTGCCTTTTGAAGTAGAAAAAGCTGAATTTCAATCATTTGACAAAACCACTTTTAAGAACTCATTTCCTTTAACACGGTATTACGATGAGCAAAAAGAAGAACATATAAAAGTAGTTGAAAAAGCCACAACCCCATCTTCTAATTCATTGGACTTAAATAAATTAATCGGTAAAAATACAGGTACTTATTCACTTATCACTTCCATAAAAGATGAAACCGGTGAAATCATTGAATCAAAAACTACTTTTAATTGGATCAATCCTACATCAAAAAAGAAACAACATACATCTGAATTTTGGGTGCTCTCAACAAAAAAATCAGCAAAAATTGGAGATGAAGTTCAATTCATCATTGGAAGTTCGTACAAAAAGATTCCCGTATATTTTGAATTATCAAATGCACAAACTACCATTTCAAAACAATGGATTGCTTTAAAATATCGAAAAACAATTAAACATATAATTACGAAAGAAGATTTAGGGGGAATTATGCTGACGTGTAGTATGAGTAAACATCTCAGCTCTCATTTAGAAACTAACTTTATAACAGTTCTTGATACTTCAAAAAATTTAAAATTAAAATTAGAGAGCGTACGAGATTTCTTAGAACCTGGCGCTACTGAAAGATGGAATATTCGTATCAATAACGAAAAGGGTGTTGAAAAAACAGCTGAATTGACAGTTGGAATGTATGATGCTTCGTTGGATCAATTTAATAGAAATCAATGGGAGAGAACTTTCTATTCAAAAGAGTACTCAATAGAAAATTGGGGTATTAATTCAGCTAATAATGGTTTTTATAAAGATGTTTTAAATAATTGGCAAGACCAATTTAATTTTACTTCTTTTAATTTTGAAAATGAACTTCATTTTAGGGGAGGTAGAGTTTTATCTATGTCGCTACAGAAAAATTCTGTATCAAGTCATTCTGATGATAAACTGATGAGATTTACAGCACCAACTGTTAGAGAAGAAAAGAAAGTATTTAATCCTTCTGAAACAAAACCTGAATCAACAATCGAACCGCTAAAACCAACTTCAAAGCCACGTACCAATTTCAATGAAACTGCCTTCTTCTACCCTTCTGTATATTCAGATTCTATCGGTAATTATAGATTTGAATATACACTTCCTGATGCATTGACACGATGGAAACTGATGGCAATGGCACATACAAAAGACTTAAAATCAGGTTACTACGAGCAACTTTTTGAAGCTAAAAAGGAAGTAATGGTTGAACCCAATGAGCCTCGCTTTTTCCGTGAAGGGGATGTGTTTCAATTTTCTACTAAAGTAGTGAATATGAGTGATAAAGATCAAACTTTTTCTGTTACACTACACTTAATTGACCCACTAACAAATGATAAAGTAACAGCTGCTTTTGGAGACATTAAAGAGAAAAAGGTAACCATTCCTGCTAAAAAATCAACGGATGTAAGCTGGAAATTGACAATTCCTTTCAATTTATATTCATTAATTGCATACGAAGTGAGTGCTTCAAATGAATTTTTCTCTGATGTTGAGCGCAAGCCACTTCCAATTTTATCTAATAAAATGTTAGTGACTACTGCAAAAACATTTATGAAAACAGCAGCGGGTAAAAAATCATTTACGTTGGATAAAATCAATAAATTATCTGCTACTGCACAAAAAATTGCTGTTACTTTGGAAATGCACACCCAACCATTGTGGACAACGTTGATGAGTTTGCCCTATTTGATGGAATATCCGTATGAAGGAGCTGAACAAACTTTTTCTCGCTTTTTCGGAAATTCTATTGCTCGTAAAATAATTAAAGAAAATACTGATTTTCAACGAATTATAGAAACCTGGAAAACCACAGATCCGTCAGCATTTTTGTCAGAATTAGATAAAAATCAAGAATTAAAGACGCTTATTTTGAACGAAACTCCGTGGGTGTTAGATGCTCAGAATGAAGCAACTCAACGTCAAAATTTAGCATTTTTATTCGATGAAAATAATTTGAATCAAGGTATTAACGACAGTTATCTAAAATTAATAAAGATGAAATCGAGCGATGGAGGCTGGTCTTGGTTTGGAGGAAATCAGTCTAACATTTACATCACACAATACATAATAGAAGGGTTTCAACAACTAAAAGAGATGGGAATCTCAATTGACCCACTGTCGCAATCTATTTTACATTCTGCAAATAATTTCATAAACAACTATTACACAACAGAATACAATAAATTAACCAAAGAAGAAAAAGAAAAATATGTCGGACTTTCAGATCTTCATATTCATTGGCTTTTAACAGATGACTACAATAACGAGTCGAAAGCGTACTATTTGAACTGCATTGAAAAACAATGGAAACAATTCAATTTACAAACACAAGCTTACATCGGAATTCTTGCCCTAAAATTGGGCAAAAAAACATTCGCTGAAAAAATTAAAATGTCAATTTTAGATAGAGCAACCAGAAGTTCAACTGATGGAATGTATTGGAAAGAAAATAAAAACAGCTATTACTGGAATACGGCACCGATTGAAACTCAAAGTACACTTATTCGTTTCTTTGATGAGTTAAAATCAATGGATAAAGAAATTGTTCAACTGCAACTATGGCTTTTACGTAACAAACAAACCAATGCGTGGGAATCAACTCGTGCAACAACTTCCGCTTGTTTCGCATTGATGAATTCTTTTTCAAATACACAAAAAAGACAAGAAGTTTCCATCGAATTTGGCGATGGTACAAACCTCGGAATTCTTAAAAATGAAAGCGCATCCAAATTCAAATACACAGGAAAAGAAGCAACCAATGGAAAAGGAACAGTGAATGTTACAACAACTACTGATCAACCAATTTTTGGAGCGATTTATCTTCAATATTTAGAACCTATTTCAAACATCACAAAGTCTACTGGAGACATTCGTTTAGAACGACATTACTACACCATTGAAAATGGAAAAGAAGTAGAAGTAAAACCTGAAACAATTCTAACAATTGGAGCACATTTAAAAGTAAAATTAACAGTTGTAAACTCTCAAAATCTGGAATTTGTTCACTTAAAAGATTCTAAAGCAGCTGGATTTGAAGCAAGAGAAACACTTTCAGAATACCATTATTCTAAAGTAGGTTATTTCCAAATCAACAAAGATGCCTCTACAGATTTCTTCATAGACAACTTACCAAAAGGAACATACACATTTGAATATGAAGTATTTGTGTCAGCAAAAGGGACATTGCAAATTGGAGCAGCAGAAGTTGAATGTATGTATGCGCCAAGTTTCAGAGCAAATAGTGGTGGGTTTGTTTTTAATGTTTCTTCCGAGAAATAACATAAACCCCTATAAAAATCAATAACATATACAAAATTTTAGGAATCGTAATCGTTTGCGTATAATCATCTGCAATGCCAATTGCGCTTAAAACAAATGCAAAAAACACAACCAAAACAGGCTGTAAATAAATGTAAGAACTCGAAATAGCTGGACTTAAATACTTCAATCCATACATTGTCAATAGGTAAGTAAAAAAAGTGACACCGATAATTACATAGATTACTTTGGCAATAATCTCTGGAGTGAAAGTTGAATAATTCGTTGCAAAAAACTCTGAAAGTGTTGGAGGATAGAGTATTATAAAACAAAGACCAAACGAGAAAACATACGTAATAACTGTAAGTGGTTGATACTTACTCATTAATGGTTTTGCGATTACTAAATAAATTGCATAACTAAACGCATTGATGAATAAGAAAAAATCTCCCAGCATCGAGTCACCTTTACCAGAACCACCAGCAAGTGTTAAGAGTACGGCACCTGTACCACCTAAAATAATACCAATAATTTTACTAAGTGTAATACGATCTTTCAAAATAAAAAAGGACAAAATAACTACCAAAATAGGGTTCACTGTCATTATGATTCCTGAATTAATGGAAGAAGATAAATTCAAGCCGTGAAAGAAAAATAACTGATTAATGGTTACACCAAAAAGTCCGCAAACAGCTAATAATAGATAATCTTTTTTATCAACTTTTTCTCTCACAAAAAAGAGAGACGTCAACCAAAAAAGAAGTGTTGCGCCAAATGCCCTGAAAAGTATAAAAACATTTGGAGTTAGATGAACAGGCATAATACCTTTCGCTATTATATGGCTTGCACCATATAGAACATTCACCATAAAAAGTGCTAAATGCGCTTTAACCGTTTTTGAAAATTTCATCGTGTTACTTAAAACTTTTCACTGCAGCTTCCACCTCTTTTTTCGCATTTCCAATAAATACAGAAGCACCATTAATGATAAAAGGACGTTTCAAAAAAGTATATTCTTCAAGGATATATTTACGATAATCAGCCTCAGTAAGATTCATTTCGTTCAATCCTAACGAACGAAATTTAAGAGCACGTTTAGAAAATAAAGCCTCATACGAACCCACTTGTTCCATCAACCAATCCAACGTAATTGCATCAATATTTAAAACTTTAACATCCTGTAATTCAACATCAAATCCAGGGTTAATCGACTTGATTATTTTCTTACACGTATCACACGAACTCAAATAATAGATCTTTTTCATTCAACTAATTTAAACCAAAAACAAAAAAATAATTACAATAAATTACGAAGTAATTAATAAAAAAAACAATACTTCCACATCAAGGACAGAAACTAAGTAGAAATTATGCGACCCAAAACAACAATTCCACAGCAGGGACAGAAGCTAAGTAGAAATTATGGAGCGAAGCAAAACAATACTTACACAGCAGGGACAGAAACTAAGTAGAAATTATGGAGCGAAGCAAAACAATACTTACACAGCAGGGACAGAGGCTGAGTAGAAATTATGGAGCGAAGCTCCCAATTTCGTACCGAAGCTACTGGCCTTGCATAAACTCTTTATTCCGCTTACGATCATCCTCCGAACCTTGATTACAACTTGTTTTCGATTTTTTCTTCTCAAAAAGATTAATGTATTTAACCTTGAATAAAATAGGCCAATAGTTAGAGGAGAACCAATTAGGAGCGGCATTTCCAACTATACCAAGAATAGGAATTTGAATTCCTGGAATAATGTACGTTCCACGTCTTTTCTTAATTCCAAGCCCTATTTCAAAATGAATTTGAGCAACAAAAGGTTCGTGAAAACTATGAATTGCAGGAGATTCACCACCTTTCGTATAACTTAAAGGATTATTCATAAATCGGTAATCCAAATTGACACCAATACCATTGTCTAAAAAGTATTTCTCTTTGAAGTAGATATTTTTGTGTGCTGTTCCTCTCAAAGAAACATACCCATTAAAAAGAGCACCTTCTCTGTGAGAAGTATTTCCATCAACATAAGTAATATCAACCGACTCTTTACCACTCAATAATTTCACTCCAACTCCCCAATCATAGTAACTAATGAATCGTTTTTTGATAAAAGTGAATTTGGGGGTACTGATAGGAAAATGAGCTGTTCCAATATCAAAAAATAAACCTAATCTACCTTTAGGAGTGATCGTATAATCAAACGGCCTCCCGTCGTTATCATCATGAACAGGAGTAGAATGAAGACGTGTAAACTGATACGTTGGTCCACCGGTGATTTGCAAACCATAGTTTTTCAGACTTCTAACATCTAAAGCGCCACCAAAAACATCAGTTCGCTTGTTTTTTTTACGATGCGTTAAATCTCTTTGTGCAACCGAAGAAAAACAAATCAGCAACAAACCGATAAACAAAGAAGAGTATCTATTTTTAATTATGTTCATATACTATATTTTAAAGCTGTCACTACTTACAGTAGTATAACGGAAATGCTAAAAGAATAGTTACATCTAATTTTTAAGACAAAACACTCGAAAATATATATGATTAAAATCAGTCATTATTTTTAATTTACTGTATTACAAAAAAACACTAATCTAAATTAATTCTAAATAAGGTTAATGACAATTATATGACATTTACGAAACGCTTACTCATTAAATTTGTATAAAAACTGGATAAAACGTGCTTAATAACTTTCATACCATAGCATTCACACACCGGAATTTAGGTGTTAGCGAAATAGGGAAACTTCACATCGAGGATGTGAAACAACAAGCGCTACTTACATTTGTAAAAAAAGTCCTTGACATTCAAGAATTAATGTTTCTTTCAACTTGTAACCGAGTAGAATTCATATTTTGCACTGGTACTATAGTCGATTTTAACTTTTTAAACCAATTTTTCAAAACATTATACCCAGATTTTTCATCAGAGCAAGTAGAATACTTTGCGAAAAATGCAGATGTATTCTCTAAAATAGAAGCAGTAGAACACCTACTTTGTGTTGCTTCTTCTATCGATTCGATGGTGGTTGGAGAAAGAGAAATTATTACGCAAGTTCGTAATTCATTCGAATCATCCAAAAAGATGGAATTAACAGGCGACTTTATTCGTTTAGTGATTCGTCAAACAATTGAAACCGCAAAAAAAGTATATACAGAAACAAGTATTGCAACAAAACCAGTATCGGTAGTTTCATTGGCATATCATAAGTTAAGAGACATGAATATCCACTTGGATGCTCGTATTTTAATTGTTGGAGCAGGAACAACTAATACCAATATGAGTCGTTTCTTGAGGAAACACGGTTTTAAAAATTTCGTAGTTTTCAATAGAACACTAACAAAAGCTGAAGCATTAGCGAAAGATTTAAAAGGAAGCGCCTTTTCTTTGGAAGATTTAGCTTCATATACAAATGGATTTGATGTAATTATAACATGTACAGGTTCAGATTCTCACATCATTACACCTGAAATTTATAACCGACTTTTACAAGGAGAAAAAGATCGTAAAGTAGTGATTGACATTGCTTTGCCTCAAGATTTAGACCCTAAAATTCAAGAAGAGCAAAATGTTACGCATATTTCAGTTGAAGTTTTACAAAAAATTTCAAGCGAAAATTTAAAAGAGCGTTCAAAAGAAATTCAACACGTTGAAGAAATAATATCAGAAGCTATTTTTGATTTCAAACACTTACACAAAGTAAGAGCGGTTGAAATTGCTATGCGTGAAGTGCCTCAAAAAGTGAAAGAAATTAGAAATACTGCTGTTAACCAAATATTTAAATCTGAATTAGATTTATTAGATGATAATTCGAGAGAAGTTTTAGATAAAATCATTGGATACATGGAGAAAAAATACATGAGCGTTCCAATGTTAATGGCGAAAGAAATTCTACTTAAAAAATAATACAAAATGCAACATATTGTAATCGGATCAAGAGGAAGTGATTTAGCGCTATGGCAAGCAAACCACGTGAAAGCTCAATTGGAAAATTTAGGTTGTTCAGTTGAATTGAAAATCATTGTTACTCAAGGAGATGCAATTCAACATTTAAGTTTCGATAAAATGGAAGGCAAAGGATTTTTTACTAAAGAAATCGAAGTTGCACTTTTAAACAAATCAATTGATTTAGCAGTTCATTCACATAAAGACTTAGAAACAAATTTTCCTGAAGGGTTAATAATTGCCTGCGTTTCTGAGCGTGAAGATCCTGCAGATTTATTGTTGTATTCAAAAAACGCGATAGACTCAACCAAATTATGGGGATTAAAAGAAAATGCAATCATCGGAACCTCTTCTGCCAGAAGAAAATCGCAAGTGATTCGTTTTAGAGATGATTTGGAAATCAAAGATTTAAGAGGAAACGTACCAACGCGGATTCAAAAATTAAGAGATGGAAATTACGACGCAATTCTTTTAGCAAAAGCAGGAGTTGATCGTTTGAAAATAGATTTAAGTGAATTTGTCGTAGAAGTTTTAAATCCAAAAGCATTTGTTCCGGCACCTGCTCAAGGAGTTTTAGCTTTGCAGATTCGTGAAGAAGATACTGCTTTATTTGAGATTCTTCAAAAAATGAATCACCCAGAAGTAGAACGAAGAATTGCTGTTGAACGCAAAGTTTTGAACTTAATGCAAGGCGGATGTCAATTGCCATTAGGAGTTTTTTGTGATGAAGATGATATTGTCTATGTTTCTCACGCAGATGATTGGACAACTGGATCAGCTTGGTATGAATATGACGCAGAAGATTTAGAAGGTTTGGCTGAATTTATTGTTGAAGATATCACGAACGGAATTTTTGACGAAGAAGGGAATTAATACTATTTATAATTATTAATTAGTCTAAAAAAATCGTATAATACTGATATAGTATTAAAATAGTACAAATTTTAATTGGACTAAATTGAATACATAATCGGTGCATATTTGAAACGTTGAGTGAGATGATAGCTCAAAATTGAATTAAAAGAGTAGATAAATCAAATGTCAAAAACAATATTCATTACAAAGTCAATCAATGAATTACAACAATTAGTTGATTTTTGTTTCAACAACAACATTGAATTAATCGCCCATTCCTTTCTACAATTCGAAGCCATACCATTTACTATAGAAAAACCGTTTGAAGCTATTTTTTTTGGAAGTCCACGAGCAGTTGATTTTTACTTAGCTCAAGAAACAATTCCTGAAAATACACTCCTTGCATGTGTAGGGGAAATAACAGCAAAGTCACTTACTGATAAAGGATATTCAGTTGCATATACTGGTGTTTCAGCAGGCGACACATCACAAATTGCTAAAGATTTTAAGAATTTTATCGGAGATAATCGAATTCTATTTCCGCAATCAAACATTTCTCATCGCTCCATTTCATCAGAATTCTCAATTGAAAAAATAGAAGAAATAAACATCTATAAAACAGCAACGTATCCTAAAACAATTCCTACTTGTAGTCAATATATTTTCACCAGTCCTTCCAATGTAGATGGATTTTTGATAAATAACTCAATACCAGTTAATTGCCAAATTATCGCTTGGGGAAAAACAACTGAGAAATATTTGATTGAAAAAGGATTTATAGTGCAGAAAACATTGGTAAACTCTACCGTTGAAGAGTTGGTAGGGGTTATTTGAAATGATTTAAAACGATCATAAACATACCACAATCAATGTAATAAATTAATTTTGCATCGATTGTAACTTTTGTTCAACTTCTTACACTTACCTATTGAAGACAATCTCTTTTTAGAATGATAAAAACAAAACAAGAGCGATTTCTACATCTCTATGAACCAGAATTCATATCCAACAAATGAACTTGGTTTGTATAATATAGAGTGGCAATGTAGCTGAAATGGTCAATGATTCAAACTCTGAGGTAAAAAAAGAACCAGGAACTGCAGGTGGGGATGGATGGATTCTCCAGAAGAAATCAAAATCTTAAGTGAAGATAAATACAAAGGATTCGTAAACGGGCATCCCAATATTGGATTTAGAGTTTGTTTTAGTCATATTTCAACTCAACCAACGGATCCCAAACAAAATCCTTAAAATTTTGAATTTGGTCTTCAACTATAACGATCCCTTCTTTTTCTAATAATTCTTGCATCAAGCTTGGGGGTGAAAAGTGCATTTTACCAGTTAAAAGTCCGTTACGGTTCACTACTCGATGTGCTGGAACATCTTTTAAAGAATGGGATGCATTCATCGCCCAACCAACCATTCTACTCGATTTAGCCGTTCCCAAATACTTCGCAATAGCCCCATAAGAAGTAACTCTACCTTCAGGAATCAATCGAACTACTTGAAATACTTGTTGAAAGAAATCTTTGTGTTTATCGTTGATACTAACCGACATTGAATTAATTTACTTATCCAATACTTTAGGGATTCTGAAATAATCTGAATCTTTCTTAGGAGCATTTTTTAATGCTTCTGTTTGAGTTAATGAAACAACAGGAACATCTTCACGAAGTACATTCACTTCATCATTCATAAAAATTAAAGGCTCAACATTATCAGTTGGAAGTTCCGATAAAATACCCATGAATGAAATAATATTTTCCATATCTTGTTTGATGGCAACTTTCTTTTCACCTTCAAATTTTAATCGAGCTAAATGTGCAATATGGTCTACTATTTCGTCTGTAATTTTCATTTTGTTTTAATTTTACTTTGTAAAGATAGTTAACTAACACCTAATTTCAAACACTCAATTCCTAAATACTACTTACTTCTAACTAACATCGAATCCACAACTTCTAATAAAGGCTCATTAATCACTTCAAAACAAACCTTCATCAACTCATCTTGAGATAACGTTTCAACTTGTTCAACGCTAATGTAGTCATGAATATACACCTTAGAAATTCCTGGGTGAGCACTTCCGAAAAAATGAACTGGATCGGTTAACAATTTATAATTATTTGTAAATGTAAGCGGCACAAGCGGCACCTTTAAACTCTTCGCTAATCTGAAAGCTCCTTCTTTAAACGGCATCATACTTGGTAAATTTTCGTCTGGAATTCCACCTTCTGGAAAAATCATCAACGACCAGCCATTCACCACTGATTTCTTAGCTTGTATAAAAGATTTTGCAGATTTCATTTTATTATCGCGATAAACAGGAATGTGTAACTTCTTAAAATAGGTTCTTAAAAAAGGATAATTCAATAACTCACTCTTGCCTAAAAATAACAAATGGCATTTCGGTAAAATAGATGCCATCAAGTATATATCTAAATAAGATGAATGATTTGAAATCACAATATAAGGTCCATCAGGTAAGCGTGAATTTTTAACTTTTTTAACATAATACAAACACAAAACACGAATTGACCAACTCCATAAAATGAAAAAATAATGGGTTTTTTTATGCCAGTTTACACGAAGCAACAAAGTATAAATAAATGGATAGAATAATAGAGCGGTGCTAAAAAAAATAGCGCCGACATAAATTTTCCATAGATTCGTAAATAATGCTCTAACGTACTTCACAACTCAAATGTACAAAATCCTACCAAATATGGTTTAAAATTGTTACTTTCGTATTCAAATTTTACAAGATATGGCACGTATTCTTTCAGGAGTTCAAAGCACAGGAACACCCCATTTAGGGAATTTATTAGGCGCAATTTTACCAGCAATTGAAATGGCAAAAGATGCTAATAATGACTCATTTATGTTTATTGCGGATTTGCATTCTTTAACCCAAATTAAGGATGGTGCAACAATGAGAGAAAACACCTATTCAACAGCAGCAACTTGGTTAGCCTGTGGAATCGACCCTTCTAAAACTACATTTTACAGACAAAGCGATGTGTCTGAAGTTACAGAATTGATGTGGCATTTGTTGTGCTATTTTCCGTACCAACGATTAACATTAGCGCATGGGTTCAAAGATAAAAGCGACCGTTTAGATGACGTAAACGCAGGACTTTTCACGTATCCACTATTAATGGCTGCTGATATCCTGTTGTATGATGCTGAAATTATTCCTGTAGGAAAAGATCAATTGCAGCATTTAGAAATGACAAGAGATGTGGCGGCACGTTTTAACCATAAAATGGGAGAAACATTTGTTATACCACAAGATAAAATACAACAAGACACTCAATTGATACCAGGAACAGATGGTGAGAAAATGAGTAAATCGAGAGATAATTTCATTACTATTTTTTTACCTGAAAAAGAGCTGAAAAAACAAGTAATGTCGATAGTTTCAGACAGTAAAGGATTAGAAGAATCAAAAGATCCAGATACGTGTAACATTTTCGCACTTTATAAATTGATTGCATCTGATGATAAAATATCAGAAATGAGAAACAACTATATTTCAGGAGGTTATGGATACGGGCATGCAAAAATTGCTTTGTTTGAATTGATACTCGAAAAATTCAAACAAGAAAGAGAAATATATACAGAATTGATGGCGAATCCAGCAAAAATTGATGAAATTTTAGCGATTGGTGCACAAAAAGCAAGAACAGTAGCCCAAGGAGTTTTAGAACGTGTTCGTTCAAAAATTGGATATGGAAAATTCTAATTGATTTTATATTATTATATTTGTTTTAACTAAAAATATTAAACATGCGTATTCGTATTCTTTTACTATTGGTAACAATATCTTCACTGATTTTATCTTGTGGTGGAAATGGCTCTGAAACTGATGATATAAAAGCAATTGGAGGAAAAAAATATGGAGGTCAATTCAGTTTTATGTCCGCTGAAAAAATTGAATCTTTATTTCCTTTGAATGTATCTGATGTATTTTCAAATAGAATTATATCTCAAATATTTGAACCGTTATTAAAAATTGACATTGGATCTACTAAAGTAGAACCTTCTATTGCTGAGTCATTTACAGTAAGTGAAGACGCACGTGTTTTCACATTCAAAATAAGAAAAGGCGTATTTTTTCACGACGATCCATGTTTTGGGGGTAAAGGAAGAGAATTAACAGCTGAAGATGTAAAATATTCTTTAGATATGGCTTGTTCTGGAATTGAAGAAAATGAAATCAGTTACTTATTAGTTGACAAAATTCAAGGAGCGAAAGAATTTAATAATACTTCAAAAACACTTCCTTTAGCAAAAAAAGGTGTATCTGGAATTAAAGTAATCGATGCTTCAACTGTTGAAATACATTTAGCAGCTCCTTTCGTAGGTTTTGACAAAATATTAACACATAACAGTTTAGGTATTTTCGCAAAAGAAGCAGTTGAAAAATACGGTAAAGAAATCAAATCGCACCCAGTGGGTACAGGAGCTTTTGCATTAGAAACATTTGACAATGAACAAATTGTAATGAAAAGAAATCCAAACTATTGGAGAAAAGATGATTTAGGAAATCAATTACCATTTTTGGATAAAGTAGTAATGACCTATACTAAAAACAAAAAAAGTGAGCTTTTAGCGTTTAGAAAACAAGCGATTGATGTTGTTCTTGAAATTCCGGTAGAAGACATTCAAGATGTATTTGGGTCATTGGAAGATGCTCAAAATGGAAAGAATGTTAAACACAAAGTAGAGACAGAAACAAGTTTAAAAATGGCTTATTTGGCTTTTGCGTGTGAAAGTAAAGAATTCAAAGATGAGCGTATTAGAAAAGCATTTAATTTAGCAATAAACAGACAAGGAATAATTGAAAATTCTTTAGAAGGAGAAGGTTATCCAGCTTTGAACGGTTTTGTACCACCAATGGAAACGTATCCAAATAATAAAGTGAAAGGATATGAATTTAATCCTGAAACAGCAAAAAAATTATTAGCAGAAGCTGGTTTTGCAAATGGAGCAAATTTTCCAAGTATAGAAATATACGTAAATACAAAAGAAGGTTCCGGAATTCATAAAATGGTAAAAGGGATTGTTGCTGACATTAAAATGAATTTGAATGTTAAATTAAAAATAAAACTGTGTACAATAAAAGAAAGAAACATCGCAATTGAAAATGGAAAAGCGAAGATGTGGAGAGCTGGTTGGATTGCAGATTATCCAGATCCTGAAAATTTCTTATGTTTATTTTACAGCGGAAATATCTCAGAAAATAGTGGTTCGGTTATAAATGACTTTTTATTCAGAAATAAAGAATTTGATGAAAATTTTGAAAAAGGATTGAAAGAATTAAACAATGAAAAACGCAATGAATACATGGTTAAATGTGATCAATTAACGATCGACCATGCAGCAGTTATGCCAATTTTATCGGATGATTTCATTGTTATGGTAAATGTTAGAGTAAGAGATTTCAAAACAAATACACTACAAACATTAGATTTTTCTAATATATACTTGAAAGAACAGAGATAGTATTATACAAAGTATCTCTGTCACTTTTCAAGGAGTACTCAAGGAAACAGGGATAATTTTTCCGTTAATCCATTGATGAGTATTCAATGCGAAGTCGGTGATAAATTCACCCATTTTCTCAGCAGATACTGGCGCAATATATCCTGGAAAAGCTTCTTCCAACATTTCTGTTTGAGCCGCACCTAAACAAAGACAATTCATTTTTACTTTCGAGTCTTTGTATTCTTCGTAAAATAATTCGGTGAAACTACAAACTGCTGCTTTTGAAGTAGAATAAGCGGATAGTCCAGCGAACTTAACTGTTCCTTGAAATCCACCCATTGAACTGATGTTTACAATGTGGCCACCTTCTGAAAGCATTTTTGGAAGAGCCGCTTGCACGGTTTGCATCACACCAATTACATTTACTTGGTAGCAAGATGCAATTTCCGCTTGTGTCAAATCTAACAAAGGTTTGTTCACCAATTTACCCGCATTATTGATTAAAATATCAATGTTTTCAATCGATGAAAAAAGGATCTCAGCTTGTTCTCGAACATTCGTAGCTTCTAAGTCAAATGCAAAGGAATGTACATTTTTTAGACTTGAAAAACATTCCATCCCTTTCAGGTTTCGAGAAAAAGCATAAACGGTATTTTCTGGATTAGCAGCAAATCTTTCAACAATTGCTTTTCCAATTCCACGGCTTGCACCAACAACTACGATTGTTTTTTTATTTTGCATCGAAACTCAAAATTAAATTTTCACTTGCAGGATGTGCTTGACAAGCTAATATGTAACCCTCTTTTACTTCTTCATCCGTCAACGCATAATTCATCGTCATCGTTGCTTTTCCTTCTAAAACTTTCGCTTTACAAGAACAACAAACACCACCTCTGCAAGAATAAGGTGCATCAAAACCTTCTTTATCAAGTATATCTAAAATCGGTTTTCCATTTGATTTTAATTTGAATTCAATTTCTTCACCATCCAAAATTACTTTCACATTGCTTTCTCCTGAAAACGTAGAAACCTCAACAGGTGTATTTGAAGCCATTATTGTTGGAGTTGTAAATAACTCATAATGAATTTTTTCTGCGGAAACACCAAAAAGCTTTAAAGTATCAACACCATCTTTAATCATTTTTTCTGGGCCACAAAGGAAAAACCCATCTGCTTTTAACAGCTCCAAATCTTGTTTGATAATTTCTGAAATAGCTGCTTGATCCAAACGACCTGTCACAAAGCCATCTATAGTTTCACTGCTTAAATAGTTTACCGTGTGAACATGATTCAATTTTGAAAGTTCAGCGTGAAAAAGAATCGAATCCTTGGTTCTGTTTCCATAAAATAATTTCAATTTCCCATTTGAATCTTCCAATGCTTTTGCAATAGATAAGATGGGTGTAATTCCACTTCCAGCAGAAAAAGCAACTACATTTTTATCAGTTGATTTTAATTGGAAATTTCCTTCTGGCTTAGAAACTTGAATGTCTTGTCCAACTAAAGCGGTAGTGTTGAACCAAGCTGATACTTTACCATCTTTAATTTCTTTAACAGCTACTGCTAATGGTTCGTTTGGACCACTGCAAATAGAATAAGATCTTCTTTCTTCTTTACCATTTACTTCGATCGAAAAGTTAACGTATTGTCCTGCAATAAATTGAAATGTCGATTTTAATTCTTGAGGTACTTCTAAAGTCACTTTTACACTTTCAGAAGTTAGTTTTTCAATTTTCTCAATTGATAACAAATGAAATCCTTTGTGCGTCTTTAACGAAGAATCTTTTTTAAATAATTTACCAAAAAATGCCATAATTTTTAATAGTCAAATGATACTGTTAATGTTTTACTTGTTGGGTGAGCCTGACATGTTAAAATAAAACCTGCCTCTATTTCGTCTGCTTCTAAAGCGTAATTAATATCCATTCTTGCTGTACCTTCTAAAATTTTAGCTTTACATGTGCAACAAACACCCCCTTTACACGCAAATGGTAAATCTCCACCTGCTTTAAATGCAGCATCTAAAATTGTATCACCGTTTGATTCCATTGCTAATTCGATTGTGTCTCCATCGATGATCACTTTCACGTTGGCAGCAATAGAAGGTGAATTATTTTCTACAGCAACTTTTTCTTTTGCAGCAATACCAGTTGTAAATAACTCAAAATGAATATTTTTAACATCAGAGACATGTGTTTCCAAATTTTCTCTAACACTATGAATCATTTCTTCTGGACCACAAACAAAAACTTCATCTATGATTGTATTGAAAAGAAATGCTTTGTGTAATTTAGAGATTTTATCTCCGTCAATTCTTCCTTTTTGAATAGTATTCCCCAAACTTTCACGAGATAAAACATGAACCACAGTGAAACGATCCATGTATTTATTTTTCAACGCTTCAACTTCTTCTCTAAAAATAATAGATGCAAAACCTTTATTTCCATAGAACAATGTTACATTGCTTTCTGATTCATCATTTAAAACAGATTTAGCGATTGAAATAATAGGTGTAATTCCACTTCCTGCTGCAATTAATACATACGATTTTTTATGATTCTTATCACTTTTTAAATGGAAATTACCCGTTGGGTTCATCACTTCTAAGCTGTCTCCAACTTTCAATTTTTCATTGGCGAAAGTAGAAAATTTACCCCCTTCAATTCGCTTTATAGCTACTCTCCATTCTTTCTCGTGAGGTGCAGAACAAAGCGAATAAGACCTTCTTATATCCTCATCATCAACAGTTGTTCTCAATGTTAAATAGTGTCCAGATTGAAAAATAAATTCTTCTTTTAACTCTTCTGGAATTTGAAATGAAATCGAAACAGTATCTTCCGTTTCTTTTCGAATATCGGCTATCTGTAAAGTGTGAAATTTTGAATTCATTTGTCGTTTTTATTCAATTACAAATTTAGTCATTTTCAATTACAACCATTGAATATTCCTATCTTTGAATTCAAATTTTCTTTTGTTATGAAAAAATTGCTATTTATTTGTTTGATTTTCAGTTTTAAAACTTTTTCACAAGATCAAAAACCAGCAGTTTCTGAGACCAAAAAAGGGAGTTTCTATGTGTATTGGGGATGGAATAGATCAATATATTCAACTTCCGACATTTCATTTAAGGGAGTAAATTATGATTTTACATTAAATAATGTAGTAGCAACTGATCGTCAAAGTCCGTTGAGCGCTAACATTTATTTAAATCCTGGCAACATGACAATTCCTCAATATAATTTAAGATTTGGGTATTATTTAAACGAAAAATATCAAATTACGTTGGGTGTAGATCACATGAAATATGTAATGAAAGCTTTTCAATCTTCATAAATCACAGGTACAATTACAAATTCTGGAACTGATTATGACGGAACGTATTCAAACACACCGTTAAATATAAAACCTGATTTTTTATCATTTGAACATACAGATGGATTAAATTACATCAATTCTGAAGTCAGAAGGACAGATAAATTGTTTCAAAAAGGGAAAATGGAAATTAGTTTTTTAGAAGGAATTGGTGCTGGTATTTTAATGCCTAGAACGAATACAACACTTTTAAAAAATCCACGATACGATCAATTTTATTACTTGTTGTATTACTCATTTTTGGGGCTTGCACTCCCGAAAAAATGATGAACAAAAAATTAGATGGTCAATGGGAATTATTGACGATTAATAGTGAAAAATTAGACACTAATTATTCAAAATTCATCACTTTTTCTGAAAATAAAGAAGGAGAACGTGTTGTTTATTCAGAAACAATAAATGAAATAACTACAACTAAATCAGGTAATTACGCCTTAATTAAAACAGGAGCTATTTCGATTGCTTTTCCGAATAGTAACTTTGGTTCAGGCTATGAAACAGAAACCTATGACTTTGTTTCAACTTCAAAAACCGATTTAGTAATCACACAAACTTCACCAGGAAATAAATTGTATACATTTAAGAAAATTTAGAACTATCTTAGCACTATGCATAAACTGAATAATTGTCCCATTTGTAATTCCAATTCTATTGGTTCATATATCGAAACGAAAGCTCAGATGCATTCTGATAATGAGCTCTTCAATTTTGACCAATGCTCAGATTGTCAGTTGGTTTTTTTAAATCCGAGAGTACCTTTAGAGGAACTAAAAAAATACTATACATCTCATTACTTACCTTATAGAGGAGCGAAAGCTTGGGGTAAGTTTGAAAAAATGGTAGAGAACAGCCAGCAGAAATTAGATTTAGAAAGAGCAAAACGAGTAAAAAATACTCATGACATATCATTAGACTCATTGATTTTAGATATTGGTTGTGGTAATCCAAGCTTCTTAAAGGTTTGTAAAGAAGAGTTAAAATGTCAAACTATTGGCATTGATTTTACTGATGAAGGCTGGAAAGAGGACGTTGCACATTTTGAGGGGATTGATTTACGTATTGCAGAAATTAAAGACCTACCAACGAGTCTTCAGCCTGATGTAATTACCATGTGGCATTATTTAGAGCATGATTATTCACCATTAGAAAATCTTTGCTATTTAAGATCAATTGCAAAATCATCTACATCACTCATTATTGAAATTCCGAATTTCGATTCATCGAGTAGAAAAGAATTCGGGGAAAATTGGGCAGGTTGGCATACACCTCGACATCTTTCTTTGTTTTCTCCAGATAATGTAACATTACTGCTTCAGAAAAGTGGTTGGAAAGTTACAGAACTAAATACTTATGGCACTATGGATCCATATTTACTATACTGGATGAGTAGAATGGAACAAAAAGGTATTCAGTGGGATAAAAATATGGAGGATGAATTTTGGAGTTTTGTATTTGGAATGATTCTTTTTGCTCCTAAAAAATGGAAGCAGAAAAAATCATCACTTGGAATAATGACAGTGATTGCAACTCCTCAATAGATTAATTCTAAGAGAATTTAGTATACCAATATAGTTCAATTAAAATTACACTATTTTCATTCCACATTTTCCTTTTTTTCTTTGTCCGCTTCTTGTTTCCATTTTTTTAAAGTGTTGCTAAATTTGGATTCTTTTTTCGGTTTTATTGGCGGTTCAATTTCGTTCTTTTTATCGTTTTCAAATTCCATTTTAAGTTCTTCCTTTGGCTTTTTCACTTCCTTAAATAGTTTCACTGAGGTGTCATTTTTAAACAATCCGAACTCTGTTTTTAGGATAGATTTTGTCGTTTGTTTTTCTTCTTCACGTTTCACTTTTGACTGTTCTTTTTTAGCATCAGTATCCCATTTTAAAATTGGATTTGAAACCGTTCCAAACATTTTTAAGAATATCTTCATTCCGTTTTCATCGTCTATCTCTTGTCCAAATTCGGAGCTTGTATTTTGTTTACTAATCTGACGTAAATTAAACGAAAAGTGATAATCGATTTTATCATCAAACCCATGAGTTCCGAAAAAATCCAGATCCAAAGCATTTGATTTAATCATCATTCTTGGAATTTCTAATTGACCATTTCGAATAAGTAAGGTGTTCTCAAATTCCTCAAATTTTAAGTCAATTAATTTGTTTTCGAATTCATTCAATACTGATTTTTTGAATAACAATTTAGCAGAAGATGCTTTTAAATCAGTTGCAATCTGTTGAAATGTTGACACGTTTTTTAGCCTACCTTCGCTTATTTTTAATGAAATTTGCGATTTAATAGCATTTTTAGCAACTCCGTTCATTAAATCAAAAGGTGCTGTGAAATAGATATTAACACGCGCTTTCCCGAAAATGTTATCTTCTTTAAGTACCTCTTGTTCAAAATTATTCCATTCTCTAAAGAGTGATTTAAACTCAATATTGTCAGAAAATAAGTGTGTAGTAATCGTGAAAATTTCAGGTAATTTTTCTTCAATTTGTACTGTTCCATTTATTAATGCATTGGCATTTTGTAAACTAATATCCGTAAAAACCAATGATCTTTCACTTACATTTAAGCTTCCTTTAAACTGTTTGAAAAGATGTTTTTCGTATTTAATCTCATTAGCGTTTAGTGAAATTTGAGCAGTAATAGTAGCCGGTAAAATCCAATTTCTACCATCTGAAATTTGATCTTCCTTTGTTTGAATACTGAGATCTTGAATGTCGAGAAAATTACTTTGAATATCCAATTCTGCTTCCAATTTATTTTCAGCTCTTAAGAATCCAAATACGTTTTTAAAAACTCCGTCCAATTTCAAATCCGTCGCCCCTACTCCTATCGTAATCTCACTTAATCCTACTTCATTATCTCGCAAATAAACGGATCCATTTAATTGTTTAAACAATCGTTTATCTTCCTTTAATTTCAATGAAACATTTTTGAAAGTAATACCTCCTTCACATTTTAGAATATTGTATGAATTTGTTCCATCTTCTAAAAAATTATTTTGAATTATAAAGACACTGTTCAAATCAATATTTCCGCCTATCGAATCCACTTTTGGAAATGAGAAGAGGCTATGAGCTACGTGTAAATTAACATTCCCTTTTGCCGAACCAACAAAAAGTGGATTATCGAAATTTGTCAATTCAACTTCGCCATAAAATGGTCCGCCAATAGTATTAAAAGATACGTTTGACAATTTTAAAAATTCATTTGTTTTCCCACCTTTATTAGAATACGCTCCTTTTAAATTGATGGAGGTTAATCTCAATCCTTTAGAAGGTTCAGTTAAAGCCCCATTCTTAATTCCGAAATCACATTTCACAACAGGTGCCTCAACAGAATTTGTTTTACCGTCAATTAACACATTAAAATAAACAATCCCTGCACCGTCGAATTTTTTAATATTCTCTAAAGAAGCGTGTGAAAAATTAGTAGCCACATCTTTTAGCTCGAGATTTTTAGATTGAATTCGGAATGATAAATCCGTATCGGTTACTATTCCACTGATACTAAACGGTAGATTGGAAACGAATAGATTTGCATTGGATATTTCAAATGTATTTTTTACTTTATTTACAAAAATAGAAATGTCAAAATTAGCTGGTTTGTTAGAGATTAATGGCACACTACCACTCCTTACTTCGTTTACAAACAAGTTACTTTTACTATGAAGTGTAAATTCTTTTTCAGAAAAAGCTCCTTCTAAATCTAACGATGTTAAATAGGTCGAATAGAATTGATCGGTTGTTTTATTATTGAATGAAAAACGAATATCAATGAATGCAACTTTCTCTAATTTCAGATTAAAATTTGAAGAAGAAGAGGGAGGAAAAGGTTTTAAAATATCAAAATTATTGACCCCGTTCTTGTCAATTTTCAGTTGAATTGTACCAGGAGAAATATCGATCGCCTTTAAATTGTATTTTTCATTCCACACGTCCAATGGGTTAAATTTTAATCGAATACGATCAGAATACAATAAGGTGTCTTTTTCTGTTGAAGTTGAATATGCATCTTGAATAAATACTTTGTTAAAGTCGACCGATAGATTTGGAAAAGATCCCCAAAAGGCCAAATCAACAGCTGCAATTTTAACTTTCGCTTTTAAATGAAGGTTTACTTCTGAAATTACGTATCCACAGATTTCATCTTTGAAAAAATACAAGCAAGCAGTGATTAAAAGACATAGTGCTAAAACTAAACCTAAAAACCAGCTTATAATTTTTACAATTCTCCGCTTCATCATACCGCATAAAGTTATACTATCTACCCCATCAATAACTATTCCAAGTGGTAAACTTATAAACGTTAAGATGTCAGTTTGCACACATAAATTTTATTTGAACCATTTTATAAATGTGTTTGGTAATAGAACCATTATTCTTATTTAATAAATGTAGGTGAAGGAGATTGTTCATTCAGATTTAGTCTGTAATTTTGATTTTGTTGTGAATAGTTGAAATTCCAAAAAAAAATTAAATGAAATTACTCATTATTGGTATTGTAGCTTTTTTATTTTCATTTTCTGGAAATTCTCAATTTTCAACTTTACTTCACCGTTCGGATACTCTTTCTAAGAAAAGGATGCATTTTGTTACAACTGTTTCTACTGTCAATTGGGCTGTACAAACTGGTTTATCCTATTCAAATTGGTACAAAGAATATCCTAAATCCTCCTTTCATTTGTTCGATGATTCTAAAGAATGGTTGCAAATGGATAAAGCGGGGCATTTTTATTCTGCGAATAAATTGAGTTACATTTATTATCAAAGATATATTTGGGCGGGTATGGAGCCTAAAAAAGCGCTAATTATAGGCAGTTTATTAGGTTTAGGCTCTCTTTCTACAATAGAGATTTTAGATGGTTTTAATTCTGGATGGGGATTTTCTTTGTCTGATATGGCAGCGAATACACTGGGTTGTCTTTCGTATGCTTCTCAAAAATTAGCATGGAAAGATGAACGATTTCTACTTAAATTTTCTGTTCATCCTACAGAGTACGCTGCAATTAGACCGAATGTTCTTGGTTCAACAGCCCTTCAAAGTTTTTTAAAAGATTACAACGGTCAAACGTATTGGGTTAGTTTTAGTCCCTTTTCATTTATGAATAATCCCAAATTACCTAAATGGTTGTGCTTGTCAATGGGATATAGTATTGATCAAAAATTGGTTGGAAATCAAGATACGTATTTAGATGTTTCAACAAATACACTCTACAAAGCTAAGCGCACATTCCTATTTTCTATGGATATTGATTTTAGTAAATTACCTATAAAACGACATTGGCTAAAAACGATTGTTAGTCAATTGAATTACCTTAAAATTCCTTTCCCAACTTTAATTTTTTCTGATGGAAACTGGACTGGAAATGGATTGTATTTTTGATATAAAACGAACGTTCGTTATTAATCGTTTTTAAGTCCTTTTTGAAATTTATAGGAATTATTTATATAATATCAAACTCTTATAAAAATTAGTCCAATATATATTATCTATTTTTAAATGTGTTTGGTATAAGGTCTCAGCGCTTCAAATTAATTTGAACCCAATTTATGGTTCAATGTAATATAGATTACTTTTTATATGTACCTTTAAATCAAAATCGGTTAAAACAAATCCAGAGTATGACCAACACCAATCACATTTATATAAATGTTTGGTATAACTAATTTATGAAAAGTATGCCTTCAGATATCTCAAATACCCCTATTTTTTCAGTTAGTGAGGTTGTAATTTTCAAATCTTTGCAAGGTGAAAGTGAATTTCAAATAATACTTGATAATCAAGGTGATACTGTCTGGGTAACAGAACAACAAATGACTGATATTTTTGGAAAAGCTCGAAGAACTATTGGTGAACATATTAAAAACATATATAGCGAAGGAGAACTTTTTAGAGTTTCAACTTGGCGAGAATTCCGCCAAGTTCAAATGTTCATCTAAACAATAAAGGAAAGCATAAAATAAATGACAATACTCTAACCGTACTTGCTTTAACCGTTGCGCAAAGTTTACCAGAACAAAGAGATACAATAATAAAATTGATAATTAACCTTATCAAAAACTCGAAGAGCTAAACACATACTTTTGAAAAAAATCTGTGTTATCTCGACTTAATTTTTTTCATATAGGTATTCGGATGTTTATCACTACTGAACTCCAGCTAAGTTAAATCGTATACGAATTCCGCAACTCATATTTCCAGTTGGATACGATGTAGCAATTTTTGGATTGGTTATTACATGATCATAGTATGCTTGAATTACTAAGTTTGGACCAACATTGTAATCTGCAGAAGATTTGATTGAAACTACTTTTTGTCCTGCTGTTGCTTGATTTGAGTTCTCAACAACTTTACGAATCACTGTTAAATTATCTCTAATAGAAAGATCAATTCGGATATTCACCGGACTAGGAGGTACATTTTTAATCGGCATTTTTACTTTCGAAAATTTATATCCTGTTCCAATAACCCATTCTGTACCAGATATTTCTGTTATTTGATTGTTGGTCAATGAAAGTGTAGAGCTTTTATCTTTCTTAATTTCAAACTTCGTAATCAATCCTTGTCCTCCTAAATTCCAGGTGGCATCAACACCAATTAAAGGAGAAAATCTTTCTGCAATTGTTACATTTTGCATTATCTTCTGAGCTTCAAAATTATTATTGATATCTCTCGTTGTTCCTGCTTCGTTCGCTTTTAAATTGGTTTGTAAACCTGCAATAGAAACCGTTGAACTATACGAATGACGTACTACAAAGTTTTTTGCTAATTTTTTCATAAAAGCCATTTTCGCTAAACCATTATAAGTAATAGCCCAGTTTGGAATTGGCATATTTTTTATTGGATTTATGTTTTTTGAACTAATTCCATTGTTGGTATAAGAAGTTAAAAATGCTCCTAAAACTACTTGTTGTTGAGCCCCATTATATCCGTCATAATAGCCTGAATTCGATTTTGATGAACTCGTATTTGAACTTCCTAATACTTCTGAAACTGATTTTCGATTTTCTAATAATTTTTCAAATGTTACTGATGAATACTGATTTCCTTTATTTGAAAGGGCAAATGCAGAACCAATTGAAACGGTTGTATACGATAATGTTGAGGTTTCAATTTGACTTTGATTTCTAAATGCACCTGGAGCATTTGGATCAGTACTTAACGGATCATTTTGTACCCAACGGTAAAAGTCGCTTAAATTATTTGCAAAGGTTCTATTTAAATTTAATTCAACTGTCACATCTTTGATTGGCTCTAAACTTCCTCTTATTGTAATGTTTTGTGAATGTGTTACAACATGTGCTTTGTTCAAATTTTCATTTTTAACTAACCAGTTGTTGCTTGTATTACCTGTTTCTGTACTTCTAGATGATGTAAGTTCAGTTACATTATATCCATTTGGTTTTCCAAAAACGTCATATCCTTGCTGGCCAAAAACAAATCCTGTTAATGCAGAGTTTAATCCGTTAGTTGTTCCTAATATTTTAGATTCTTGATTGTATCCAGGAAGTAATGTTCCATCTGTTAATGCATAAGTTCCAGATACATTTTTAACACTCATCAATGCCCTCACAAAAAAACCTGTAAGCGGTGGAACTTTTTCTTTACGTCTTTCTTCTCTCTTTTTCTTTCGTTTTTCTTTTCGCTTCTTTCGTTTTTCTTTCCTGTCTCTTTTACGTTTTTCCTTTTTTTCTTCTTCAGTCATTTCAGATTCTGGCTTTTCATCAGCTGCTTTCGGTAGAATTTTATCTATATTTTCCTCTTTTAAAGCACTGTTCGTTTCCTGTTTATCAGGAGTACTTCGTTGACTTCTACCTTGACTGTTTATTTTCTTCAAATAAGGAACTTTGTTATAGAGCGTAGTGAAATTCATTTGCCCTGTCACGTTTACAGTTCGTGTATTCTGAATTGTATTTCCAAAATCAGTTTGACCTAAAGGTGCTCGTTGCCAGTTGTAAGAACCACCGTATTTGATGTTACTTGTCATCCAATTTAAAGCGGGTATTTTATCCAAAGGAACATTGTATCCCAATGAATAATTTTGAGTGTAATCCATTGTTTTTCCACCAGTCAAAAATTGTGCAGAAAGCGTGTCTTTAAATTCTTGATAACCCAATGGATTGTCTTTTCTACTTACTTGTCCTTGTCCTTCTTCAAAAATAGATCTATTCGTAGCGTCGAACGTGAATTTCAAGTTTTTAGTAATGTCGTACCCTAAATTGTATTGTCTTCTCCACGTAAATTGTTTCACGTATACTGCTTTGAAATTATAATCAGGAACTAAATTATTTCTAATCTGACGTTCATTATAACTTCGCATCGCATCATTTGTGAACGAAATATTTTTAGGTAAATAATACAAATTAACATCTTTTACAATCGCCCACCATTTAGACTTTTGCATAAATTTTACTTTTTTGAATGGTTCTAATGGTGAAGCAGTAAAGGAATAATTATAATTTAATCCACCTGTATATGTTTTTGTTCTGTCGTATTTTGTATCGAAGTCTTTTCTTAAATTTTCAGCAAATGAATAACTAGCTGAAAGATTAGATACTTTCCAGAAATGAGGTTTTGAACCTGGCGCTGCTTCTTTTCGTACATTAGTGAAATTGAAGGATTTACGCTCTGTTAAGTCCTGCCCCATTTGTGCTTTTTCACGACGGGTTTTCAAGTCATATTCCGATAATTTAATATCTGGATTAAAAGGGTCATATTCTGGATTGATTACGTTTAAAGCATGTCCATAAAAGAAAGGAAGAGAAATACGTGCACGTTTTCCTAAAAATTGACCTAATTGTATATTGGTATTCAAATCAAGTCCAATCTTTTCATTACGTTGTCGTTCTTGTACTCTCGTTTCAACACTTCCCCAGTTTATACCGCTATAATTTCCTGACATTGAAATGTTGGCTAAATCTGCCGCTTGAACTTGAACTTGTGCTACTGCAGCTGACCCGCCTTCACTGGTGAAATCTGTTAAACGAAGCTCATTTACCCAAATTGAAGCACATTCAGCCGCTCCATCATCTATACCTCCATTTGGCCATGGATTTATTTGATCTTTAGCTGGATTTCGAACACCAACCATTAGTGTTTTTACTCCTTGAAGATTCGGACTTCCCTTTACTTTTAATACTCGTTTAGGGTTTTTAGGGTCAATCTCAGTATACTCAACTACGTACGAAATTACATTATTCCCTTTTTCGATGGCTTTGTTTCTATTTTGTTTGAGTTTTAATAAATCGTCAAACACAATTTCCATGTTGTTGGCTTCCGGCCAAATATCTTCTGGTAGTGTTGCTCCGTGGGCTGTTTTATTTAAAGGGAATTCATATTCGTAATAATTATCCGTGAAGTCAGATCCTAAACGAACGAATAATGTCAAATCTTCATTGTTATATGGAAGCGAAGCGCTTACTTCTTCCGCATGAACAAACATTTTCAATTTTTTGTATGTCCGAACATCAAATTGTACGTTTTTATACGTTGCTCTTGCATCACCATCTTTTAAGTTACATACATCTAACACCAATGATTGTTCATTTAATTGTCGTTGCACTGCTTGCGATGGATCTGATTCTCTTAGAATTCCTGGAGGAATTTCATACTTAATTGGTTGACGTTGATCATTTTCCTCTACATTGACTGTTCCGATGTTGAAACTTGTAGCATTCGGTTCAGGGTTAATTCCATCTCCAGGCTGTACCAAATCTTCGTTGTATACTCTCCATTCACCTCTGATTAACTCTAATTTTGCAAATCGTACTACCACCTCTTCATCAAAATCTTTCAAAAACATTCTCATGAATCGAATTGATCTGAAATCTGTAATTCCGTTTACTTTTTTAGCGTATTCAGTAATCGGAATTTTAAATTGATACCAGTTTTCAGTTTTTTGTGCTGTACCTGTTCCAACAATTATTGGTTGCACACTGGTAATAAAGTTCTTACCTACAACCATATCATTTGGATGTAGACTTACTTTGTATTGAAAGTAGCTTTCTGATTCCGCTAAGTTATTGTCTAAATTCAAATCTTCAACATCAGGAGTAGTATTTGCAGCGGTTGGATAACCATTTTGATTTATCTTGTTTGACATGGTAGGAGTAGGTGAGTTCCCTTCCATTCCATTGAATTTTTTATATCTTTTTAAAATATCCAGTTTTTCACTATCAGATCGATCATCTAAAAAATAGGTATAATCGTCATTCGAAGGATCATTTGTCATTTGGGTTTTTGCAGCTGGTGATAGTACTGCGTTGTTGTTCACCCAATTCACATAATTTGCAAATGCAATAACTTCTTTATCATTTTTCCACCCATCAAACCCAACATCTTGATTTTCTCTAGCTGCATCATCATTGTCAAATGCATTCACTACTTGTTGTTGTGATGATACACGTGCCCAGGCTGTTGTGTCTAAATCATTGTTTACACTTAGTCCTGTTGGTGGCAGGCCATTTTCAAAACTTTTATGAGAATCTGGCAACACATCTTCTGAAATATTCCCCAAGTTGAAATACATATTTCCTCCGGTATGTTGTGTAGATGGATTTACCTTTTCAGCATCCTCATTGAAAGGATCCAACATCCAAAATTGAATGAATTGAATATTACTTTGTTCAAAATCGTTAGTATTCAATGAACGCATGATTCCACCCCATCTATTTTCAGGATTAATCCACCTTCCATCTGCATTTACAGTTTGTGTTGTGTCGTAATTATACATTCCTCTTTCTTGAGGATAATAGGCTAAATCTAGAACTTGTAAAGGTGAAGGTGTACCATACGCTAATTGTGTATTCGGAAATAAATCGATTGTCTGAATCAAACGTGTTCTACTGTCAGTCAACATTTCAGGTGTATCTTTGATGTGTTGAGGAGTAAGTGAACTTGCATTATAAAACACTTGATCTATTTGATACCAAGCAATTTTTGATCGTTTGAAATTATTTCGTAATTCTGGCGATGCTGCTTCAGGGAAAAGATCATTTTGACCTTGAGGAATTGAAGCCAATTTCCAGGAATTTTGTGATTTTAAATCTATTGTACTTTGTGCTCCTTCAAAATCATCAATATAGGAAATACCAGATTTACTAATAGCGCTTGGTGCACCTGGAATAATATGGGCAAATTCTCCCGTAAATGAAAAGGTAGATTTCTCTGTTGTAGAAATTACAGGCAATAAATCTACTAATTTTGTTAAAAAGGGCAAGTTTGTTTTAAACGCTAAATCCACTCCAATCACATTGTTTTTGAAGGGTTCACTTCCAATGTCAACTTTTTGCGTTACAGGTCGTTCCATCATTCTCATCCATGTTCCACCGACATTGAAATTGGGACTAAACCTGTAATTATACCTTGCACCTAATAAAGATTTTGATTGGAATCCAAATACTGAATTACTTTCGATAGAAATTTTGATAGGAGTATTAGATTCCAGTATTCCTGAGTTTAAAATCTTAACTCTCCCTAAATTATAATCAACGGTATAATCTGATCCTTCGGTTAATCTTATTCCTCCAGCTGTAACACTAACTGCCCCTTCAGGAACATTCAATGCATTTAAGGGAATATCTGAAGTAACTGAAGATTGGTATTCCCCTTTGAAACTAAACCTGTTTTTACTAGGGATTTGCTGTGCAGCAGTTTTCGTTGAATCGTATAATTCTGTGTAAGCAACCTGATTTACAATTACATCTGCTATTCCTGCAGCGGCTAATTTTGCTTTCAATGTGGCGCCAAAAGGTTCAACAGTAGAAAAATAAATTCTTCCATTTCTCGTGTTGATTGTACCTCCGTTATCCGCTTTGTTTCCATTAAAATTTATTGGAACAAAATCGAAAACTCCATCTCCAAACGGTTGGTTATTTTGGTTGATTTTATCCATGTCTAATAATTCAACCAACAATTTATCATCAACACCTGGAAAAGGAAAAAACGGAACTGCCAACGAAGTAGCAGGGTTGTTATACAATAAATTCAGTCTAAACCCTTGTTGTCCAACTTGATATGCACCAATCGAATAAACGTTTTTCATCATCAAATCCCACATTTTATTTGCAGGATTTGTAATCGTTGGTTTTAATAATTTCACAATTAACGCGGATGTTCCCGCTACACCATCTGTGGATAGTTCACCTACTCTGTAGGTTTTTCCTTTGTATGTATATTCATAAGAAACCCCTAAAACTTCATCGTTATTTAGCGGTAAATTCAAAGAGATAAATCCTAACAATGCATTGTACGAAAATTCTGAATCTGTCAATTTTCGAGCATTTTGAACCTTCTCATAATGAGTAGCTTGCACAAATGGTCCTGGCACATTGTTTCCTTGAGTTGTCAATGCATTTACAGCATTCGAAAACCCTCTTATGCCTGGATTTACAGCTTCATCTGACGCCCATTTATACAATCCATTTGCTTCATTTTCAGGCAAATCGATTGGAGATAAATTCCCTGGAGAACCTTGGCAATTTTCTTGTTTTGCTTCCCCTAAATCGGTGAAAGCAACAATGTTTCGTGTATTTTCTGTAGTGTTTGTTTTGTTTGTTAACCAAACCTCCATCCTTGTAATATTCACACCAGAACTTACAATTGGCAATGTTGTCATGGCATGGTCGTAGTTTTCTTTGTGATAGAGATTCACGAAATAATGTCGGTTGGCTTCATAATTATCTGCCGATAATTCAAATGTTTGCACTTGAGCTTTACCTGCAATATTTATTTCTTGCCGTTTTCCTTTAGAAGAAGCCGCTATTAAATCCACCGTTGCTCTACCAAATTGTAATTTCGTTTGAACTCCAAATAGAGTTTGAGAACCTTGAATCAAGGTAGTCGGTAAAGGCATGGAAACATTTCCTAATGCTATTTTTTGCATTATTTGATCTTCACTTCCTGTATATTCTAGCTTAGAAATATTGTCGAAATCAAATGCAGCTTGGGTATTATAACTTGTTCCAATTTTAAATTTAGTTCCTATTTGACCAACTAAATTCAACTGAATTTGAGGTTGAAAATCAAAACGAGTTACGCGTCTATTTATTACGGGTAAAATTGGGTTATCGTAGCGTGAAGAATTTACTCCAAAAGACAATTCTACTGAACCAGCAGGACGTATTGTTATTTGATCCGAACCAAAGAAATTTTCAAAAAGTTTACTACCAACTTTAATCGGAAATTCGAACGGTCTACTTTGAGCAGTTTGTTCTTTAATTTTTGATTTCCAATTGTTGGTTTGTGTTTTTTGACGTTCAAATTCGATGTATTCATCCAAGGTCATCATCGATGGATTTCTGTAGTTCAAATCCGAAGCACCAACCGTTTCCTTGAAAACATAGGACTTTGTAAGTGGATCATATTCAATTGTTTGCTTCATTGAGCTAGGATCACCTAAATCGAAGCTTTGTGGTTTTGTTTGAGTCGGATCAACTGAATTTTTAATAGGAAATAATAACGTATCTTGCGCCGAAACACACCAAGAAAGCCCTAGTGTTAAAAGAAGTAATGCAGCGTTTTTTAGTCTGTTAAAATTCCTTTTTAGCGTATTCAATCTATAATATTTTCAATGCTTGTTTAATTAATTGTTCCACCGTTTCTTCTCCTGTACCTATTTTGTCAAGCGCTTTTTCGATCATTTTTTTATCGAAACCTAATGAAACTAATGCAGTTAACGCATCAAATCGATTTGTATTGTTTTGAGTAAAGACATTTTCAGTAGAAAATGACATTTTTATCATTTTATCCTTTAAGTCGATGATTACACGTTGCGCCGTTTTTATTCCAATTCCTTTGATGCTTTGAATTGTTCTAACATCTTCAGATTGAATTGCGTGGGCTATTTCTTCAGGAGAAAGAGAAGAAAGCATAATCATTGCAGTATTTGGACCGATTCCCGAAACGGAAATTAAATGATTGAAAATATCTCTTTCTTCTTTTGTCGCAAATCCAAATAACAATTGTGCATCTTCACGTACAATAAATTGCGTAAAGATTTTTATTGATTCATCTGATCCAATAGTAGAAAATGTTGTTAATGAAATTTTCACTTCGTACCCAATTCCTGCACATTCTATTATAAGTGCAGTAGGATTTTTCTCTATTAATTTACCGTTTAAATGTGAAATCATTTTTATAACGTTTGAACTTATTTATTCTGTGCATCTACAACGGCAACTTTTACCATATTAATAATTTCTCTTACCGAAGAACCTAATTGAAGAATATGAATTGATTTTTTTAATCCTACTAATACAGGTCCAATAGCATCTCCATCAGTCATTTCTTGCAATAATTTATAGGCAATATTTCCAGCAGATAAATTTGGGAAAATCAACACATTTACCTGTTTATTAGACAGTTGTGAGAAAGAGAATTTTTCATTCATCAAATCGTTGTTCAATGCAAAATTTGCTTGAAGTTCACCATCAACTACTAAAGAAGGGTAATTTGTATGTAAAATATCAACTGCCTTTGCCATTTTTTCTGAATCTTTTCCTGGAGAAGATCCAAAATTTGAATAGCTCAACAATGCGATTTTAGGAGTTACTTTAAATTTACGTACCATTTTCGCTACGTTGTTGGTTAACTCTGCAATTTGCTCAGCAGTTGGATCTAAATTAATAGTTGTATCGGCTAAAAACAAAGGACCTCTTTTGGTAACCAAAATATACATTCCCGCAATTGTATTCACATCTTTCTGTGAACCAATTGTTTGAATCACTGGTCGAACCACATCTCTATAATTTCTTGTCAATCCAGAAACCATAGCATCAGCATCTCCAGCTTCCACCATCATTGCACCAAAATGATTTCTTTCACGCATAATTTGAATTGCTTCAAACTCAGTAACCCCTTTTCGTTTTCGTTTTTCAAAAAATGCTTTACCGTATTTAATTCTGCGATCTTCCTCTTCGTCAGATTTTGGATCGATGATCACTACGTTTGAAAATTCAAGAGAATATTCTTCGATTAACGATTCAATTACATTTCTTTTTCCTAATAAAATTGGGAACGCAAATCCTTCTTCCAAAGAGGTAGAAGCAGCTTTTAAAATTTTGATATTATCTGCTTCAGCAAAAACAACACGTTTTGGGTTACTTTGGGCTTTTGTAGTAATATCACGAATCAATTTATTATCAATTCCCAATCGTTTTTTTAATTCCATTTCATACGCATCCCAATCTGTAATAGGTTTTTTAGCGACACCAGAATCCATTGCTGCTTTTGCAACCGCAGGAGCAACATGGTAAATTAAACGTGGATCTAATGGTTTTGGAATAATTTGTTCACGTCCAAATAAAATATTTTTTTCGCCATACGCCTCAATCACTTCTTCTGGAATTGTTTCTTTGGCTAATGAAGCCAATGCTTTCACAGCTGCCAATTTCATTTCTTCGTTAATAGTTGTTGCTCTAACGTCTAATGCCCCTCTAAAAATATAAGGAAATCCTAGTACGTTATTCACCTGATTAGGATGATCTGAACGACCCGTTGCCATGATAATATCTTTTCGAACCGATGTGGCATCTTTGTAAGAAATTTCGGGCTCAGGATTCGCCAAAGCAAAAACAATAGGATCATTAGCCATCGCCGCAATCATTTCTTTGTTTACCAATCCACCCTTTGACAATCCTAAAAACACATCCGCACCTTTGAAAGAATCTACCAAAGAAGCATCTTCAGAGTGACAGGCAAAAAACTGTTTATGTTCGTCTAGATCTGTTCTATTTTTGTTTATAAGTCCTTTTGAATCAAAAAGATAGATATTTTTAAGTTGTGCTCCCAACATATTATACAATCGTGCACATGAGATTGCTGCTGCACCTGCACCAGAAACAACAATTTTCACATCTTCAATTTTCTTTCCAGCCAATTCTAACGCATTTAAAAGTGCTGCTGAAGAAATAATTGCTGTGCCATGTTGATCGTCATGCATCATTGGAATATCCAATTCTTCTTTCAATCTTCTTTCAATCTCGAATGCTTCGGGAGCTTTAATATCTTCCAAATTAATCGCACCAAAAGTAGGAGCAATCGCTTTCACCGTTTGAATAAATAATTCTGGATCACTTGCATCTATCTCAATATCAAACACATCGATGTCAGCAAAAATCTTAAATAACAACCCTTTCCCTTCCATCACAGGCTTAGAAGCCTCTGGACCAATGTCTCCCAAACCTAATACGGCAGTACCATTTGTGATAACAGCAACTAAATTTCCTTTTGCGGTATATTTATATACATCATCCTTATTTTCAGCAATTTTCAAACAAGGTTCAGCCACTCCTGGAGAGTAAGCCAATGATAAATCTCTTTGTGTTGAATAGGGTTTAGTAGGAACTACCTCAATCTTTCCAGGTTTTCCAGAAGAGTGGTAATCTAATGCTTCTTGCTTGCGATTTTTTGACATAATTTTTCCTTGTTATAACCCTCAAAGATACAAATTCATCTTTAAAGGAGAAAGAAAGGTGTGGATATTATCAGGGCAAACTCATACTTTTAAATGATTAAAAAACTTTTTAAATACTTGATAATAAATTAGTTAACCCGTTGTCAATCCAATTAAAATAACTATATTTAACTGATAATCAAATAGTTAGACGCATAAAAACAGATTCATTCTTACAGTTTTTAGTCAAATTACAGACCCTAAAAGTCATATAAACAGAATACACGATTTGAATACTGTTCTACTCATCGGAGTTGTTGCTACTCTATGTGGAGCTGAAACATGGAAACAAATGGAAGAGTTTGTAATCGCTAAAGAAAAAAAATTAAAAAGCTTTATGTCTTTACCGAATAGTCTACCTTCAGGCGATACCTTCATTGGACTGTAAAACAAATAAACTGCATCATTGCGTTCGTTCAAACTGAGGAGTTGAGAATAAGATCCATTGAATCTTAGATGTTCAATTCAATAAAGATCAATCCAGAAAAAAAGAAAACGCAGCTAAGAACTAATCAACTGTTCTAAAAACAATACTTCGCTAAAAAGTCAGTTAATTTATTGATTATCAACAAAATAAGTGATAAAAAATTAGGATAACTCATTGATTATCAGTATCTTTACTTGCATGTATCAAACACAAACAACCAAG
>Ga0105054_10000270_pt1 | contig 76773 bp, 72 predicted proteins | sample BON02_FD_78091 | JGI IMG/M metagenome (GOLD analysis project Ga0105054, IMG submission 78091) | Freshwater microbial communities from Lake Bonney liftoff mats and glacier meltwater in Antarctica - BON-02 (megahit assembly) | ecosystem: Environmental > Aquatic > Freshwater > Ice > Glacier...
GCACTGTGCAGTGGTGCATCTGGCATGCGCGCTTTAACCATATCTACGTTGTAAGCAAAACCGGTTGTACCCCACATGTAAGGCACGCCATAAAGATTACCAGGATCGTATTCTTCCATTTTTTTCAAAACCCAGGGGTCGAGATTGGAAAAAAGCGGCAGTTCACTCCGGTGCAAGGGGCTGAAAATATGAATCGGTATCAATCGTGAGGCGTATCGATAACTTTGAATGATGACATCATAGCCGGTTTTGCCAGCCAATAACTTGGCCTCGACAATTTCGGTAGAGTCATACAAATCGTAGTTAACTTTGACATCGAATTCTTTTTCAAAATTTGAAATGGTGTCTAAGGCGATATAGTCAGTCCAGTTGTAAACATTCAGCACGCGCTGTGACTGGGCATATACATTGGTGCTCAGCAGCAAAATGCCGAGCATCGAAATCAGTTTGGGCCACTTGTTTATGCTCAATTAGTACTCACCTTTTTACTCACTTGGTCATGCGGAAAAATGCTGAGGGAAAATTCCCTGCAACCAGGCCATGGAAATATCCAAACCCAACTCCGGGGTCATTTCCGGCGAGTTGAGCAACAGATCCAGCCACAATCCTTCATTCATAGCAGACAAACCATACACCACAACATCTGCTCTGATACTGTAGCCGCCCTGTTCAATAATTTCTTTGCTTAATTTACTCACGACCTGACGGTAGTCCTCGTCACGTTCCGCGCAAATCTGGCGATATACCGGCCTTGATCGGCTTTCTCCCCAGAAAGCAAACCACACCGCCAGTTTGTTGAGTTGGCAAATCCGTTTGTCAAAATCCACCGCAACCAGCGCTTCTAATATTTCAGCCGCAGTATCGCCGGCATTGTCCATCGCCTTGAGCCATATCTGCCGATATTCGTCTGCCACGTAACGCAGAGTCTCTTCAAGCAAACGATCCTTGCTCTGAAAATGCAAATTGATGATGCCCTGACTCAAACCTGCTTCGTTGGTCACACTGGCCATCGTGGTGACCGACAAACCATGTTTTGCAATCGAACGGATTGTAGCCTTAATCAGCTGTTCCTTGCGTTCATGCTTGGGCGCTGTACGACGTCTGGCACTCGATTTGCTGGCTGCTTGACTCAATCGGACACCTCTTAGATATTCATTTCCGGTCTACATACAGGCCAATCCGGTCATCATGCAAAACCTTTTCAATACTATATCAGCGAATGAATGATTATTCATTCATATTTATGGACAGGAAGTGAGGGTTGTGCGAACCTGTGCACTTCAAATCAAGCTAGCATTTCTTTTATGTCCCGCAAGTTGACCCGATCCAATCAGCATTTCCAAAAAGCAGTGAAGCGTATTCCGTTAGGCGTCGCCTCTAATTTTCGCTATTGGGGTGAAGACAAAACCATTTATGTCGATCACGGTAAAGGTGGTCGGATCACTGATATTGATGGTAATGAATATGTCGATTACCGCATGGGTTATGGCCCGGGTATTCTGGGTTATGCTGACTCTCGTGTAGATGAAGCAGCCATCAAAGGCATGCAAACTGGCGGCGTTTTTGCGCTGTCTACTGAGTTGGAATACACCGTTGCCGAGCGCATCGGCAAAATGGTGCCAGCCGCTGAGCTGGTTCGGTTTTCCAATTCCGGCACTGAAGCGGTTATGGCCGCCTTGCGTCTGGCACGTGCTTACACCGGCAAAGAATCGCATATTGTAGTTGAGGGTGGTTATCACGGCCTGTTCGATTCGGTGATGTGGTATGCCGACATCGAGGAATGGACCCCGGGCGCAGGTGATCCACCTATAGAAGCCGACAGTGAAGGCATACCTGCAATGCTCAAAAAGCTTGCACATTTCACACCGTTAAATGACGCCAATTATCTTGAGGACTTATTGAAACGCCACCATCAGGACATCGGTGCTTTTTTGATCGAGCCAATGATGGGTAACTGCTGCTCTATCACCGCCGACATTGAATATGTTCATGCAGCGAGACAATTGTGTGAAAAATACAATGTGGTGATGATCGTTGACGAAGTTAAAACTGGCTTTCGCGTTGCCCGCGGCGGCGTGCAAGAACTGATGGGGTTTAAAGCTGATTTGTGTACATTTGCCAAGGCGATGGGCAATGGCTACCCGATTTCGGCAGTCGCCGGACGTGAAGACATTATGCGCAAAATTGGCAAAGGCGTTTCTCACGGCGGCACCTATACATGCCACTCTGTGTCCTTAGCAGCAGCAAACAAAACTTTAGAAATCCTGGATGAGACTGATGCTCTGGAAACGATAGCCAACTACGGAACTGCCATGCAGTCTGGAATGAGTGACATTCTGAAAGCGCGAGATATACCGCATTCTTTTGTCGGACACTCAGCGATGGGTGGCCTGTTTTTCAAACAGACCCCGCCGGCAAACTACCGTGACTGGCTGAAATCCGATTACACTTTTTATGATGCGCTTGCTGCGGAACTGCACGAATTGGGCGTCCTGTGTGAACCCGATTCCCGTGAGCCCTGGTTTATCTGCGAAGCACACTCGCAGGGCGATAACCTCAAGACAACGCTGACGGCATTTGAAAAAGCAGTGGACATAACGATGCAGAAACAAAACGATTAATTTTTGTGATAGCAGGCACGAGCCTGCAATTTAGATGGAGTTGATTCTTTGAAAAAACATGACGCGATTGTGATTGGTGCCGGCCATAACGGCCTTACCAATGCAGCCTATCTTGCCAAAGCAGGTCTGGATGTAGTGGTGGTTGAGAAAAACGAATACATCGGCGGAGCCACTGTCAGCCGCAACCTCTACGACGACTGGATATATTCCAACTGCTCTTACGTTTGCAGTCTGCTGCGACCGGAAGTTTACCGTTCACTGAATCTGGCCAAGTACGGCCTGCAAGTCGTGCCCTATGGCGGCAGCGCAACCCTGTCAGAAGATGGCAATTATTTTGGCCACTACATTGATCACGATGTGTCGCGCCGTGAAATGCAGAGGCACAGCCACCGGGATGCTGATGCCTCCGTTCGTTTCGATCGCGACATCATGCGCCAATGCCGTTTTATCCGTAAGTTTCTGTTGAAAACCGCACCTGACCCGGCCTCGTTCAAACCCCGCGACATGATTGAAATGCTGCACATGGGTAAAGAGTTGTTCAAGCTCGGCGAAGATGTTATTTACGACATGATGCGCTTTTACACCATGAGCATTTCAGAGTTCGTTGATGAGTATTTTGAGAACCCGTTGATCAAAGCTTCCTTGTGCGGCAGCGGCATCATCGGCTCTGCCATGGGTGTCATGTCACCCGGCACAGCTTATGTATTGTTGCACCACGCCATGGGCGAAGTGGACGGCAGCATGGGTGCCTGGGGCTTTGCTCGCGGCGGCATGGGCGCGATATCGAAAGCGATGGGTGATTGTTTCCTGGATCACGGTGGCGAAATCGTCACAGGCTCCAGCGTTGATCAGATTCTGGTTAAAGGCGGCAAAGCTGTCGGCGTAGTGTTGGAAAATGGCGATGATCATTATGCCGACGTGGTGGTCTCCAACATGACATTCCCGCGCACCTTTCTGGATTGCATGGACCCCAATGACCTGGATCCGGGCTTCCTGAAGAAAGTTAAGAACTTCAAAATCCGCGGCTCCTCCGGCAAACTGAATATTGCGCTTGATGGTCTGCCGCAATTTACCGCGTTGAAGGATAATCCTGAACTGGCACACGGTGATTTGCACCTGATCGATTCGGTTGAACGACTCGAGCGCGCTTACGATGATTGGAAAAATGGTACCTGGTCCAAAGACCCATACATCGACATGCTAATCCCGAGCATGACCGATCCGACCATGGCACCTCCCGGCAAACACTTTATGTCGGTGTTTGTGCAATATGTGCCGCCCAAAATACACGGCGAAGACTGGACCGATGAACAACGCGACCAGTTCGCGCAAACCGTATTCAACCAGATAGAAGCTTATGCGCCTGGTTTCAAAGATCTGATTTTGCATGCCGAGATTCGTACCCCGCGTGAATTGGAAGCGGAAGTCGGTCTGACTTCAGGTAATATCTTCCATGGTGAATTGACCATGGATCAGTTGCTGTTTAACCGCCCTATTCCGGGTTACGCGCAATACCGCGGACCAACCAAAGGCCTATATATGTGTGGCTCGTCTAACCACCCCGGCGGCGGTGTAATGGCCGCCCCTGGCGCCAATGCGGCGCGCGAAATTTTGAGAGATTTACGAAAACCCAACACAGTACCGGAGGGCTGGGTCGATGACTGATACCAACAATTCCGACAAAGGCAACATCATCATTATCGGTGGCGGTCACAACGGTTTGGTGTGTGCTGCTTATCTTGCTAAAGCCGGTCGTCAGGTGACGGTACTTGAAGCTGCAGATCAAGTGGGTGGCGCAGCCATTACGCGTGAGTTTGCACCTGGCTTTAAAGTTTCTGCCGGCGCGCACATGCTGAATTTGCTGGATGAAACTATCCGCAAAGATCTGGCTCTCGAATCACATGGACTGCAGATGTCGCAATCCGATCTGAGCAGTATCGCATTGTCACAAGACGGTCAGCATCTGACTTTCAAGGGCAATCAGGTTTCAGGCGCCGGTGTTTCAGCCGAAGACAAAGAAGCCATGCTGGAGTACCACCGCTTTATGACCCGGTTTGCCGGCATCATTGGTCGACTGCACAACGATATTCCACCAAGAATCCGTTTGAACGAGCGCAAAGACCTGTTCTCGCTGGCAAAAACTGCATGGGATATTCGCCGCATGGGTACGACAGATATGCGCGAGTTTTTGCGGATCACGGGCATCAATATATACGACATCCTCAATGAGAATTTTGAGCACCCGATGATCCGTGGCGCACTCAGCATGGATGGCGTGCTGGGAACATTCTTAGGTCCGCGTTCCAATAACAGCGTGTTCTGCGCACTGCACCGCTGGAGTGGCGGCAATGTTAATAATGTCGCCAAAGGCGGCATGGGTGCTGTTACCGATGCACTCGCAGCAGCTGCGCGCAAGCAGGGAGTCGATATTCAAACGTCCAGCCCGGTTGCTCGCATTATTATGGAGAACGGGCAGGCTTGCGGTGTGGAACTTGAAAATGGTACGCAACACCGTGCTGGCACTATTGTCTCCAACGCGGATCCGAAAACAACTTTCTTCGAGTTACTGGGGGCACGTCACCTGGAGGCCGGCTTTGTGCGCAAAATTCAAAACGTACGTATGCGCGGCAATGCCTCAAAATTGCATCTTGCGCTCAATGGCATACCGCAATTCAAGGGTCTCAATCAGAACCAGGCAGGCCAGCGCCTGTTGATAGCGCCGGACATCGAGTATGTCGAACACGCGTTCAATCACGCCAAGTATGGCGAGAACTCGATTGAGCCGGTGGCTGAAATCAACATCCCAAGCCTGAATGACAATTCTCTGGCACCCGCAGGGCAACACGTGCTGTCTGCTATCCTGCAATACACACCTTATGAGTTGAAAGCCGGCTGGCCAGAAGCCAGGCAGGCATTCACGGATACAGCAATTGACCTGATTGCAAAATACGCACCGGGCATCCGTGACCAGATCGTATCTGCCGAACTGTTAACGCCGGTAGATATTGAACGTGAGTTCCGTATTCATGGCGGCCATTGGCACCATGGCGAACTGGCACTCGACCAATTTATGATGGTGCGCCCAGTTCCCGGTGCGGCACAATACAAGGCACCGGTAGATGGCCTTTATTTATGTGGCGCCGGCAGTCATCCGGGTGGTGGCGTTATGGGTAGTGCCGGTCGCAATGCGGCCAACGCAATTTTGGGAGACCAAAAATGAGATTTTCTGAACTGACTGCAAAAGACCATTACAAATCGGCGGTTTATCCAAGCCCGTTTCATTCGCGTATGGAGCCACTCAACCGACTCAAAGAATGGGGACGCTGGGGGGACTACCTGTCGGTACCCGCGTATTTTTGCTCCTCACTTGAATATTTTGCCTGTCGCAACACCTGCGGCGTATTTGATCTGTCTTCGATGGTCAAACACCGCATTACAGGTCCGGATGCACAAGCCTATTTGAATCGTCTGGTGACCCGCGAGGTCAGCAAGATCAAACCAGGACGGGTTGGCTACACCGTTTGGTGTACGGACGAAGGGCAAGTCATCGATGATGGCACCATTTTTCATCTGCGCGAAGGCGACTACCGACTTTGTTCGCAGGAACATCAAATTGACTGGCTGCTGACCAATGCGGTTGGTTTTGATGTCACTGTGGTGGAAGACACCCACGATGTTGCAGCGTTGGCGCTGCAAGGGCCTACTTCCTGCGCAACGTTAAGGCGAATGGGCCTGGAAGGCATCGAAAACCTGACCCCGTTCGGCATAACGCATTTTGAATTTGAAGGCACAGAGCTAACGGTTTCCCGCACTGGTTTTACCGGTGACCTGGGCTACGAATTGTGGATTGACCCCGACTTCGCGGAAGTTCTCTGGGATCGCTTGTTTGAGGCAGGCGAATTACACGGCATCAAACCCATCGGTGATGACGCGCTGGGTTTGCTAAGAATAGAAGCTGGATTTATCCAGGCAGGCCATGACTTCATGCCGGCGCACGAGACAATCCGTACAAGTCATACCCGCTCTCCTCTGGAACTGGGTCTGGGTTGGCTGGTGCATTTCGACAAGCCGGTATTCAACGGCCGTCGCGCGCTGTTGGAAGAAAAACGGCGTGGCTCGCGCTACATGCAGGTTAGACTGGATATTGAAGGCAACAAACCTGCCAACGACGCCTTTGTGTATAAAGGCAAAAAAGTGATCGGGTCTGTTACTTCGGCCATGTGGTCACCATCAGCCAAGGCCAGCATTGCTCTGGGCACTGTCGAAGCGCCCTATGGTAAAATTGGTGAGGAATTAAGCGTAGAGATCTACTATCAACGTGAGTTGAAGTGGAGTCGCGTTAAGGCCAAAGCAATTGTGGTCAAAGACGCTTTCTACGACCCCCCCCGTAAACGAACGACGCCAGCCCCTGATTTCTGATCAGGGTTGGCGTTTTCAAAAGGTGAAACATGAGTCTGGCAAAAATCGAGAACTATGATCTGAAACAGTGGCAAGCAGTCGCTGACAAAGCTTGCAAGCAACTAGAAACCCGCTTGTTTATTGATGGTCGCTACGTTGATGCCATCGGTGGAGGCCGCTTTGCCACGATTAACCCGCGCAATGGCCAGGTGTTAGCGCAGATGTCGGCCGGTGAAGCCGCCGATATCGATGTTGCCGTTGCCGCTGCCAAAAAAGCATTCAAGTCGGGCGTCTGGTCCAAAATGGCGCCGCGCGACCGTATGGAAATTCTCTACAAATTCGCCCGATTGGTCGACGAAAATGCCGAACTGCTGGCCGTACTCGACACCCTTGATATGGGTAAACCGATTACAGATATGGTTTCAATCGACTTGCCGTCGGTTATCGAGACCTTTCAATTTATGGCCGAAGGCGTCGACAAGCTTGAAGGCTCGGTTACCAACACTGATAACGAAGCCGTGCACATGGTGTTGCGCGAACCACTGGGTGTGGTTGGCTGTATATCACCGTGGAACTACCCGTTATTGATGGCCACCTGGAAAATCGCGCCGGCACTGGCTGCCGGTAATACCGTGGTGCTTAAACCCGCTGAACAATCACCCTTGAGCGCCATACGGCTGGCCGAGATATTTATGCAAGCCGGTGGTCCCGCCGGGGTTTTTAATGTGGTTAATGGTTATGGTGAAACCGCTGGTAAGGCACTGGCCTTGCACAACGATGTAGCCAAAATCAGCTTTACCGGGTCTACAGACGTCGGCAAGTTGATCATGCAATATGCGGGTCAATCGAATATGAAACGGGTCGGGCTGGAATGTGGCGGCAAATCCCCACAGATTTTCATGGCAGACTTACCCGACCTCGATCATGCAGTCGCCATGGCGGTGGAAGGTATTTATTCCAATATGGGCGAAGTCTGCAGCGCAGGCTCCCGGTTGCTGGTTGAACGGCCTATTTACGATGAGTTTATCGCGCGCTTTATTGCCCACGGTCAACACGCTTTTGTTGCCGGTGAGCCACTGGATCCCGCCACCAATATGGGGCCACTGGTAGATGCCGAATCTCAACAGCGCGTCCTGAGCATGATCAAAGCGGGTAAAAAGGAAGGTGCCACACTGCATTTTGGCGGTGACTCACCGATTGGTCTGGAAGATGGTGCCTATGTCAACCCGACACTTTTCGGCGATGTAAATAACAATATGTCGATCGCCCGTCAGGAGATATTCGGACCCGTCGCATCTGTGATACCGTTCGACGGGGTAGACGAAGCCCTAGCCATTGCCAATGACACCATTTATGGTCTTGCCGCTGGTATTTGGACGAGCGACCTGAACCGTGCCTTCAAATTGGTAAAAAATATAGAAGCGGGTGTGGTGTGGGTCAACAATTATGAAGACGGCGATATGACCCAGCCATTTGGCGGATATAAGCAATCCGGGCATGCTCGTGACAAGTGCATGGATAGCCTGAAGAGCTATACGCAAAGCAAATCAGCCTGGATCAGACTGACGTCCGAATAGAACCATAACAAACAATCCGAAATCAGGGACGCGATGAGCAGTGACAATCTAAAACAGGAACTGCAGGCATTCATGCAAGCCCATCCCGACACCCGTTTTATGGACGCATTTGCGCCTGATATGAATGGTATTTTGCGCGGCAAACGCGTTCAGGTTGATGAATTCGGCAAATTGTTTGGCAACGGCTCCAACTATTGCGCTTCTGCTTCCCTGGTGAACATCAAAGGCGAGTCGAGTGAAAACGTGGTATATGGCTCGAGCGACGGCGACCCCGATGTAAGAAGCACGGCGGTGGAAGGTTCGTTATCTGAAGTACCGTGGTCCAGTCTGCCAACCGCACAATGCCTGCTCGAGCTTGCAGAGTTTGATGGCAGCCCTTATTTCCTCGATCCGCGTAATGTTTTGCGTAATGCTCTGCAGCCGCTGAAAAATCTGGGATTGCACCCGGTGATGGCGACCGAACTGGAGTTTTATCTGGTGGAACATGACGGCGACAGATTCAAGCCGCGTCTGCCCAAGATTCCCGGCTCGGACCTGCCTCAAGACGGTATCCAATATGCCAACTTTGATGACCTGGATGATATCGAACCGTTCCTGGTCGACCTCGATCATTACTGCAACGCGCAGAATATTCCCGCCGGCGCAGCCTTATCCGAGTATTCTCCGGGTCAGTTTGAAGTCAATCTGGCGCACATCATTGATCCGGTACTGGCGTGTGACCACGCGATTTTACTAAAACGCGCTGTTAAGGCCGCTGCCCGCAAAAACGGACTGGCCGCGACCTTTATGGCCAAACCGTTTACCGAATTCGCCGGCAATGGCCTGCACATGCATATCAGCCTGCTGGATGATGATGGCAACAACGTATTTTCAGGCGAAAGCCAGGATGGTGGGTTTTCCGACACCTTGCGCCACGCCATCGGTGGCCTTGCCAAAACCATGCCGGAGTCGATGGCAATCTTTGCGCCCAATGCCAACTCCTATCGGCGTTATGCTCCTAACTTTTTTGTGCCCGCAACCCCTAACTGGGGCCCAAACCACCGCGATCTGTCTATGCGTATCCCTGCATCCTCACAGAAAAACCGACGTGTAGAGCACCGTGTGGCTGGCGCAGACGCCAATCCATACCTGGTAGTGGCCGCTGTTATGGCCGGCATTCATTACGGCATTACCAACCAGTGCGACCCCGGGCGTATGACCCGAGAAAAGGCCGATATTGAATACAAGATGACCCTGCCCGTGCACTGGTCCAAAGCACTGGATGTATTTGAATCCGGAAAAATATTGCCCGACTACCTGGGTAAGGAATACCACCGGGTATTTGGTGTATGCCGACGTGAGGAATCAGATGCCTTCAAAAGCGAAGTTTCCAATAAAGACTACGAGTGGTATTTGCGCGCCATGTAATGCAGTGCTGCAGGGCTAAAAACCTTTAACCCTGCAACACCAGTTAACGCCCTGCAATGCCAGGCACCCTATTTTTCAGAAGCTTTCTTTCTGGCTTCAGTCAGACGCTTGTCATCGCCTTCCTTGTAAGCTTCTGCTGCCGCCAACAACACAGATGGCGCCAGGCGAACTTTGTAATCCGGATTTACATAAGAGAAATTGATAATGCCATCGGTACCAATCAGAAAGGTCGCTGGCGCCGGCAATACGTGGTGTGTTTCACCTGAAGCTTTTTCAAGATCTATGTTGTAACCCTTGTACTTTTCAACCATCTCATCCGGCATCTTAAAGGCTATTCCGAATCCGCGGGTAGCATCCAGAGATGAATCCGAATAGATCGTATAGCCGATGTCCGGATCTTCCAGGCTAGCCAGCAGCATTTCAGGTTTATCCATACTGATAAACCAGATGTCGAAGCCCATTTCGTTCAACTGCGCTTCTGCTTTTCTCATCTCAGCAAGGTGTAAATTGCAATAGGGGCACCAACCGCCTCTGAAAAAGGTTAGAACGACAGGCTTGGCTTGTGCATCGCTTTTATAATGGAATTCTTGACCGGTAGCGTCACAAACTGTGAAGTCTGGCGCTTTCATGCCCGGCAAAAGAGGCTGAACATCCTCTGCACTGGCATGAATGTCGTGCCGGTCATCGGCCATTGCAACATGGGTGGTCAGGAGGGTCATAAGAATCAGGAGAACAACAGGAAATGTTTTTTTTATTTGGGTTTTTCTTATTTGGGTTTTTCTTAGTTGGGTTTTCTTCATCTCGGTTTTCTTCGTGCAGATTTTTTTCATGCGAGTTCCTTGTGGGTGTTCCAGTAGATGTACTTAAACCTATTTGACCGTACTGCGGCCGAATTTATTTCAGATTTCTTGTATTTAAGACCAGGCTGCGTGTGTTACTGACGTACAACACTGACTTATGGCCCATGTGCACCATGTTTATATATGTTCTCATGTACCCATACTAATAAAAATGTAACCCAATCAACAAAAAGATCGTCTAAACAGATAAGTAATAAAGAGGGCTGATGTTCGTAGGATGTGAATAATCACATTCTTATGCGATGACATCCGCCCATTTTTATATACAAGAATCGGCGGATACATTTCTATCACGCTGATTATGAGGGAGTTAAAGTGAAAAAGTTATTGAAAGTGGTTGCACCAATTGCAATTTTAGCCGTGAGCGTCGGGGTGGTTACAGCCCTTAGCGCTGCGAAGCCACCTCCGGAGAAAAAAGAGGATACACAACGTCTCATTTCATTGTATGTGGATGAAGTGGAATCAGATGTTGTGACCCTTTCCGTGCACGCCCAGGGCGAAGTTCGACCCAAAACTGAGATTGACCTGATACCTCAGGTATCCGGAAAAATCGTCGCAATCTCCCAGTCCTTCGCTGAAGGTGCCGAGTTCACCTCTGGTGAAACCCTGATCAAAATCGATGATACCAACTATGTAATCGCTAAAATCCGCGCCGAGGCCAATCTGGCAGCAGCCAAAGTCACGGTGCAACGCGAGCTAGCTAACGCCAAGATCAAAAAAGAGCACTGGTTGGATAAGGATACTACTGGTGTCCCATCCGAATATGCCCTGAACAAGCCGCAGGTTATGGAAGCAGAAGCCATGCTTGCAGCTGCTGAAGCCGATCTCAGGGAAGCGAACCTGAATATCGCGCGTACTGAAATTAATGTGCCTTTTCTGGGCAGGGTACGTGAGAAATTAGTCGGGCTCGGTCAGTACGTCACTGCGGGAACCCGTCTGGGCCGTGTGTTCTCAACCGACATAGTGGAAGTGCGTTTGCCTCTGACCGACACGCAATTGGCCGAACTCAACTTGCCGATTGGCTTTATGTCGACTTCAAGCAATGCGCCTGCGGTACAGTTCAGCGCCAATGTAGGTAGCAAGGTTCACAGCTGGAATGGTCGCATTGTGCGCACCAATGCGGCGATGGACAAAGATACCCGCATGGTCTACGCCATTGCAGAAGTTGAGGACCCTTATGGTCTGGGATCGGATAACGGCGCTCCAATGGCTGTTGGCATGTTCGTACGGGCAAATATTGCCGGCGTGAACTCACAATCCGCTATGGTGCTCCCTCGTTTGGCATTGCGAAACTCGAACAAAGTTTATGTCATCAATGACAATAACCGACTTGAGATTCGTACTGTTGAAGTGCTCTCTACCTCTACTGATATCGTGCTGGTCACCGACGGTGTCAAACCCGGAGACATGGTTGTTACCTCTACGATTCCAGCCGCCGTAGATGGAATGGAAGTTCGAGCCATCACCCGCGAACAACAAGGCTAATCTGAACATAATCAGAGGGAGAAACTTATGAACGGATTAATTGCCTGGTGGGCCAGAAACACGGTCGCCGCCAATCTGGTTATGGTTGGTATTTTCGTAGCCGGCTATATCGGGTTCGGACAAATGGAACGCGAAATGGATCCGCAGGTGCGGTTTCCCGGCCTTGAAATTGAAGTCATCTGGCCTGGTGCTTCTCCTCAGGAAGTTGAAGAGCAGATCGTCGCCCGAATCGAGGAATCAGTTCGCGACCTTGATTCAATTATCTGGGTGCGCTCAACCTCTTCTGAAGGCTATGGCGGTGTCTACATCCTGGCTGAAGACCAGGTTGATTTTACCCAGTTTATGAATGACGTGACAATTCGCGTAGATTCAATATCTTCATTTCCCAGCGATATCGAGCAGCCGCAGGTGCACCAATGGGTAAACCGAAACGAATTTATGCGGGTTGCAGTGCATGGCAACCTCGGCGAAAGAGAGCTTAAACAACTAGCAGAAACCTTACGTAGAGAAGCTGCCCAGCTTCCGGCGGTGTCTCTGGTCGAACTGTTCGGTGTGCGCGATGAAGAAATCTCTATCGAAGTCAGCGAAAACGCACTTCGGCGCTATGGTCTTAGCTTTTCGCAGGTGGCAGATGCCGTACGCAATACATCTATCAACCAGTCAGCTGGCTCTGTGCGCACTGAGGTAGGAACCTATCAGCTGAAAGTCCGTAGTCAGGCCAACACAGAAGAAGATTTTAACAAGATTATTGTTCGCGAGACCGCCAACGGCGGAACTGTGCGGGTTGGCGACATTGCTACCGTCATCGACGGATTTGAAGACAATCCGATTCTGGCGACATTAAATGGTGAGCCTGCCGTATTGCTGCAATTTCAGTCAACTGAAATCATGGACATTGTCACAGCCTCTGAAGCTGTTAATAAATGGGTTGCAGAAAGACAGGAAACTCTCCCACAGGGCGTATCACTGACTCTTTGGACTGACCAGGCCGTTGCCTTCAAAGGCCGTATGAAAACCATCGGAAGTTCTGCCATCATGGGGTTGATTCTGGTAATGCTGGTATTGTTGCTGACGCTACGCCCGATTGTGGCAGTGTGGGTAGCTGTAGGTATCGCAACCGCCTATGCAGGTGCATTTGTGTTGTTACCCACTGTTGGTGTTTCTTTGAACATGTTGTCGACCTTTGCCTTCCTGCTGGTACTTGGCATTGTGGTGGATGACGCGATTGTTGTCGGTGAAGGCATTCATAGCGAAGCACACAAAATGGGCGGCGGTGTTAATGCATCCATAGCTGGCGCTCAGCTGGTTGCCAAGCCTGTTGTCTTTGGTGTTCTCACCACTATTCTTGCATTCCTTCCCTGGTTGTTTCTGGGTGGAAGCACATCTGAATTCACCCGCCACATCACCTGGGTCGTGATATTGGCGCTGTCCTTCTCACTGATTGAAGCATTGTTTATTTTGCCAGCGCATTTGTCGAAAATGAAACCCCGCAAAAACCTGCACGGTTTCGGAAAGTTTCAAAAACGTATCGCGGACAGCATTATCAATTTTGCCCATAACCATTATCGAAAAATTGGTAACTGGTCAATGACACATCGCTATATAACCGCCAGTATTTTCATTGGTTTTCTGATAATCGGGTTTGGTTTGTTCGGCACCGGCTGGGTAAAGAAAGGCTTTATGCCGGACATTGAATCGGACGAGATCACTGTGAATGTGGTGCTGCCTGAAGGAGCACCGTATAGCCGCGCTCTTGAGATTCTTGAGCAACTACAAACTGCAGAAAAGCAACTGGTAGAAGAAGTTAACGAGACGACTAAAGGCGAAGGCGTATTGATAGAGAACTGGTATACCCGTTCCCGCCGCGACAGCGTAATGGCCATTGTGAAATTGGCGCCGCCTGAAGTACGGCACCTGACCGCCAAAGACGCCTCAATTCGCTTACGTGAATTGATGGGTGATGTGCCGGATGCCAAAGAGGTTTCTGTGCAGTATACCCAGAACAACAATGGACCCGGGTTCGAGCTATCCATCCGTCACCCCAACCTGGATGTCCTGCGTGAAGCCACTGCTGACCTGGAAACCCAGTTGCGCACATACGCAACGTTGTATGACGTACGCAATAATCTGGAAGGTGGATCTGAAGAGATTCGGCTAACGATGAAACCTGGCACCGTCAAACTCGGCCTGACACTTGCAGATGTTAATCGCCAGGTCCGGCAGGCTTACTTTGGCGAAGAAGTACAAAGACTGGCCCGCGACGGTCAGGATGTACGCGTTAAAGTTCGCTACCCGCTGGAGTCAAGGCGTTCAATTGAAAGCTTGAAAAATTTCCGGGTGCGCACCAATGACGGCCGCGAACTGCCGCTGCTGGCAGTCGCCGATCTTGAATATGCGCCGGGAATTACCCGCATCCAGCGCTGGAACGGCAACCGCGCGTCCCGTGTCAGCGCCGACCTGAAAGAAAGCGTCAGTGATGACATTATGGAAGACCTGAACGAGAACTTCTTCCCCGAATGGGAAAAGCGTTATCCAGGAATTGAACGTGGCTCTATTGGGCAGTCAGAAGGTGAGCAACGCTTTATAAAAGAAGTGATGGGCTTGTACCTGATCGCCTTTTTTGCCATGTACACATTGCTGGCAGTGGCATTCAAAAGCTATTGGCAGCCGCTTCTTATTCTGATTGCAATGCCGTATGCATTCGTTGGCGCTATATTCGGCCACCAGGTATTGGGCTTGACGATGGCGATATTCAGTTACTTCGGTATTGCTGCTGCGGCCGGCGTGGTGGTGAACGATAATCTGGTATTGATGGATTATTGTAACCGTCTTAGAGATAAAGGCATGCAGGCCCGAGAGGCTATTGTCGAAGCCGGTGTAGTGAGGTTCAGACCGATTCTATTGACATCGGTGACCACCATTGTGGGCTTGATGCCGATGATGATGGAGCGCTCGATGCAGGCAGCATTCCTCCAACCTGTGGTGGTAGCGCTGGCATTTGGCGTGTTTTTCGCCTTCTTCGTGACCTTGCTGATGGTACCGGCTTTATACGGTATAGGCCTGGACGTAAGCGAAGCGACTGCCCGGGGCAAGCAAAAGCTACTTCGCCGCTTTAGTAGCAGCGAAAAGGCTGACGTCAAACATTGATATATTGCACCTCGCCTGCACGGCGGGGTCGCTTTTGGTTCAGCTACTATCCGGGGGCAACTATTCCGGAGCAGCTATCCTCATGGTCACCTACTCCTGAGCAAACCAGGATAGCTTGCTTCTGAGACTTACCACGCTACCTATGATTATCAAAGCCGGGCTTTTAAAGTCGGCTTTGATTGCTTTGTCTGCCAGTGTCGCCAGCGTTCCTGTAATGACGCGCTGCCCCGCTTTGGTACCATTTTCAATAATGGCTGCCTCCAATTCCGGTGTTGCACCGTGCTGCATAAACCCATCGCAGATCGCTTGAATGGCCATCAGGCCCATATAAATAACCACGGTTTGACCTGGCTGTATTAATGCCGGCCAATTGAGGTTCAAACGTCCATCTTTTTGATGGCCGGTCACAAATACACAGCTTTGCGCATGGTCCCGATGTGTCAGCGGAATGCCGGCATACGAGGCACAACCGGCTGCGGCGGTAACACCCGGCACTACCTGAAAGGCGACACCTTGGGCCGACAGTGTTTCGATTTCTTCTCCACCCCGTCCGAAAATAAATGGGTCGCCTCCCTTAAGCCGTAACACCCGCTTACCCTCACTGGCCAAGCTGACCAGCATATTGCTGATATCGAGCTGCGACACGGCATGATCGTCGCGTTTTTTGCCTACGTAAATTCGCTCTGCATCGCGCCGTACTAAATTCAGGATACCCTCTCCAATCAGGCGGTCGTAAAGCACTACATCTGCCCGTTGCATCAAACGCAGCGCTTTAAAAGTCAGCAGGTCCGGATCGCCCGGGCCAGTGCCGACCAGATACACTTCACCACGAAGTGGCTCTTTGGCATCAGTGGTAGCCCGCTGAAGCAAGCTGGTCATCATGCTATTGGCCTCATCAAGCTGGTTGGCTAACACATACTCAGCCACCGGCCCATCAATCATGTTTTCCCAGAAGCGCCTGCGTTGCGTGAGATCAGGAATCTCAGCTTTAATCTGATCGCGATAGCTACCGGCAAATTCCGCTAACTGGCCGAATGCGGCGGGAATGGTGGTTTCAAACCGGGCTTTAAGCTGGCGAACCAACAAAGGAGATGTGCCGGCACTGGATATAGCGATCGTCAAAGGCGCACGATCAACAATCGACGGCATGATAAAATCACAATGCTCTGTCTGGTCGGCAATATTGACCAGTACGCCCTGCTTTTTGGCGAAGGCGTAGAGTTGCTGGTTGAGTGAATCATCCTCAGCACAGCCGAATGCCAACACACAATCACGCAAGTCGTGCTGCTGCAAAGGCGTAGATTGATGAGTAAAACTGAACTGTTTCGCAAGCCTGAGCAACTCCTCACCCAGGTTTGGTGTCACTATTGTGAGGTCTGAACCCGTGCGTAGCAGCCAATCTGCCTTGCGGGCTGCCATCACACCATCACCAACCAATAGGGTTCGCTTGCCACGCACTTCCAGAAAAATAGGCAGGTGGTCCATTTGATATCCTGTATTTGGTACTATTCGTAGAATCGATTGGCCTAAACACCGGGCCAGCTTGTAGCTTGGTTCAAGGTCAGTAAAAAAGCGAGTACAGAATGAAACTTACCATATGAAGTTTACGATCATGGTCAATGAAGGGCCCTATACGCATCAGGCCTCTGATAGCGCATTGCATTTTGCCCGTGCTGCGCTTGAAAAAGGCCATCTGGTGACTCGCATATTTTTTTACAGCGATGGTGTGTACAACGCCAATCAATTCATCCAACCACAGACTGATGAGCGCAATCTGGTCACTATGTGGAGCAATCTGGCGAGCCAATATAAAATCGATCTGGTGGTCTGTGTGGCTACCGCCAACCGGCGCGGCATCCAGCCAGAATTACTGGCCTCGGGCTTCAGGATATCGGGCCTCGGGCAATTGGTAGAAGCCGGCATCGATAGCGATCGGACACTGGTGTTCGGTGATTAATGGAGCCTCATTCAATGCCCACTGATTCCGTGCCTACAATTAAACGTTTCATGTACGTTAACCGCCGAGCCCCGCACGGCACCATATACGCACAGGAAACCCTCGAACTGGTGATGATCACTGCTGCCTTCGATCAACATGTCAGCCAGGTATTTATGGATGATGGTGTCTACCAACTCAAGTCGGGTCAGGACCCTTCCGGGCTGGCCATGAAGAATTTTTCAAAAACATTTCGTGCGTTGCCCGATTTTGATATCGAAGATGTGTATGTTGAAGCTGAATCGCTGAATGCCAGAGGTTTGCAAGTTGAAGATCTTGTCATTCCTGTAACAGTGTTATCGTCAGCTGAACTTGGCAAGCTAATGTCACAGCAGGACGTGGTGATTAACTCATGAGTAACATGTTGCATATCGTCAATAAATCGCCATCAGAGCGCCCGGCCTTGGCGAGTTGCCTGCGACTGGCCGTTGCCGGCAATTCTGTGCTGTTGATTGAAGATGGCGTTTACGCTGCTCTGGCGAGCTCCTCTAGTAGTGAACAATTGCAGGCACGTGGCGGCGAATTAAAGCTGTATGTCCTTGAAGCTGATTTGCAAGCCCGTGGCCTGCAGGACGATGAACTCATTCCCGGAATTGAGCTCATTGATTACGCCGGTTTTGTCGACCTGGTTGCAGGTCACACTGTTAACCAGTCGTGGTTGTAGCATAAAACACAAAAAATGAAAACCAACATGAGTAAAGCCGACACGACCAAAGACAACACGACCAAAGCCGAGGTAACCTATGAAATGGATGGCAAAACCATTGTCGCCGACGACAAAGGCTATCTCATCAACGTGGCTGACTGGAGTCCGGGGTTGGCGCAACTGATTGCACGCAATGAAGAAGTTGAGCTAAGCGATGATGCCTGGGAAATCATTCATTTTCTGCGTGATTATTACCACGAATACGAAATCGCACCTTCGTCCCGGGTATTGGTGAAAGCTATCGCCAGAAAACTCGGGGCTGACAAAGGCAGCAGCCTGTATTTATATGACCTGTTTCCACGCGGGCCGGCCTTGCAGGCGGGCAAAATAGCCGGGTTGCCCAAGCCGAGCGGATGTATTTGATATCCTGTAAGCGTTCGGCCTGTAGAGATACTCATATGCAAGCAGCACTGAAAAAAACGGGCCAAGTAATCCTATATATGGAACTGCACGCTAAGCCGGTTACTTTAAATAACTAAAGTAACCGGCCATTTTTAAGTTCTTCAGATATCCAACTCGTCTTCGTACTCTTTGTATAACTTATAGTTGTGCTCTATGGCATCTGAGCCATCGCCCTGCTGAATGTGAGCAACCCGTAATTGCTCTTTTACCCATTGGTGCTCAGCCCAGTTGCCACCACCGGTTTTAACCACTTCCATTTCAATGTTGGCTGCGCTGACAGCGGTTCCCACGCCTTTGTACATATTGGTCAGGTCAGCAATTGATGGTGAATCACCTGCCTTCTTTTTGGCGTCCATTTCTTCGCCCATCTTTTTCATTTTTGCCGCGTACTCTTCCTGTACGGCGCGGGTTTTCTGAAGTACTTTAATGTAGTCCTTGACCTGCCCATTGCTGAGCTCACCATCAGATGGAGGCTCGTAAACATCAGCGCGCGCTTCCTCCATTATCTTGCCCTGACGTTCGAATTCGCTGACGATACTGGGCGCAGAGCTGCCTCGTTTGGAAATACCGGAATTTTCATAAGCATCAAATTGAGCCTGCCGGACTGTGCCAGCGCCCAGGATCGCGCCAAGCACCATATTGATTACGATGATAATCACGATCGACACAAAAAAGTGCATCATGCGCTTTTCATCTGGCACTTCCAGCGCCAATGGCATGATTTTGTACAAAAATATGAAAGACATAATGAAGCCGGCCAGCATAACAAACGCTCCCAACCACGGGATCAGGGAACCAAGAATAGTCGCTATCCAGGCGGGAATCATCGCAAAACTGATGGCTGCAAACGCCCGTGAAAAGTTATTCTTGCCATTGAATTTTTTGGCCATCATGCCAAAAACCAGGGTGGAAATGAAAACTAACAATGCGGCCATGAGCAAACTGAAAATCAATCCGGTAAAGAAATTACCGTAATAGGCGTATTGAGAAAAAGTACCAAAAAGCCTGGAAAAAATAACGCTCAGAAGCCCACTGGCAATGATAAGTGGGCCGGTGAGAACCAACGCCGTTTCTTGCCACCCCGGGCAATTTTCAAAATAGGCTTTCCAGGTCGCTTCACGGTCAAGCAGTCCGCCTTTCACCAAAGTCAACGTTCTTGCGAAATCAAATTTCATAATAACTCCCTCTCCTATTGTTCAAAACTGGTATTCAAGATTGATCTTTTAAGCTTGAGCGGGATGCCCAGCACACCAATTAGTATACACAATATGTATTAATAAACAGGTGAACTCGCTCACTCCAGATTCTGTTGTGGTTGTGAATCAGTTTTTCCTGCTACCATCGCCCTCATCATCACCCTCATCATCACCCTAAACATCACCAGCAGTAAATTGTAATACTCAAGAGCAAGAAAAACATGAGCATTAAGCACTACAACAAATTGGGCCTCGCATTTTTTATTTACGTGGTCTTTTCCGCCACCAGCCTCCAGGCCGCCGACGACACTGAAAAAGAATCGGAAAAAGAAGCCAAACCGGTTCCTGAGGCTCGCGTGTTTATCACCCAGCACAGTGGAAAATTCAACGGCAAACAAGTCCGTTACACCGCCACAGCAGGCGAAACCTACCTGCTGGATAAGGCAGGCGAGCCCAAAGCCTCTATTTTCACCTTTGCTTACATCAAGAACGATCTGGCTGATGGTGAGGTAAGACCAGTCACCTATGTCTGGAACGGCGGCCCGGGCTCTGCCTCAGTGTGGCTGCACATCGGCACCTTTGGACCCAAGCGGGTTGTAGTTCCCAGTGATGCGGCCTACCCCGGCTCAGCGCCGTTCACAATTACCGATGTTCCCGAAACGATTCTGGATGTGACTGATCTGGTGTTTGTAGATCCTGTGGGAACCGGGTTTTCGAAAGCGTTGGGCAAGCATGAAAACAAGGAATTCTGGGGCCTCAAAGAAGACGCCCAATCGCTTGCTGAGTTCATCCGAAACTGGACAACCGACAATGGTCGCTGGAATTCTCCCCGCTTCCTGCTGGGCGAAAGTTATGGAACTACGCGCGCTGCAGCCATCGCAAATCTCCTTCAAGGGGGCGACTTTCAGATGGGCGTGAACGGGATTATTTTTATCTCCCAGGCACTCGATTATGCGGGCTCGACACCCTACAACCCGAACAATCTGATTTCGTATATCACCTATGTTCCAACCATGGCAGCAGTGGCGTTATATCACGGAAAAATAAAACCGGCGCCTGAAAACAAAGACGCATTTCTTCAAAAAGCCCGCGTTTTCGCCACCGATGAATTACTCCCTGCCCTGTTCAAAGGCAATCGGCTTGAGCCACAAACCCGTGAACATATTCGTGACCAACTTGCCTACTTTACGGGCCTGTCGCCCGAATATGTAGAAAGGGCAAATTTACAGGTTCAAGGAAACCGTTTTGCCAAAGAGCTATTACGCGAGGAAGGGCTTTCGGTTGGGCTACTGGATGGTCGTTATACGACAGATGACGTAGATGATCTGTCCGCCTCCCCTGCCAGCGATGCTGCCAGCCAGGCAATCTCTCCGGCCTTCAAATCCGCATTTATGGATTACATGCACAAAGATTTAAAAGTAGATTGGGATCGCGTATATCAGTCACCATCAGATGATGAGCTGGGAAATCAGTGGCGCTGGCGTACCGTGCCCGATGGTGCTTCGTGGGAACCGTGGCCAGTCAACACAGCTCCTGACCTATCCAATGCGCTGCGCATCAACCCCAATTTGAAAGTCTTGGTAGCTTCCGGGTACTACGATCTGGTCACGCCATTTTTTGATGCTGAATACACACTGGACAGGCATGGCATCAAGGCTGATCAGATTATTTACAAATACTACGGCGGCGGTCACATGATGTATGTGAATGAGCCATCACGAACGCAGCTATTGGACGATACACGGGCCTTTATTGTTGAGCAGTTGGATGCAAATTGAAACTTCGGCAACCGCTACGCGCTCACCCTGATAGCGTCCCATGGAAGCGCCTCGCAAGCTGCTTGATTTTGATCGCATTACGTGTACCTTTGCAGGCGGGGCGTGTTGGAAACGGCGCATTATACATTTAACGTTTCGACCAAAACTCAAAGGAAAATTATGCTTACGATATCTCAACTCACAGAACTACTTGGCTGGGCTTCAATCATTAATATCGGCATTTTGATTGCTGCAACGATAGCGCTATCCACCATGAAAAATCTGGTTGTGGGGATACATTCGAGGATGTTTGGCTTGCAGGAAGATGAACTGAAAATTATCTATTTTAAGTATCTGGCCAACTTCAAAATGCTGACTACGGTGTTTATTTTGGTGCCTTATTTGGCGCTGAAGATTATGGGGAATTAAATACTGGTTGGTTGTCCACCTCGGCCAATGCACCGGCAGAGATTCTGACGAACTGTGATATGACCCCAGGCGGTTGTCCACCCGGGGGCATGATGGCGTTTCAGGTTAGTCGATACGCACTGCTGTTGGAAATCTTGGAGTAAATTCCGGAAGATCTCCCCCCGCCCAATTAAACCATAGCCTCTCTTTCGATAAAGCTCTGACTTTATAAACTGGATCACCGTTATTCATGTCGGGACTACTCACTTCACAAACCAGCTCGTTATCGAAGTAGGCATCAAATTCGGGATCGGCATCGGAAACATAGGCACACAGCATCTGGGCACTAACGTTGTCAGCTTTGTCACGAATCGAGAAAATGACGTGACCTGGCCATGTTAATGGAGAAGGACCACTCGTGATGGGCGGTGCATGGTGTTCGACGGATTCCAATCGGATATCAAACACCAGAGGCAAAAGAGGATCAACAGTGCGTGTCTCTCCTGGATCTAGCTCAGAGTCGTCGATAAATGCCCACCGGCCGGAAAAATCAGGGATTCTTCGATTGGGTTCGCCGCCTACATCTCTGCTTCCATAGCCGAATTCACTCTGCTCGTACGGCACAAACAAACCGTCATTGACCCGCACTTGAACAAGCCCTTCTCTGTCCACCACCATGGAAATTTTGCCAACCACATTCATTTGCGTTGTGTCTGCGGGTGGGGGACAGCCTAAACATTGGCCACCCGTCAATTCGTAAAGATCAGCGAAAAAAGCATCCTCGCGGATCCCTCCACCGGCAAATAGCCATTCACTGCTGCCCGACTCGTCATAGATAAGGGGATATGCCGCCATCCTCAGATTCTGCCGGGCCAGCAGTAATCCCTGCTTCTCCAAACCATCGCTGTGGTACAAGCCTGCTTCGGGTTTGATATCCAGTGGCTGCGGAGCCGGGCTGCATATGACATTACATATATGAGGCACTGTTAATTCATACTCATCCCCACCATAACGAACGGTAACGTCAACAAACTGAAACTCGCCTTCCACGCTGCCAACCACATCGCTCATATCGACCAACACGCGAAAGGGTGTGACCACGTCGTTACAAGTGTCATGTTCTACGATGGTTTCAAACTCAATAACCGCGGTGTCACCTGTGTATTCAGTGACGACCGGCTTTTGTTCACCCGGATGGCAATCAGTAGACCATTCACCCAAGATATCGATGATGAAAGGCTCATTGGCTTCTACGAATCGAGGGTGTATCACGTAATCAGTGCTCGAAAATTCTGCCCAGCTGGTTGTCGCAAAGAGCAGCGGCAGTAAAAACAAGTAACGAATATTCATTTTAGTGAACTCCATCATTTCAGCTCATCAATACGTACAGCGGTATAAACTGGCAACTCATCCACCAATTCGGAAAGAATCGGCCCCAGCCAGATGAAATCCAACCTTTCTATTGATGAAGCTTTGACTTGGTACAGTATTTCTCCGTTATCAACATCAGGGTTGCTGACGTCACAGGTCATCTCAATTTGATACGCGTAATCTACAAAAAAATTATAGCTACATTGCATTTGTGCAGTTTCATTGCCCGCAGTATCCCAAATCGAAAATAAGGCATAGCCGGGAGGGAAAGGCGGCGGGGTTCCGATGGAGGGAGGCACGGTTCCGTCCACAAGTGGCGGATTCCGCTCAACAGCCTCCAGTCTTATATCTAATATTTCTGGCAAAACCGGATACCCGGATGGTGTGTCATGTGGACGAGATGCATTATTGTCAACAAAAGCCCAGCGGCCGGAAAAGTCGGGGATTTGCCGGTTGGGGTTTCCGCCTGTATCAAGGCTGCCGTAACCGAATTCACTCTGCTCGTAGGTGACAAACAAACCGTCATTGACCTTAACCTGAGTGAGCCCTTCGCTGTCCATCAACATGGTGACCTTGCCCACCACGTTCATTTGTGTTGCATCGTCTGGTGGAGCACAACCCAGACATTGCCCGCCGGTCAATTCATAAAGGTCGGAGAAAAATACATCTTCATCTATCCCGCCAGCACCGAATAACCATTTACTGCTACCCGTATCATCGTAAATCAGAGGATACACTGCCATCCGTTCGTTCTGGCGAGCCACCAGCAATCCTTGTTTTTCCAGGTCCTTACTATCGTATAGGCCGGATTCTGGTTTGATGTCTGGTCCCCGTGGCACCGGCGAGCAAATACAAACGAGAGTCAGAGTGGTAGTAAATTCAGTATCACCGAATCGAAGGGTGGTTACGAGACTTGGAACGGATGGTACCGTGCCATCATATACATCGCTCATGTCCACCAAAACACGATAAGGTGTCGCTACATCATTGCAGGTGACATGCTCGACAATGGTTTCAAATTCAATCAGTACGGTAGCGCCAGTGTATTCACTAATAACCGGTTTCTGCTCTCCAGGATGGCAATCTGTTGGCCACTCACCCGTGATCTCAAGGACGAAAGGATCACTCAAGGGATCCGCAGGGTGCAAGATAAATCTTGAGGTTGAGAAGTCCGCCCAAGCGGTGCTGGTACAGAACAATAATAGTAAAAACAGATGACGTATTTTCACAGAAAATAACTCCATTTTTTCAATTACTTAAACTAACACCCTCGCCCAATTAACTTCAACTCAACCTAACACAGCCAACTGCTTCACAATGTGTAAGTCAGAAAACTAACAAGTAAACCTGAACCCAGAACCTTAGAAGTGTTGGAAATCGAAGATGGTAAAGTTTCCGTCATTCGTAAGTACAGTGAATGAGGTAAATTTGTCGAACTCTGCTCGTTCGAAGACAAGCCTGAGACCGCTTTAATTGGTTTGGATCGGTGGGTTATATAGATGGTGCCGGCACCAAGATTACTCCGGGCATCCCGCCCTCCGCCCTGCGGGCCGTATTCGCTGTGCTCATACGTTCAAATTTGATCCAGTCAAATTTGTCGAACTCTGCTCGTTCGAAGCCAAAACTGAGGCGACTATGATTGGTTTGGGGATGTGGGTCGTTAAGATGGTGCCGGCACCAAGATTCGAACTCGGGACCTATTGATTACAAATCAATTGCTCTACCAACTGAGCTATACCGGCACTGGCTATATCAGGGGGTGAAATTTTAGGGCTTAGTGGACTTTAACGCAACGTTTTCCAGCGTTAATTTTACGGGTTTTCGGGCTGCGGTTCGTCTGCCGCCTGTTCAGGCTCACTTGAGTCGGTTTCTATGCCATCCTGAGGCGCCGGCGTTTCACTAACATTTGCTTGCAATTCAGGCGCTTCGACAATCTTCTGCTCAGCACACGGCATGGCGCGCTGCATAAAGTCGTTGGGGCGGCCGGCCATGTCCAGTGCAACAAAACCAGATCCTGGCAGTTGTTCGTAGTCCAGCCAGAACCGATCTTCGGCATCGCGCTGGATTTGCATTTGCGGGGCATAACCTTTCGATTCCACCGAGTTTTTGCGTCGCAGCGCATTTCCCTGCCTCAAAAAATAGCCCAGTGAAATGGACTTCTCAAGCTCACCCTCGTAGATTACTGCCAAATCTTTATAGCCAATTGCTTGCAGCCTGAGCAGCACTTTGTTGGCTTCTAACAAGCTTGCGTACGGAGGCAGATACACCCAGTAGCCCTTTTCTACCAGTGCTTGAGACTGCCGCTCCTTGATGCTGAGTGTCACATCTGACAACTGCTCAAAAAACTCAAGCAAATTTTCATCAGAATGAAATGGGCCCAGAGTGAAACATTGTCTGCTGCCATTAAGCAGGCCCTGATCGTCCATCAATTCGCTGAACAGGTGAATGGTGGGAACATCACTGTCGGGGCTGACAGCTGCTGCTTTAGCAACCGCAGTTTTAGATGGTTTCAAGTCAGCCGGCTTGCTGAATTGGTAGCCTGCCAGCACCACATTGGCCAGCAATAAACAAATCAATAGGATTCTGAACATACCGGCATTATAGAAGCGCGCGATGGCACGCGTCACCCCCTCCAATCGCACATTCGCAGGTCACACAATTACAGGTCACACAATTCTCCGGTTGGAGCGTGGCTTGATGCTGACCTCAGCTGAGTGCAAATGCTGAACAGACCCGCCGGTATCGAGTAACAACGCGCCTTGCTCGTCAATGCCCGCTGCCAAACCGTACAGGGTGTCGGCGCCCGATGTTACATCGACAAATTTTCCATTCAGACCATCGTATTGTTGCCAGGCAGCTTTGAAAGGCTCAAAACCCTGTGATGCAAACAACGGCAGTTGGGTGAACAGTGCGTCCAGCAGCCATGCCGCCAGAGAGTTTCTGGAACAATTGGGTAGATGACTTTCAAGATCGATCCACGGTTGATCAATTTTAGCCTCGGCATCTTCTGAAGTAGACATGTGAACGTTGATACCAATGCCAATCACGATATCGCACGACCCCATCGGATCACCCTGCACTTCCACCAGGCAACCCGCCAATTTGCGATCATCCAGCAACAGATCATTCGGCCATTTCACTTTGTGGCCTTTCAGTCCGGCTGTTTGCAATGCGGTAGCTGCCGACAGGGCGACCACCAACGGCAGGCAGCCGATTTCGGTAACCTTTTTCTCGAAACGCCAACCCAGTGACATGTACAGGTTTTTACCATACGGCGAGTGCCAGTATTTGCCCCGCCGACCGCGACCTGCGAGCTGCTGCTCCGCCATGATCACAGTGCCATGTTGCTGGTTCGCGGGTAGTCGTTGGATAGCGGTATTGGTTGAATCCAGCGAGTCTTCAATCTGCAAATCGTTAACTGCCGTGCGGGTATCAAAGTCCATGCGAGACAATATCTTGAAGGCATCAAGCGGCTCCGGAGATGAACATTGATTGGCCATATTCAGCTTTTTCGGGTGAAAGACCGTCTGGTCTGAAACTGGTTTTCAGTACCATTGAGCATATTGCGTACATTCCTGCGATGCGTGAACAGCAGAAACAGCGCGATCGCCGATACATACACCAGCAAATGGGTATCGCCCGTAAACCAAACCACCGGCACCAGGCTGAAACTGGCCAGCACTGTTGCCAACCCTACATAACCGGTTACTACGAGTACGACTAACCAGGTAACGATCACCGGAATCAGTAACCAGGGTTCAATCACGATTAATGTACCAATCGCAGTCGCAGCGCCTTTGCCGCCACGAAATCCGTGCCAAATGGGGTAACAATGGCCGATAACAGCGGCAAAACCACAGGCCAAAACCACAATATCACCGGCTATTCCGCTGGCAGAACCCATGAGTGCCAGTGTCGGCACCCACCAGGTAGCCAGAACACCTTTACCGATATCAATGACTAAAACTGTTAGTCCAAACCACTTGCCCTGGGTGCGAAACGCATTGGTGCCGCCAGCATTGCCGCTGCCATGTCGCCGTATGTCGACTTTTTTGAGTTTGCCCAACAGCAAACTGCCTGATACTGAACCTATCAAATAAGCCAGCAGCATCTTGACGATTAATTCACTCATACCCAGCGCCTATTGCAGTCATCTCAATCCTTGATCAATTCATGCACCATGACAAGGTTATCACCATGCGCCGGCAAAATAACCGATGTATTGCTAATTGTTTCGCATTTCGCCCCCCTGCTCTGGTGATAATCTCCCGCTCTGGTGAAAATCGCCTAAAGGTAGTGAAATGCGCATTTTCACTATGAAACAAGCTGTCTGAAACCCGCGCCATGCCTTATGGCACATTTGGCATGGAATCTGCATCAGTACACTGTGTACTCAGCAGGAGAAAACCATGAGCAGTGAAACATTTTTTGACAGCATCAAAAGAAACTTGAACGGTGACCCCGGCAAGCCGATCGTTTTGGGTGTTTGCAAAACCCTGGCAGCGCGTTTCAAGCTGGAAGTGTGGTTTGTCAGACTTGCAACCATTGTGCTGGGTGTCTTTTTCACCTTCGCAACACTGGTAGCTTACATTTTGCTGGGTTTGTTTATGGCCGAGACTTCAGATCGCACCAAAAGTCTTTTTGAAGGCCTGGGCATCTATTTCAAGGAACTCGTCAATAAACTCGGCGGTTTGTTCGATGGCATTTCCAACAGCGATTCGTCCAGACGAAATCCCTGAGCGCTACAGCTTGGCAAAGGCCAACAACTCAGCTTGTTCAAACGGCCAGAACAGTTCCTCGCCATCTGACTCACGAGCCATTACAGGCACGTAAATACCATAACGCTTCATCAATTCCAGGTCTGATTCTATATCCACTTTTTTGTAGTGCTGTTCCAGCCCGGATGTCACCAGCAGTGTTTCTGCCTCGTCACACAGGTGACATTCAGGGTGGTGGTACAGAATCATATTTTGCATGCCTTTATTTTGCTTACTGGGTGTCTTCATTTAAACTTCCTGACAGTTTGAGATTTCACAGGTTAAAATAGCTTTTTGATTTCGGAGTAGCATGACATGGCTGTCAGTGTTTTTGAAATATTCAAAATAGGTATCGGACCATCGAGTTCACACACGGTGGGACCCATGCGCGCAGCACATACATTTGTTGAACGATTGCAGGCAAGAGATTTATTGGATGGTTGCGCCCGAATTCAGGCGACATTGTTTGGATCGCTGGCATATACCGGCCGTGGTCATGGCACCGACAAAGCTGTGATGCTTGGTTTGTCAGGCGAATTGCCGGACCAGGTGGATCCCGACAAAATCGATGACATTCTCGCTGGTATCGAGGCCAGCGGAGAAATCCTGCTGGCCAAACTCAAGCCAATCCGTTTCTCTCAGAAAAAAGACTTGGTGTTCAATAAGCGTAAACCATTGCCATTTCACTCCAACGGCATGCGTTTTATCGCCTTTGATGCGCAGGGTGAAGCATTGCTGGAACGCGACTATTACTCGGTGGGCGGCGGCTTTGTGGTCAACCACGATGAAGCTGCATCCGATCGCATCGTTAAAGATGAAACACCAGTACCCTACCCATTCAGTTCAGGGGATGAACTGTTAGCCCTGTGCGAAAAACACCAGTTGAGAATCGCCGATATCATGCTCGCCAATGAAAAAGTCTGGCGCAACGACGCTGAGATCAGGGCCGGTTTGCTGGAAATCTGGGCCGCCATGGAAAGCTGCATCAAACGCGGGTATAACAGCCCCGGCGTTCTACCGGGCGGTTTAAATGTGCCAAGGCGCGCGCCAAGCCTGTACACAGAACTAAAGAGGGACAAGGGAAATGCGCCAGTCGACCCGCTTAATGTTATCGATTGGGTCAACCTGTATGCACTGGCCGTGAATGAAGAAAACGCAGCCGGCGGTCGTGTCGTTACAGCGCCAACCAATGGCGCTGCCGGCATAATTCCTGCTGTTATCAGCTACTACAAACACCACATACCAAGCAGCACTGAAGATGGCGTTATTGAGTTCCTGCTAACCGCCGGGGGCATCGGCGTGTTGTATATTCTCAACGCGTCCATTTCCGGTGCTGAAGTGGGTTGCCAGGGCGAAGTCGGCGTTGCCTGCTCGATGGCCGCAGGTGGCCTGGCAGCAGCCATGGGCGGCAGTATGAATCAGGTTGAAAACGCTGCCGAGATCGGTATGGAACACAACCTCGGTCTGACTTGCGACCCGGTTGGCGGGCTGGTACAAATACCCTGCATTGAACGAAACGCTATGGGATCCGTCAAAGCGATCAACGCCCAAAGGTTGGCCATGCAGTCGGATGGAAAACATAAAGTTTCATTGGATAAAGTTATCAAGACCATGCGGGAAACCGGCGCAGACATGAAAAACCAGTACAAGGAAACCTCCCGTGGCGGCCTCGCTGTGAACGTTATTGAATGCTAGCGTTACGCCGCTTAATCATCGTTGCGATTGCGTGTTGCCTGCTGCCACTGGTGGCCGTGGGCGGTGACATCTATAAATGGGAAGATGCCGATGGCGTGTGGCATTTCAGCTCCACCCCGCCAATAAATGAAACCAGTTTTACCACCGTCGAATCTCCAGCCAGCCCCAATAAACTGGTAAGCATGACGCAACTTGGAACCAAGCAGGAACCCGAGTATCAGTTTTTTAATAACCTTTGGGGTCCTGTAGAAATTGAGATTTCGTTACCAATGGCTGAGAACATAATCTCCGAGCCTCCCTTGCCAGCCCGGGCGGTGCTACAAGGCCAGTCTGAAAAGCGCCTGCTAAAAATCAAAGGCAACGACCCTGGCAAAAGTTTCCGCTATCAAATGTCCTATAAAACCATGTTCGGCCCGCCATTGTCGGACCTGCCAGCCCCGGTAGACTACTTTCCGCCCTTCCCCTTGGGCATGGACTTTGGCATCAGTCAGGGTTTTGATAATGACAAAACTCACAATGAGCCGCAAAGCCAGTATGCAGTTGATATTGTTATGCCCATCGGAACGCCCATTCTGGCGGCACGCTCTGGTCGGGTGATGGACATGGAAGATGACTTCCACGGTGCCGGGCAGTCTGACCGCTTTATGGCGCGCTCAAATCAGGTCAGGATATTGCATGATGACGGCACCATGGCCGTTTACGCTCATTTGCAACCCAACAGCCTGAAAATTCGGCCCGGTCAATTGGTAGGTAGCGGCCAATGGTTGGCCAATTCCGGCAATACTGGCTATAGCACCGGTCCGCATCTGCATTTTGTGATCCAACTCAATGCCGGCATGTCACTTGAATCTCTTCCATTCCGTTTTCGCCAACCGATGGGGCTTACCGTAACGCCTGCTCAGCGAATGATCATTTCTGGTGTTTTGCCACAGAAGTAGCGAATAAATCATCAACCCGGCAACTGCATGTCTGCTAAAATTTGCTCTTTGTCGGCTCGAAATCACCCATGTCTGAACTGCCCCATGTCTGAATTACAAAAGCAAATTGCCCGGCGGCGTACCTTCGCCATTATTTCCCATCCGGATGCCGGCAAAACCACGTTGACCGAAAAACTGTTGTTGTTCGGCGGAGCCATCCAGATGGCAGGTGCGGTCAAATCCAAAAAAGCTGCCCGTCATGCCACCTCAGATTGGATGAAACTCGAGCAGGAGCGTGGAATTTCGGTAACCAGCTCAGTGATGCAATTCACTTATAACGATTGCATCGTTAATTTGTTGGATACGCCCGGTCACGCGGATTTCTCGGAAGACACCTATCGCACGCTGACAGCAGTTGATTCTGCCCTGATGGTCATCGATTGCGCCAAAGGCGTCGAGCAGCGGACCATCAAGCTGATGGAAGTCTGCCGCTTGCGGCAAACACCGATTTTTACATTTATCAACAAGCTAGATCGCGAAGGCCGTGACCCGATTGAACTGCTGGATGAAGTAGAAGATATTCTTGGTATTCAATGTGCACCAATTACCTGGCCGATTGGTATGGGCAAGCGTCTGAAAGGTGTTTACCACCTGGCTGACGATGCTATTCACTTGTACGAATCCGGCAAAAACTACGTTACGCAGACATCCGAAATCATCCAGGGCATAGACAACCCGCTGCTGGACCAACGTCTGGGTCAATACGACGCCAAAGAACTGCGGGATGAAATCGAACTGGTCCAGGGTGCCAGCCATAAGTTTGATCACGCGGCATATCTTGCGGGTGAGCAAACGCCGGTGTTTTTCGGCTCGGCCATCAACAATTTCGGTGTTACGCCATTGTTGGATGCATTTGTTGAATATGCGCCTGCGCCGGGATCTCGTGCAACCGTTGGTCGGGAAGTCACCAGCGATGAGAAACCATTAACCGGTTTTGTATTCAAAATTCAGGCAAACATGGACCCTGCCCACCGCGACCGGATTGCCTTTATGCGCATTTGCTCGGGCAAATTTACCCAGGGCATGAAAGTACGCCATGTGCGCATCAAAAAGGACATCAAAATTCCCAATGCGCTGACATTTATGGCCAAAGAGCGTGAACATGTCGAGGAAGCCTGGCCGGGTGACATCATCGGCTTGCATAATCACGGTACGATCGCGATCGGCGACAGCTTCAGCGAAGGTGAAGAATTGCAGTTCACCGGCATCCCCAATTTCGCGCCGGAACTGTTTCGCCGTGCGCAATTGCGCGACCCACTTAAATTGAAAGCACTGCAAAAAGGCCTGGTGCAGCTATCAGAAGAAGGTGCCACACAGTTTTTCAGACCATTAATGGGTAATGAACTGATCCTGGGCGCGGTGGGTGTGCTGCAGTTTGATGTAGTGGCCTACCGTCTGAAACATGAATATAACGTGGATGCCATCTTCGAAAATGTGAATGTTCAAACCGCCCGTTGGGTGAGCTGTGATGACACCAAAATGCTGGCCGATTTCACCAACCAACTGGGCACCAACCTGGCGCGGGATGCCGCTGACCAACTGGTATATATCGCACCCTCCAGAGTAAATCTGCAATTGACACAAGAGCGCTGGCCCAAAGTCCGGTTTGCCGCCACTCGCGAAACCGTGCTGTTTGCGGATCAATGAGTTGATTGGCACGGGTCTCAAGCTGACTGACCTGTGGCCGGCAAAAGACCGCCGTAAAGCCATCTGGGCCATTTCTGTGCCCATCATGGGCGGCATGATGTCGCAAAACATTCTGAACCTGGTCGACATCGGTATGGTCGGGCACCTGGGCGACACGGCATTGGCCGCCACCGGCATCGGCGGTTTTTCCAATTATCTGGCCATCTCGTTCATCATTGGTTTGTCAGCCGGCGTGCAGGCACTGGCGGCCCGGCGTGTCGGTGAAGAAAGACATTCAGAAACCGCCATCCCACTCAATGGCGGCTTGATGCTGTCTTTGATGATCGGGCTGCCTTTGTGCATTTTTTTGTATGCGCTGATCCCGCATGTATACCATTTCATGAGTGACGACCCAGCCGTAATCGAGCAAGGCGTGCCCTATTTACAGGTCAGATTATTGGCCATGGTGGCCGTCGGGATGAACTTCTCATTCCGGGGATACTGGAGCGCCATCCATATGACAGGCGTGTATCTCAAAACCCTGGTGATCATGCATACGATCAATATATTCCTGAACTGGGTATTGATTTTTGGCAACCTCGGCGCACCCGAAATGGGTGTCACCGGCGCTGGCCTTGCAACCACGATTTCTCTGTACTGCGGGACTGCGCTGTATTTTTACTTTGCATTTCGCAATGCCCGGGACAAAGGCTTCATGGAGCGTATTCCGACACGTGAAACGCTCTGGCAACAGTTGAAATTATCGTTTCCCGCCAGCTTGCAACAGGTGTTTTTCTCCGGCGGATTGGTCGCCCTGCTGTGGATTATTAGTCAGATTGGCACCGCCGAACTGGCGGCTTTGAATGTGTTGATGACTTTTCATATCACAGCATCACTGCCAGCCTTTGGCCTGGCTTTGGCAGCAGCCACTCTGGTGGGCAACGCACTGGGTAGAAAAGATAAAGCAGAAGCCGCGTTGTGGGGCTGGAACGTCGCATCCATTGCTCTGTTATATGGCGCGGTTCTCGGGCTGATTCTGGTACCGTTCTCAGATCTACTTCTAGGTGTGTTCCTGAAAAATCCGGAAACCCGCCAATTGGCCTTTTTGCCGATGATTTTGTGGGCACTGACAATTGGATTCGACACCGTCGGCATGGTTCTGATGAATTCCATGATCGGTGCTGGCGACACCCGCCGCAGCATGTACGTCAGCATCATCGCGCAATGGCTATTCTTTTTGCCAGTAGCCTATATCGCAGGCCCTGTGCTCGGTTTGGGGCTACTTGGCGTCTGGATCGTCAACCTCCTTTACCGTTCAGGGCAAGCCGTTGTATATATCCGTTTATGGTCGCAAGGCAAATGGGCCAAAATTAAAATCTGAACAACAAATGTTGCATTCACTTTAAGCACAATTTGCCAGCCAGTCACAAAGCCGATACATTGCAACTCTAAAATAAATATAAAGTCTCTTGGGAAATTCCTTAGTACTTTATTCAAGCTGGTATTCTAAGGTGGGATTCAATGATCGGTAACATTGCTTTTGGGCTGTTCGGACTGGCAGTTTTGATTCTGGTCGCCTTCCTGTTTTGTCAAAACAAACAGTCCATAGACTGGCGTCAAATTGCCGCCGGAGTATTATTGCAAATCGCCTTCGCGATTCTGGTCATCCTGGTGCCTGGCGGTCGTGAATTCTTCAACGCTATTTCAGCCGTGTTCGTCAAAACCATCGATTTCGCCCTGGTTGGTGCAAATTTCATATTCGGTGATATGGCCAGTTCCGCGAAATTCGGCTTTATTTTTGCCTTCCAGGTGTTACCTACCATCATATTTTTTGCCTCTTTGATGAGCGTGCTTTATCACATCGGCCTGATGCAAAAAGTGGTTGCTGCAATGGCCTGGGTAATGATGAAGGTTTTGCGGGTCAGTGGTTCAGAGTCCTTGTCGGTGGCGGCCAATGTATTCATCGGTCAAACGGAAGCACCGTTGGTGGTGAGGCCATACATCGCAAAAATGACCGAATCAGAATTATTCACCATGATGGTAGGTGGAATGGCTACCATCGCTGGCGCCGTACTGGCGGCCTACATAGCCATGCTGGGCGGTGCAGACGAAGTGCAGCGTTTGTTTTACGCCCGTCACCTGTTGGCAGCCAGCGTGATGGCCGCGCCGGCCACCATTGTCATTGCCAAGTTGCTTAAACCGGAAATTAGTCAGTCGCAAACAGCCGGAAACGTCCGGCTGGAAGTTGAAAAAACGGCTACCAACGTCATTGAAGCGGCAGCCAATGGGGCCGCAGATGGTGTCAAACTGGCCTTGAACGTTGGCGCCATGTTGCTGGCATTTGTCGCTCTGATTGCGATGATTAACTATCCCTTGGGATGGCTGGGTTCAGCAACCGGGATCGAAGGCATGATCGGCCAACCGCTCAGCATGTCCGCGATTCTTGGCTACCTGCTTTCGCCGCTGGCCTGGATTATCGGCGTGCCCTGGAGCGAAGCGCAGATTGTTGGCGGCCTGATTGGTGAAAAAATTGTATTGAATGAATTTATTGCCTACCTGCATCTGGGCGAGATCAAAGACACATTATCTGAGCACTCGGTACTAATCTCCACCTACGCCTTGTGCGGCTTCGCCAACTTTTCATCCATTGCCATTCAACTGGGCGGTATAGGGGGATTAGCACCTAATCGGCGTCCGGATATTGCCCGACTGGGCATGAAAGCTGTTTTAGGTGGCACTCTGGCGACCATGATGACAGCAACCATTGCCGGTGTGCTAACCAAACTGGCAGGCTAGGCGGGGCACTGCTCCCAAATGTCGAAACACTCCCAATTCGAGCTATTTAAACAACGCAGGTTCCTGCCTTTTTTTATTACTCAGGGTCTGGGTGCGTTTAACGACAATATCTACAAAAACGGTCTGGCCGCTATGCTTGTTTTCAGCGGCAGTCAGTTAGCCGGATTAAACACCAATCAGGTTGTTAACCTCAGCGCCATGGCATTTATCCTGCCTTTCTTTTTATTCTCGGCCATGTTCGGCCAGTTTGCTGACAAGTATGAAAAATCAGCACAGATACGTGGCATCAAGCTCTTTGAAATTGGCATCATGTCGTTGGCAACGCTCGGATTCTGGCTTAACTCGCTGCCTTTATTGTTGAGTGTTTTATTTCTACTAGGCTTTCAGTCAACTATGTTCGGGCCGATTAAGTACGGCATCATCCCGCAAGTTCTGGATAGACGCGAACTGGTCGGTGGCAACGCGCTGGTCGAAATGGGCACCTTTGTGGCGATTTTGCTCGGCACTATCGCAGGCCCTATCTTAATGGGGATTGAGGCCGACTGGCCGAAGTGGGTAAGTGTCGCCGGTCTGCTGACCGCCGTGGCCGGGTATATCGCCAGTCGCAAAATCCCGCGCGCCGAAGCGGTCGACCCTGATCTGAAAATTAACTGGAACTTCGTTGCTGAAACGGTGCGCAACATCAGCTATATCAGAGAAAACCGGGTGGTGCTTAACAGCGTGCTGGGAATTTCATGGTTCTGGTTTTTCGGCGCTACTTTTCTGGTGCAGATTCCAAGCTATTCCGAAAACATTCTGGGTGGCGATGAAGTACTCATGTCCATGCTGTTGGCCATGTTTATCGTGGGTATCAGCACAGGTTCAATGTTGTGCGAGAAACTGTCAGGCAGACAGGTGGAAATCGGCCTGGTGCCTTTTGGCGCCATCGGACTAACCCTATTCGGTGTTGATATGTATTTTGCCAGCCCTGCTGCACCCGTTGCTCAGCAGACATTAAGTGGTTTCTTTGCCATTGCCGGCAACTGGCGAATTGTTTTTGACCTGCTCATGATTGGTATTTTCAGTGGCTTTTATATCGTGCCGCTATATTCGCTGGTACAGCAACGAACCCAAGCCTCTCACCGCTCGCGTGTGATCGCGGGCAACAATATATTGAATGCCTTTTTCATGGTGGTATCGGCCATTGCCGCCATGATTTTATTGGGCGGTGCCGGCTTTACGATCCCGCAACTGTTTTTGTTTACCGCCCTGCTCAACCTGGTGGTGGCAATCTATATTTTCACCATCGTGCCAGAGTTTCTAATGCGGTTTTTGGTCTGGATACTAATTCGCGCAATCTACCGCGTTAAAGTAATCGGCTATGAAAACATTCCGGAAGAAGGTCCGGTCATCGTCGCCTGTAACCACGTCAGCTATGCCGATCCTTTGCTGATCGGCGGGGTCGTGAAAAGGCCGGTTAACTTTGTCATGCATCACAAAATTTTTCACATTCCGGTTTTAAAGTTCATTTTCAAAACCGGCAAAGCCATTCCGATTGCCAGTCGCGCTGAAAATCCAGAGGTGTTGAAGCGCGCCTATGAAAGGATCGGTGAAGTACTGGACAGTAACGACGTGCTCGGCATTTTCCCGGAAGGCGCTATCACCCATGACGGTGAAATACGTGAATTTAAAAAAGGCATCGAAAAGGTAGTCAACAAGCAGCCTGTGCCAGTGGTACCGATGGCGCTGTGCTATATGTGGGGTTCACTGTTCAGCCGGCGTGATCCGATGATCAAGCGCAGACCGTATAAGTTTCGCGCTCATATCGAGCTGCGGATTGGTAAGCCCATAGCGCCGGAGGACTTGACTGCGCAACGTCTTGAAGATGCCGTTAAAGCGCTCAGAGGTTCGGACAGGTAACTATCTAGCTTGCAGGTTCTGGTCTTGCAGTTGAACATTTCCAACAGTTGGTAAATGCGGCTTCCTGCGGTTCTGCGCACTTGGGGCATTGCCAGGATGTCGCAAGCTTATTGTCATCTGACTCCTCCAAATCAGCAATCAACTTCTTCGCTTGCCCGGCAACACTTTCATCCAACACCCAGAGTTGCGGAATCACCTCGACAAAAGGCAGCTCTCCTGCGCCGGATGTGCTGAACTGGTTTTTTAGAAACGTTTCAATACCACGCGCTTCCAGCACAGACCGGTAATAGCCCACCAGGGTGATATCAAAATCTTCGAATACTTTGATCACGTGGGGTTGGTGGCAAAAATCTGGCCATCATCCGCAAACGCTTTGAACTCAAGCGCATTGCCAGACGGGTCTTTAAAAAACATGGTGGCTTGCTCACCTGCCTGGCCTTCGAACCTGACGCGAGGCTCAATCACAAATTGGACGTTTGAACTTTGCAACCGATCTCGCAAGATTTTCCAGTCGGCCATATCCAGAATCACACCAAAATGAGGTACTGGAACCGCGTCGCCGTCCACGGCATTGCGCAAGACATCAGATTGCCGACCGCTTTGATCGAGATGACAGACGAACTGATGACCATACAAATCAAAATCCACCCAGTGAGAAGCGCTGCGCCCCTCGCTGCAACCCAGCAGGTCACCGTAAAAAGCCCGGGATTGCTCAATATCATTTACCGGCACTGCAAGATGAAAAGGTCGTAGCGCAGACATCGTATGTAATCTCCTGAACGTTAGGATGCTTTAGAATGCAAGATAACATGAAACCTACCAGACAAAAAGACGGCTGACCCGGCATGAGCACAAGGAGTTACAGCAGGAATTCCGACAGGGTTTATGGCAGGGTTTATGGCAGTCTTCATTTGCGACTTTTCCTACTGCTCGCCATTTGCCTGATGACGATGGCCTGCTCAGGGCCGGGATATTATTTGCAGGCAGCTTCAGGGCAATGGAAATTGAGCCACGCAAGGCAGGACATCAGCGAACTAGCCAATGATCCGGGTACCAGTCCTCAATTACTTGAGCAGCTGACTACCGCCACCAGCATTATTCAATTTGCCGCAGATAATCTGGATCTGCCCGCCAATGGCAGTTATTCGAGCTATGTCGACCTGCAACGTGAGGCAGTAACCTGGAATGTTGTGGCCGCCCCACCCTATTCATTAACCCCAAAAAAATGGTGTTTTCTGGTGGCCGGCTGTTTTCCGTACCGTGGCTTTTTCAAACAGAAAAAGGCTGAAAAATCGGCGCAGAAATTTATTAACAAAGATTGGGATGTGTATATTTCCCCGGCAACCGCTTATTCCACTTTGGGCAAGTTCAATGACCCGCTGCTCAACACCATGTTCAAAGGCTCGGATGTCCGGCTCGCCGCCTATCTATTTCATGAGTTAGCACATCAGCGTGTGTACATAAAAAATGACGGTCGATTCAATGAGAATTACGCCAGTTTTATGGAAACCGCCGGCGTAACTGCATGGCTTGAGGCCAATGAGCAAGCTGACGCGCTGGCTCATTGGCTGGATATGCAACAAATTGAGAAAGATTTTTCCCGTCTGATCAAAGACTATCGCCGAAAACTGGTGCACTTGTATCAAAGTAATCAAAGCGAATCGGAAATGGCCCGTCAAAAATCGCTCATACTCAGCAACATGCAACATTCTTATCAACAAATGGTCGTGCAACACTGGGATGGCAAAGACTATTACGCCGCCTGGTTTGAAAAACCGGTCAATAACGCCAGATTGGCACTTTTTGATACTTATGCTGGTGGTCAATGTGCTTTTGGGCACCTGTTAAATGAATCACAAGGTAATATGATTGTTTTTAACCAACTCGCCAATGAACATTCAAAGCTGCCAAGCAAGGAACGCAACCAATGGCTCAATCAGACATGTCCGATCATTGCGCCGGCGACCGATTTGTGACACCTTAGCCGAGGTTAAATACGGCATCAATTTGTGACTCCAATCAAAAGAATAAATCCGATTATGCTATCGGCTCTGTACGTTGTCCTGGTGTCAGGGACTACTGATATTCGAGCGCAAAACGGAGAACCAGTTGAGGAACCCGTTAACGTTGCCTGCCCCGGACCGAATCTGGCACCCCAGCTAAAAGACACACCTAATCGAGAAGGTGCGTACATTGATTTAAAAACCATTTCGTTTTCCGCCAGCCCTGACGAGGAGGCTGAAGCGCTGGGGAATGTCGAGTTACAGCGTGCTGACCAGTTTCTGACAACTGATATTTTGCGTTATAACCCGGTCACAGAAACAATAACGATGCCCGGTGAAGTTCATTATAAAGATGATCAGATCAGAATTAACGGCACCAATGCGCAATACAACTTTATTGACGAAAGCGGTCACTTTTCAAATATTGATTACGGCCTGACCGGATCCAGTGCCAAGGGTACCGCGCAAGACATCCAAGTTCAGTCCAAAGACCAATCCATTTTGAGAATGCTGCAATTCACCACCTGTCCGGGCGGAAAGCCGGCCTGGATATTGACTGCCAGGGAATTGAAGCTGAATTTCGAAACCGGGGTAGGAACGGCCAAAGGTGCCAAACTGGAGTTTTTTGACTTCCCGATTCTATATTTGCCGTGGATGACATTCCCGATTACCGACAAGCGCAAAAGTGGCTTTTTGTACCCGACGATCAGTACCGCCAACGACAACGGCTTGGAAATCAGCACGCCGTATTACTGGAACATCGCACCTAATCAGGACGCAACGCTCACGCCTCGCTATTTTTCTGCGAGGGGCGGGATGCTGACCGGTGAATACCGGTTTATCACCCGTCGCACCGGCGGTAATCTGAACTTTGATTACATGCCTGATGATCACAAGACAGATGAGCTCAGGTATCACTATCGTGGTGTATACGATGCCCGCCTGAGTGAGCGCTGGCAAAGTCGTATTGTTGTCGACCGGGTAAGCGATACCGAGTATTTTCAGGATTTCAGCAACAGTCTGGCGGCAGCCTCGCGTCAATATTTAAGGAGTTCGGCCGGTATCAGCGGCAGTGGTCGCTATTGGACTTTTTCAGCAATGGCTGATGACTTTCAGGTCGTAGATGACGCGGTCACCCCATTCAATGAACCCTATAGCCGTGTACCCAGGCTGGTCTTTGATCTTGATCGCCCCTTGGGCCGCCAGGGCTTGCGCCTGCAGATGGACTCCGAATTGGTATATTTTGACCGGCAGGCCGGTGTTACCGGTTCACGCTTTGATATTTATCCGCGACTGGAGTGGAATCTGGAAACCCATTGGGGTTTTATCAGGCCCAGCGCCGGTTACCGCTACACGCTATACGATCTGGATCGCACTGGTTTACCTGGCGACACCACCCCGGATCGCGGCACCAGCATAGTCAGCCTGGACAGCGGGCTGTTTATGGAGCGCCTGGCCAAAAACGGCGATGTACAAACTCTGGAACCGCGTCTGTTTTATCTTTATGTACCCTATGTCGATCAGAACGAACTCCCGGATTTTGATTCATCGCCCTACACATTCGGGTTCAGTCAGTTATTCAACACCAACCAGTTTACCGGCGCCGATCGTCAGTCCAATGCCAATCAGTTAACCATGGCGCTAACCACTCGCTCAATCAGTCAAAAACTGGGCCGTGAATTGTGGAGCCTCAGCTTCGGACAGATCGTCTATTTTCAGGATCAACGTGTACAACCTGCTTTTGACTCCATGCTGGACAAGAATGAATCGCCTTTTATCGCTGAATTCGTTTTACGACCCACGACCCGAATCAGCGGCAGAATCAGTGCACAATGGAACTGGGAGACGTCTGAACTTGATGTGGCAACACTTGGTATCGCCAAAAGCTGGAAAAACGGTGCGCGACTGGGTGCCCAGTACCGCTTTCGGCGAGACAGCGTCGATCAGTTTGACATTCGCTATTATCAACCCATTAATGAGAGTTGGCGGGTTCTGGGCCGGGTTAACTACTCGCTGGAAGACTCTGACCTGCTAGCGGCCGAAGCTGGATTCGAATATGACAGCTGTTGCTGGGCCTTGCGGGTGGTTGGTAAACGGTTCCTGCGCAATCGTGAAGGCGACCATCGTGACGCCCTCTATGTGGAATTGTTGCTTAAAGGCCTGACCAATATAGGCCGCCGAAGCTCACCTTTATTCTATGATGAGGCCTATTGAGCCACCTGAACACAATATAAACTCCACGCAATATTGCAACAAGGCTTTGCTTGCCGCCTGTATCGGTTAAAATAGGCGATTAGGCCATAGGAACTTTTTAAATTGCGCACAATCAAATTTGGACACAACACCATGACAGTAGATAGAGGACTAACTTTTTTGAAAACGACTCAACAACTAGCAATCGGGTTGCTGATTTTCAGCTTGTCAGTCGTGTGCACGTCCACAACGTCTTTTGCACAAGCCGCACAAAAAGTCGATTCAATCGTCGCGTTGGTTGATGATGACGTCATATTGCGTAGCGAACTGGATATTGCCACCAAAGGGATTGTCGACCGTATTCGTCAACAAGGTGGTCAGCTGCCACCACAGGACGTCATTGACAAGCAGGTGCTTGAACGCCTCGTATTACGTCGTTTACAACTGCAGCGCGCCTTTCAAACCGGCATCCGGGTCAGTGACAGTGAAATCGATCAAGCCATGCTACGTCTGGCCGAACAGAACCAAATCAGTTTGATGCAGATGCGTCAGGTGATCGAGGCAGATGGAGAAGACTTTTCTGAGTTCCGCCAGAATATTGGTGAAGAAATGATGACCGAGCGCTTACGTCAGCGCATCGTTAACAGCATGGATCCGGTCACTGAAACGGAGATCGACATTCTGCTCGCCTCAGAGGCCTTCAGCGGTGGCGAATACAATATTTCGCATATTTTGATCCCTTTGCCGGAAGGCGCAACTCCGAAACAGATTGAAGATCAGGAAGCCAAGGCCGCTGGCATTTACGAACAACTGGAGGATGGACTGGATTTTGCGTCTGCTGCGATCAGCTACTCCAGCAGTTCGGAAGCGCTAGAGGGTGGTCTTGTCGGTTGGCGCGACCTGAACTCGGTTCCAGTGGTTTTCTCAGAGGCAATTAAAAATTTACGTGCTGGCCAGATCTCCCCACCAATCCGCAGCCCCGCAGGATTTCACATCGTAAAAGTTAATGACTATCGTGATCGCACGGAGGTTATGACGACTGAGTTTCATGCTCGTCACATCATGATTGAAACGAGCGATCTGCTCACACCCAAGCAGGCTATGGATAAAATTCGCAGCATTCACACCGAGCTTGATGACGGTGCAAGTTTCGAAGAGCTGGCCAAAAAGCACTCAGATGATGTTTCCAGCGCCAACCTGGGTGGCGACATGGGCTGGTTCCAGCCTAATGCCTATGGAGAGCGCATGGAGCAAACTTTGGTTGCCATGAAAGACGGACAGATTTCCGAACCTTTCCAAACCGAAAACGGCTGGCATATTATTGAACGGCTCGGCATGCGTGAGAAAGATGTGACTGAAGAATCCCTGCGTGCCTCAGCCCGTGGCAACATTCGTCAGCAGAAATCAGACGCTGAGATTGAGCAGTTTTTGCAGCAAATGCGGGACGAGGCATTTGTCGAAACCAGACTATCCTCCTGAGTAGTCTGTGAGTTTGAACGAATGGCTGTATCTGTGGATGTATGCCGTTTGGCCAACTGAACATCGGCAGGCTGGATAAGCGTGCCTGCAAGCTTACCTGTTTTGGCTTTAACGCCCGGCGAACCTGCCGGGGTTGGGCCTGAGTGCACCATTAAACTGGCGTACCAACACCCTGAACTGCGTTTGCTGGTGGTTGCTGACCCCGCCTTGTTGGCAACAACCTCTGAAACGCTGGGTCTTAAAGTCCCGATCAGTATCTGGCAACCGGGCGATCCGGTTGAATCCCATCAGATCAATTGTTATCCGGTAAAGCTTGAAAATAACGTTGTTCCGGGCAAAGTCGATCCTGCGAATTCAAGCTATGTTGTAAATACGCTTAGAACCGCTGTTAAGCTTGTTCAAAATGGACAGGCCAAAGCGCTGGTAACCGCACCGGTACATAAAGCGGTGATCAACGACGCCGGCATTCCGTTTAGTGGCCACACCGAGCTACTGGCTGAAATGGCCGGCTTAAAGAAAGTCGTGATGATGTTAGCAGCCGGTAATTTGCGGGTGGCATTGGTCACCACACATCTGCCTCTGCGTGAAGTGGCAGATGCCATCAACGTCGAAAACGTCTGTGCAACCATACGCATCACTGACCAGGCATTGCGGCAACGCTTTGGCATTGCCGGGCCGGTTATACAGGTTTTGGGCTTAAACCCGCACGCAGGTGAAGGCGGGCACCTTGGATTTGAAGATGCTGAAGTAATTCAACCGGCGATGGACATTTGCGCTGCCGAAGGTATCAAGATGATTGGCCCTGTGCCAGCGGACACCGCTTTTACACCGCCAAGACTGGCAGCGTGTGACGCGATAATTGCCATGTATCACGACCAGGGCTTGCCGGTACTCAAACATGTGGGTTTCGGTCATGCAGTCAATATAACGTTGGGGTTGCCATTTATTCGCACCTCAGTCGATCACGGTACGGCACTCGACATCGCTGGCAAGAACCTCGCAGATGCAACCAGCCTGTACGCTGCTGTCAGATCCGCTATAACCATGTGCACAGCTGGATAATAATGAATCACAAGGCACGCAAACGTTTCGGACAGAACTTTCTTCATGATCAACAGGTCATTGACCGCATTGTGGCCAGTGTGGCGCCGAAATCTACTGACCTGATCATCGAAATCGGCCCCGGGCAAGCTGCCATTACCCGACCGCTTATAGCATCGGGGGCAGAACTGCATGTCATAGAAATCGACCGCGACCTGGTTGCTTTGCTGGAGCAAAAGTTTGCCAACACCGAGAACATCACCATTCACTCACTGGATGCACTCAGGGCCAACTTTGATGATATTACTGACTCGCGTAAATTTCGCCTGATCGGCAACCTGCCCTACAACATATCCACGCCATTGATCTTTCATGTATTGAAGTGGCACAAGCTGGTGACCGACATGCATTTTATGCTGCAAAAGGAAGTGGTTGAACGTATGGCCGCCCCACCCGGCAGCAAAGCTTACGGCAGGCTGTCAGTGATGACCCAGTTTTTGTGCGAGGTTACGCACTTGTTTGATGTGCAACCGCAAAGTTTTACACCGGCACCCCGGGTTTGTTCCAGCATCGTGCGCTTGCAACCTTTAAACAAACCGCCATTTGACGCCGGCTCGGGCGACCAGCTGAACCGCATCGTTGCAGCCGCGTTTTCACAGCGTCGCAAAACACTACGCAATAGCCTTCGCAAGCTGTTGGACGCTGAGCAGATAGTTTCTGCTGGCATTGATCCCGGTGAGCGAGCCGAGCAATTAAGCCTGGCAGAATTTGCCGCGCTTGCGCGCTTGCTACCCGATGATGCAAACTGATTTCTGTTAATAGTCATCAGGCAAGATAGCAATAAAATGAGCTCAAAACCGCCCGTACATGTGGTCGCCCAACCCGAATATCTGGGTCCTCATGAGGATAAGTTTGCCTTTTCCTACACCATCTATATTACCAACCGCTCCGATCAAGTCATCACGTTGCGCAACCGTCATTGGATTATCACGCATGCCGATGGCAACACCGAGGAAGTGATTGGCGAAGGTGTAATCGGCGAAACACCTGAACTGGCTCCAGGCGCGTCATACAGTTATACCAGTGGTGCCCTGATCCCTACGCCAGTAGGCTCGATGCGCGGCTCCTACGGCTTTGTCACACAGGAAGGCGAATCATTTCGAGCTGAAATCCCGGAGTTTGCTTTGCACGCTCCGGCCACCCTTCACTAGCCCCCCCCTACAATAATTAATAATGTCTACTTATCTGATCGGCGACATTCAGGGCTGCTATGAACCGTTGCAGCGTTTGCTGGAACAGATTGCTTTTGACCCGGCCAGCGATCAGCTGTGGAGTTGCGGCGACCTGGTCAATCGCGGCGGCCAATCTCTGGAAGTACTACGCTTGCTACACAGCATGGGAGATAGCATCAGTATCACGCTGGGCAATCACGACTTGCATCTGCTGGCCTGCAACTACCGTTTTCCCGATGGCGGTACCCGCAATCAGGAATTTGAATCCATTCTCGCAGCCCCGGATCGCGAGGCGCTAATGGAATGGTTGTGCGCGCATCCACTGGCCATCTGGTCGGAAGAGCATCAAATGCTGAGAGTCCACGCCGGGGTTATTCCACAATGGACATGGCAGGATGCCATTAGCGCCGGCAATGAAATTTCAGCGGTTTTGCAGTCTGATCAACGCGAACAGTTTCTGAAAAAAATGTATGGCAACAAGCCCAAGCTATGGCGTGACGACCGTACCGGTTGGGGCCGCCTGCGCCTCATCAGCAACATTCTCACGCGATTGCGCTTCTGTGACGAATTGGGCCGAGGTAACTATCGGGTGTCCGGACCACCCGGGCAACAACCTGAAGGCTACCAAGCCTGGTATAAACACAAACACCGTAAAACGCGAGATATCTATATCGCATTCGGACATTGGGCTGCGATGGGCTTGCGCGTCAAAAAGCGCTTTATTGCATTGGATTCCGGCTGTGTCTGGGGCGGCAAATTAAGTGCATTTCGCCTGGAAGACCGGCAGGTATTTCAGGTGCGTTGTCGTTAAAATTTATGCACGCTGCGGCTGGGCTCCATGCACATTGACGTTAGGCTTTTTGCAGTTCGATAATCTGATAAGTCAAAGGGTTGGATTCATCCGCAGCAAAGTCCTGAACCTGGACGCTGCGCCACTCATCCTGAGTCCACTGCGGAAACCAGGTATCGGCTTCAGGTTCGATATCAATCAGTGTCAATATCAATCGCTGCGCCATAGGCAAAGCCAGTTCATATAGTTGACCGCCACCAATGACCATGATTTCATCACTGTTTGATTGATCAATCGCTTGTTGCAAAGAGCTGACCACCTCAGCACCATCCGCCTCAAAACCCTTATTTCTGCTGATGACAATATTCTGACGGCCAGGCAATGGTCGGCCAATCGCCTGCCAGGTTTTCCTACCCATCACGATAGCCCTATCCATGGTTGCCTTTTTGAAGTGTTGAAGCTCTGCCGGCAGATGCCAGGGCATTTGGCCGTCGAGGCCGATCTCGCGATTTTTACCCATCGCCGCGATTAACGTAATGTGCTTTTCCATGCGTGTTTTGTGCAGTGCTTATTCAGATTTCAGATTGAGATGGGCGCTTTAATGCCAGAGTGGCACTGATAATTCTGCAACTCGAAATCTTCAAACTCAAATTCAAACAGATCTTTCCTGTCCGGGTTAATTTTCAACGTTGGCAATGCAAATGGTTGGCGGGCAAGTTGAGTATTTACCTGTTGTAAATGATTGAGGTAGATATGTGCATCACCCAGAGAAATTACAAAATCACCAGGTTCAAGATCCAACACCTGAGCCATCATCATCGTCAACAATGCGTAAGATGCGATATTAAATGGCACACCCAGAAATACATCTGCGCTGCGCTGGTACATCTGACAACTGAGCTTGCCATCGGCCACGTAAAATTGAAACAAAGTGTGACAAGGCGGAAGTGCCTGCAAACCCGCGCTCGCATTGTCGCTGGGGCTGCGGGTTTCGTCGGGTAGCAGCGCCGGATTCCACGCAGAAACGATATGCCGGCGCGAGTCCGGCCGTTCACGCAAAGCATCGAGCAGCAATTTCATCTGATCGATATGCCCACCATCAGCAGTCTTCCAGTTACGCCACTGGGCGCCGTAAACCGGACCGAGATCGCCATTCTCATCCGCCCACTCATCCCAAATGGTCACGCCGTTTTCATTCAGATAAGCAACATTGGTATCGCCGTTCAAAAACCACAGAAGTTCGTAGATGATGGAGCGCAAGTGCAGCTTTTTGGTTGTGACGCAAGGAAATCCCTCGGCCAGATCAAAACGCATCTGATAGCCAAACATACTGATCGTGCCGGTGCCGGTCCTGTCTTGTTTACGACTGCCTTTATCCAGAATGTCCTGTAATAATTGTAAATACGTTTGCATGTTTTATAACTGGCCCTATTGATTAGTTGATTGATTAGTTGGTTGTTCAGTTGAAGCATTGCGATAGGCAAACACTAAAATAATCGCCCCGGCTAAAATCATCGGCATTGAAAGTAACATTCCCATGGTCAACCATTGCATGGCGAGAAACCCGATGTGTTCATCGGGTTGTCGGAAAAATTCCACGATCAAACGGAAAGTGCCATAGCCGAGAAGGAATAAGCCAGAAACGGCAGCCGTTGGCCGCGGCTTGGAAGAATACACCATCAATACAATAAATAAAGCCAAGCCTTCCAGACTCGCCTGATATAGCTGGCTGGGATGACGCGCGAAATGATCGAGCGCACCAGACTTCCATGCTTCATTGAGTAACTCGGTATTGGCGGGATTAATGTCAGTCGACTTTGCAAAAATCATGGCCCAAGGCACATCAGTAGTCCGTCCCCACAATTCTCCGCCGATAAAATTCCCCAACCGCCCGAAAGCCAACCCCAATGGTCCGATCGGAGCGGCAAAGTCAGCCACCTGCCAGAAAGTCTTGCCACTGCGCCGGGCAAACCACCACAACGCAACCATCAAGCCGACCAGGCCTCCATGAAAAGACATTCCCCCATCCCAGATTTTGAACAGGGTCAAGGGGTTGTCCAGCAAAACATCAAAAGCATAAAACAGCATGTAACCGATACGTCCGCCCGCGATCACGCCAAGCATGCCGTAAAATAAAACGTCGCTAACCTGATCTTTGGTCCAGCCCCACCAGGGTTGGCGAGTGGCTCTGGAACTGGCAATCAACCAGAACGACAGAAAGGCCAGCAGATACATAATGCCGTACCAATGAACGTCCAGCGGTCCGATGGAAATAGCGATCGGGTCAAAATTTATCAAAGAGTATTTGGATTGCACCAGGAAATTCCTTGTCGGAACCTTAGCGGTTCGCGCCTGTATTGAACTGTCAGCATATGACACTGCCAGTGCAGTGGCAAGCCATTTGCCGCCGCTTTGAACGGAACAAATTAATATCGACCAAAACGTCAGGATAGTGGATGATGTACACTGCCTATTTTGCAAATTCCGGGGTTCATACCACAGTTACTATGCTTGAAGTCGCCCTGCCTAATATGCACGCATTAGCGGTCATGGTCATGATCGCTGTAGCTCTATTTCTTTTTGCTCGAGATAACATTCCGCTAGAAACCACCAGCCTTGTTGTATTGGTAGTGCTGGCGATCGGGTTCCAGATATTCCCGTATGAAGCTGATGGAGAAGTACTATCTCCCAGCGATTTCTTCCTCGGATTTGGTAATCGGGCACTGATAGCGGTGTCGGCATTGATGATTGTCGGCCAGGGGCTCATCAGTACCGGTGCCCTGGAGCCGGTAGGAAGGATTTTAGCCAACCTCTGGAAACGTAGCCCGACGCTGTCGTTGCTGTTGACGCTGGTCATGACAGCCTTTTTAAGCGCCTTTATCAATAACACGCCGATTGTTGTTTTGATGTTACCCATATTAATAGGGGTTGCGGTAAAGACCGGTATGTCGCCTTCCGGAAGCCTGATTCCAATGGGCTTCGCCAGTATAGTCGGGGGCATGGCCACGACCATTGGCACCTCAACCAACCTTCTGGTTGTTAATGTTGCTGCTGACATGGGTATGCAGCGCTTTAATATGTTCGATTTTGTCGGGCCTGTAATGATCGCTGGCGCGGTCGCCATTCTCTATCTATGGCTCATTGCACCACGTATTATCCCGACGCGAACTCCACCTATGAGCCGGGGTGTTTCGCGCGTTTACACCGCACAGATTCAACTTAACCCGGATAGCAATATGGTTGGCCGCTCACTGGCTGATGCTATTTCCCGCTTAGGTGAAAAGATCAATGTAGAGACCATTCAGCGAGGCAAAGGCGTCTTCATCAATCCTTTACCGGATGTCAAATTGCGTGGCGGTGACCGTATCACCACCAGCAACACTCAGCAGAATTTGCGCGAGTTTGCCCGGCAACTCGGCGGCACTTTGTACTCAGCTGATCATGAGGTAGATGAAAGTAATCCGCTTAGCATAGCAGGCCAACACATTTCAGAAGTGGCTATTACGTCAGCTTCAAGACTCAATGGCGTACGCATCGGTAATGCCGGCTTATTCTCACGCTATGATCTCAGGCTATTGGCATTCAACCGTTTTGATGGCATGGAAGAACGCGAATCACCCGGCCTGGAAGAAACCCGTTTACGGGCCGGCGATGTCTTGCTGGTTCAATCCACATTGCAGAACCTGGCAGAACTGAAGCAAAGCTCCGACTTTCTGATCCTTGACGGCAGTATTCATTTGCCCAGAACGCGGAAGGCACCCATTGCTCTGGCCGTGATTACCGGAGTCGTAGCTTTAGCGGCATTACGGGTAATGCCGATTGAGATCAGTGCGCTGTTAGGTTGCCTGGTTCTAATACTGACCGGTTGTTTGAACTGGAAAGATGCCATGAATGCGCTCAGTACCCAAGTCATATTAATCATTGTATCGTCTTTAGCACTCGGTTTGGCGCTGCTCAAAACAGGCGGGGCCGATTACCTTGCCAACCTGTTTGTATACATAACATTTGGGGCCCCGCCCTCAATAGTTTTAATGAGCCTGATGATGATGATGGGGGTATTGACCAACGTGGTTTCCAACAATGCAGCAGCTGTGATTGGAACACCCATCGCTATCGGTATCGCGCAAAGACTGGGCTTGCCTCTTGAGCCATTTGTGCTGGCAGTCATGTTTGGCGCCAACCTCAGTTTTGCCACACCAATGGCGTATCAGACGAACATATTAATTATGAATGCAGGCGGCTATAAGTTCGGGGATTTCGTTCGAGTGGGTGTTCCGCTCACAATTATTACCTGGTTGATTTTAAGTGGCGTTTTGATTTGGGCTTATAGCCTTTGACTTGCCCACAAACTATGACGGCACTCGATGCTCAATGTTTTCAACGTTTTATAGGGTTTTATTAAACTAGAGCCGTATGTTTTTAGTCGCCGCGACCTGCCCAAAGTCACTCCGTTAAAAAAAAGTTAAAAAAAACAAGCTCAAAAAATAATCATTATTTTTGCAATTATGATGGGTGCAATTCCACGCAGAGCGCGTTATATTAGGGCTGTCCGTTCGATAATGACCGGCGGGTATTGACAAAGTTCAATGCTTTCATCAGTGTATTTGATGAGTGTTTCAGCGAGGGTTTCTCACTGCTTTTATAGACAGTCTGAGCTCGAAAGAGCCGGACTTGGAGAACGACTCTCTGCAATACTGCTGGTAGAATTTAAGAATAATGTTTTACCAATTGACGAAAAGCCACTCAAAATATACAGTGTCCCGACTAATTTTATTAGATCAACAAATTTCCGAAGCCATTGAGACGAAGCATGCTAAACAATAGAAAGATATCTTCCCTCCTGTCCTGCATATTTATTTGCGCCATTGCGGGCTTGTCTACACAAGTTTTCGCAGCGACGATAAGTGAAGTTATGCAGGCCGGTGAACAACGTGCTGATGAAGGCCTGAAGGCCCAGGATCAGGTAGATGCAGTTGCCACACAAACTGACAACATCGTTAACGACTTCAGAGCAGTAACTAAAGTAGTTGATGGTTTGAAGATTTATAACAATCTGCTACAAACTCAGTTGAACAATCAGAACACCGAAATGGAGGCACTCACCGAGTCGATTGCCAATGTGGCACTGATCGAACGGCAGATTATTCCCTTGATGACCAGGATGGTTGAAGGGCTGGACGAATTCGTCCAACTCGACACACCATTTTTGCTGAAAGAGCGTACTGATCGTGTCTTGCGCCTCAGAGGCATCATGGAACTGGCAGACGTATCCGCAGCTGAAAAATTGCGTAACGTGTTGGAAGCTTACCAAATCGAAAATGACTACGGTCGTACGATTGAAGCTTACAAGGGTTCTACCGATGTTAACGGCACTGAGCTGGAAGTTGACTTCCTGCGCATCGGCCGGGTTGCATTGATGTACCAAACCGTTGGCGGCAGTCAGACTGGCGCTTGGGATAACACCGCCAACTCTTTTGTAGAATTGCCGCCCGCCACTTATCAAAAGCAGGTTGCAGAAGGCATCAAGATCGCACGTAAGCAGGTTGCTCCGGATTTACTTATCGTACCGGTACCAGCTCCGACAGAGGAAGTACAATGATAACTATCATCAAAAAAATTGGCCTTATCAGCGTACTGCTAGTGGCCACGACACTTACTGCTAACGCGGCAACAGCTGTTTCTCTGGAAGAACTCCTGCAGTCTGTTAAATCCGGTCGGGTTACAGATGCGGCTGAAAGCAAAGCGCGCCTCGACAAGTTTCGCGCCAACCGTTCAACGCAAACCAAATTGCTGAATGACGAAAAGGCATTTCAAGCACGTGAAGAAGCACGCTCTGCTCAAATGGAAGCGCAGTTCGAAGTTAATGACGCTAAAATCCTTGATCTGGAAGTTGCTTTCACGGAACGTCTGGGTGGCTTGAAAGAGCTTTTCGGTGTTCTGCAGCAGGCTTCTGGTGACGCGCGTGGTGTTTTCGAGAATTCTGTGACACAAGTACAATTTCCTGAGCGAACTGAATTCCTGACCGAGTTCGCCAAGAAGATGGGACAGTCCAACCGCCTTGCATCGATCGAAGAAATCGAACGTCTGTGGTTTGAACTGCAACGTGAAATGACTGAAACAGGTAAAGTTTCTACCTTCACTACTACTGTTGTTAATTCACAGGGTGAAGAAACCCAGCAGGCAGTCACCCGCATTGGTGCATTTAATGTGGTATCCGATGGCAAGTATCTGGAATACGTTCCTGAGACTGGCCGTCTGGTAGAGCTGCAGCGCCAGCCAGCCAGCCGATATACTTCGCGTATTGATGACCTGGTTGATGGTGAATCAGGCATGTACCCGATCGGTATGGATCCGACTCGCGGCCAGCTGCTGAGTCTGTTGGTTCAGTCTCCTAGCTTGATGGAACGTATCGCGCAGGGTAAAACCGTTGGTTATGTCATTATTGTTCTGGGTATTTTTGGCGTATTGATCGCGATCTGGCGACTACTGGTACTGTTTACGGTTTCCGCTAAAGTAAACAGCCAAATGAAAAACCTCAACCAGCCTGACACCGGCAACCCATTGGGTCGCGTACTTAAAGTTGCTCAGGATAGCCCGAATGCAGATATCGAAACCGTCGAGCTGAAACTGGGTGAAGCCATATTACGAGAGACGCCCAAGTTCAACTCTATGTTGCCATTGCTGAAAATCATCTCCGTTGTAGCACCTCTGCTGGGTCTGTTGGGTACCGTAACCGGTATGATCGTGACCTTTCAGGCGATTACGCTGTACGGTGCGGGTGATCCGAAACTGATGGCTGGTGGTATCTCCACCGCGTTGGTAACTACAGTACTTGGTCTTGTTGTCGCGATCCCGACAGTATTCCTGCACACGCTGGTATCCAGCCGCGCAAGAAGACTGACTCAGATCCTTCAGGAAGAATCCGCCGGAATGCTCGCAGAGCGTGCCGAAGGCAAACAAGCGTAAAGAGGCGGAAGGCACATGGATCAGATTTACTATTATCTGCCTGCGCTGGAGACCATCCGGAACTTCATGGAACTGGGTGGGAATGTCCTGTTTGTTATAGGATTTCTCACCCTGTTCATGTGGATGTTGATCATCGAAAGAATGGTTTACCTCAAAGTTGGACACAAGCGCCTGGTCGCCAGAGTTCAACAAATGTGGGAAGCCCGCGATGATCATTCTTCCTGGAATGCTCACCAAATCAGAACTCGCCTGATTTCGCAGGTTTCATCCCAGGTGGAGCGCAACATACCATTAATTAACACCTGTGTTGCGTTAGCCCCCTTGTTGGGTTTGTTGGGTACTGTTACCGGTATGATCGCAGTATTCGAAGTCATGGCCGTATCAGGATCAAGCAGTCCCCGATCCATGGCTGGTGGTGTTTCCAAAGCTACCATTCCGACAATGGCGGGCATGGTTGCCGCTCTTTCCGGAGTGGCAATGGGTACTTACTTACAACGTAAAGCAAGTCGCGAACGTGAACTGCTTGCCGATCACATGGTCATAGAACATGCGTGACCTGTGCTTCGCTGGAGAATATGAATGAGACAGTTTAATAATCAAATGCAGGAAGAAGAAGAGTCTGAGATCAATATCACGCCGATGCTCGACGTGGTTTTCATTATGCTTATTTTCTTTATCGTAACTGCGACATTTGTTAAAGAAGCCGGTATTGATGTCAATCGCCCGGACGCCGCCACCGCGGTGAAAAAGGAAAATGCCAATATTCTGATCGCAATCGGTGCGAATAATGACATATGGATTGATAAGCGCCAGATCGATGTTCGTTCCGTACGTCCGAATATCGAGCGTTTGCATGCAGAGAATCCTCAGGGTTCGGTGGTAATCCAGGCTGACAAGGAATCAAAAACAGATACCTTAATTCAGGTAATGGATGCCGCCAGACAGGCTGGCGTTTTCAATGTTTCAATTGCCGCTCAAGATCCGTAAGGACTGATTATGACTGCAACTATTGATCGAACTTTGGAGCAATCCCAAACTAATGGCGTGATGAGACTTGCCGTTGGTTTGGTACTCGCTGCGGTCGTTACCCTCTTCCTGTTTTGGCTGATGCAGTACCTGATTGAAACTGCTGACAAAACACTCAATGAAAACGACGCGGGTAGCCTGGTAGATTTTGTGCGCGTCAAGAAGGACGAAGAACTCCAGCGTGACAACCGCAAACCTAAAAAGCCACCACCACCGGAAGCACCACCACCACAACCGCCTTCCCCGCAATTGGATAATTTAAATCCGAATGCAGAAAAAATTGCCATCTCGGCAGCACCTGTTGAAACAGATATCGAAATGTCGGGTGGTTTCAGTCTGGGGGTGGGTGAAGGTGATTACCTGCCAATCGTTAAGGTGGCACCGATCTATCCCAACAGGGCATTATCACGCGGGGTGGAAGGCTACTGTGTCGTCCAATATACGGTGACGAAAAACGGTACTACCAAAAATCCGTTTGTGGTTGATGGTCAATGCACATCCAGCTTGTTTAATAGTGCATCTATCAGTGCTGCTCTTAAATTCAAATACAAGCCCAGAGTAATCGACGGAAATGCCGTTGAAGTGTCTGGCGTACAGAACAAATTTACTTATGAAATTACTGAATAAGCAAACGATGTTAGCTCGCAATTCATCAACTTCTTTACGTAATTGGGTTGTCGGTGCGTGTCTGACGGCTACTTTAGCCGTATTCGCATCACCGGCATCCGCTCAAGACGATGAACGCGAAACTAAAGTGACGCAGGCTATGAGCCAGCAAGTTTATGAATCACTGACGGAAATCCAGGTCCTGGTTGAAGCGGAGGATTTTCCCGCTGCTCAGGCCATGATCAAGGAACTTCAGGGCCGGAAAAAGCTTTCTCCCTACGAGACTGCGCAAATCTGGAACCTGTCGGCCTATGCTGCCTATCTGGCCGAAAATTATCCTGAAGCGATTCGTTCGTATGAAAAGGTATTGCAACAGCCCGAACTGCCTGAGGCACTCCAGCAAAGCACCTTAAAAACGATGGCGCAATTGCAGTTCACTATTGAGGACTACGAGACAGCACTGGATACTGTTAAGCGCTTAATGGCCATTATCCCTGAGCCGTCTGCCGATATTTACATGCTGGAAGGCCAGGCGTATTTCCAGCTGGGCAAATATGAAACAGCGGTTGCGCCTATTAAAAAAGCCATCGACATGAACAAAGCGCAAGGCAATGTGCCTCGCGAAAACTGGCTTTTGTTGCTACGTGTTTGCTATTGGGAACTGAAAGACTTTCCCAATATGCTCCTGGTTCTTGAAGAATTGATTCAAGCGTATCCGAAAGACTCTTACATCCTGACGCTGGCAGGTGTTTACAGCGAATTGGGCGACACCAAAAAGCAGTTGGCTTTAACTGAGGCGCTTTACGAAAAAGGTTACATCACAGGTAAAGCACATTCAGTCAACCTGGCTAACCTCTATCTGCTGCATGGCATACCTTACAAGGCAGCTATGGTTCTGGAAAAGAACCTTGCGGACAAACAAATCGATGCTGATGTCCGAAACCTGCGCTTGCTTTCTCAAGCTTGGTATTCGGCTCGTGATGATAAAAAAGCGATCCCTCCATTGAGGCAGGCCGCGGCACTGTCAGAGGACGGTGAGCTTTATATCCGTCTGGCGCAATCTCATATCAACCTGGAAGAATGGGATGATGCAGCTGCTGCAGCTACCAAAGCCTTACAGCTGGGTGGCCTGAAGCGTAAGGATACGGCTAACATCATGTACGGCATGGCATTGTTCAACCAGAAGAAATTCGAACAGGCCCGGCGGGCTTTCCAGGCTGCCGAAAGCGACAAGCGTAGTCAACGTGCTGCAGATCAGTGGATCAAGTATGTAGACAGTGAAATTCGCCGGCGCGATATGCTAAACCAGACAGCGCCCGAAGCTAAAGTTCGTGAAATAGATGATATTATGAAGGCCAATACGCCGACTGACGGTCAAGAGCCCGAGGCTGCAACGGATGATTCAACAGGCTAAAACCTGAATCAGACCAAGCATAAAAAAACCGCACTTAAGTGCGGTTTTTTTTGGCTGCATTTTTGTATGTACCGGCCAGTACCGACCTGTCTATCTCTCATCTCATCAAGAGTTGACTGACAATCAGTCCCGTCAGGAAAGCCAGGGCTGCCCCGACAAAGGTCAGCGCAAAATAGCCGGATGCGAAAAAATACTCCTTGTCCTGCACAAATTGGCCCAGCTCATATATAAATGAAGACATGGTTGTAAAGCCACCACAAAACCCGGTGGCCAGCAGCAGGCGCATCTCGATTGATAAGTTTTCGGTTTTGGCCCCTGACCCCGCTACCAAACCGATTATCAAACAACCAATAATATTCGACAACAAGGTACCGTAAGGATAACTGAAAGCGGCCAGGTTTTTTGTGGCCAGCGTCATGCCGTAGCGGCTTACGCCTCCAACCATGCTGCCGAGCGCAACATAAACGAATGATAGTATTGTGCTCACCGTTATCGATTTCCTTCTGTATGAATCCGTATGATGAGGTTCTGACTGAGTTGAATCAAGCGGTGATTAAGACCTGCCCCTTTTGGCCCGGCATCTTACAGGTGCTAAAATACCATTCTGAACAGCCGTGGCATAAGAACAACAAAACAATAGGTCGGAAATATGCAGTTAGCACATGAATTCATAAAGCTCCCTTTCAGCTTCGATGTCGATCGGCTGAAAGCCGAGGTTTTGTCTTTTGGCGAAACACAATGGTGTCCGCACCCCGATGGATTTCAAGGCAACAGTTCGCTGCCATTGGTGACCGTGGATGGCGGGATTAATAATGATTTCATTGGCGACATGCAAGCAACAGGGGCATTGAATAGTTCGCCTTATTTACAACAGGTGCTGGCTTCATTCGGGCAGGTCATTGGTCGCTCGCGCTTGATGCGTCTGGCGCCGGGAACTGAAGTACCGCCTCATACCGACACCAACTTCCATTGGTTCAAACGGGTACGCATTCACATTCCGATCATAACCGACGAAAACGTAATTTTTCAGTGTGGCGCCAAGTCTCTGAATATGAAAACCGGCGATGCCTGGATTTTTGATTCATGGAAGTACCACGAGGTGCATAACAACGGAAAAACGCTGCGTGTGCACTTGGTGATTGATACTTGTGGTGATGCCGATTTCTGGGAAATGGTTGCGGACAAAGGTATTCCTGTTGGTCACTATTCCGAATCTGACAAGACCACCGGCTTTGTGCCCTACGTTAAAGATAAAACTGCCACCATACTGACCGAAAGCACCAACGGTAGCTCGATTCTGAATCCGGGTGAACTCGACAACATCAGCCAGCATCTATTAAGCAGTATTCGGGCGATCGACAGTAACAATAGAAACGACATTGCAAAAATTGAAAAGGTTGTCAGTCGCTTATGCCGGGACTGGCGAAGCAGCTGGTATTTGCATGGTGAAAGCGCCGCCGGCTGGAATACCTATCAGGCACTGCGAAGCCAGGCGTATTCCGCGCTCAACGCTATTGATCCAGCAGTAGAAATCGACAACGGCACGAGTGCCAAAATGGCATTAATGTACTGTCTTGTGTTGCCTTTGATAAATGAGAATCTTGCCCCTGAAGGGATGCGGGCTTCGGCCAAAATAGCTACAGCACACAACGAGGCGCCCGCCAAGGCCCCTACTTCAGCAAGAAACGCGCTATGCAGTTGCGGCTCCGGCAAGAAATTTAAACACTGCCACGGGCAGTTGAGTTAAACCCAACAAGTGAAAACAGCGAATAGAATTTTATGAGTAAAAGTGACTACACACCGCCAAAAATCTGGGCCTGGAACAAACAAAACGGTGGCAAGTTTGCGAGCACCAATCGACCCGTTGCCGGCGCCACACACGAAAAAGAACTGCCTGCCGGGAAGCACCCTTTGCAGCTGTATTCTTTGGCGACCCCCAACGGCGTTAAAGTCACCGTGCTGCTGGAAGAGTTGCTCGAACTGGGACACAGCGGCGCCGAATACGATGCATGGCTGATCGACATCGGTGAGGGCGATCAATTTAGTAGTGGATTTGTTGCAGTGAACCCCAATTCAAAAATTCCGGCGCTAATGGATCACAGTGACTCCAGGCCCATTCGCATATTTGAATCCGGGGCAATTCTGTTACATCTGGCGGAGAAGTTTGAGGCATTTTTACCCACTGATATCACTGAGCGAGCCGAATGCTTGTCCTGGTTGTTCTGGCAGGTGGGCAGCGCGCCCTTTCTCGGTGGGGGCTTTGGTCATTTTTATAATTACGCACCAGCTAAAATTGAATACGCAATTGACCGTTATGCAATGGAAGTAAAACGGCAGCTTGATGTACTTGATCAACACCTCGCCAATACAAGATACCTGGCAGGCGAGCGCTACACGATTGCAGATATGGCGGTTTGGCCATGGTATGGCATTTTGGTAGAAGGCGAGATTTATGACGCCGGAGAGTTCTTACAGGTTAATGAATACAAGCACATTAAACGCTGGGGTGAAGAAATCTCGCAGCGACCTGCAGTGAAACGAGGAAAAATGGTCAATCGGACCTGGGGCGAGCCTTCGAGCCAACTGCGTGAGCGTCATGACGCGAGTGATTTCTAAAAAATCTAACCGGTAAAATTCAAGCAAGTCGCCTACGCAGGCGGCCATCAACAACCAACACAGTCACTGTCTTACATATCCCATCAATCAATTCAACCATATCGGCAGGAATTACTAGAAACTCGAATCTGGCTGTTTTAGGAACTCAAGCTCGGCCTTCGTTGATTCCCTGCCAACAAGCTGATTTCTATACGGATACTGACCAAACTTGTCAATAATTGCCTTATGCTTTAGCTCGAAATTCAGGTTTGACTCGCCTCCATTGGCTTCAAACAACGTAACGGCAATATCATGAATCGCAGCTGATTCGCTGTGCATAAATGGCAGGTACATAAAATTACGTTCGCTTGCCGTCAATGATTCATCAGCCCCCACTGATATCGCCTCTTGCGCAAGTGCTAATGCCAACGGATCGGAAGCAAACGACGCTGGCTGATCGCGAAACATATTTCTGGAAAACTGGTCGAGTACGATGATTTCTGCCAGGCGGCCCTTTGGTCCACCACTTGGATGGCTCTATTTCCTCAAACCAGAATTTCAGTACTTTTGAATACATACAGCCTCCGCTATAAACAAGTAGGTTAGCGCACGCACTTGCAGCACTGCGAGCACTACTCTTTAATATTACATTCAATCGATCTCTGAACGTAAACTAGGATGTTTTGACTGGAATGCCTTATGATGACTCAATCATTATTCAAGTATTAGTGCTATAACGAGCCTTCAACAACAAAGAGAAAACCATGAAAACAATCCTGACACTGGCCATTGCCAGCCTTTTGTCCACAGCCGCGATGGCCGAACCGGACAGAAATTCCGAGCACGCCAAAAAGACGCTGGAAATTTATACATACATCGTCGGGGTGGAATCCTCGAAGAACCTTGGCAATGTACCCAAGATCGCAAATTACCTGGCCGATGAACTCATTGCCGCCGGATTCCCGGAAGAAGATGTAGAAGTTGCGCCATTAGGCGAAACTGCTGCCTTGATCGTGCGCTATAAAGGCGATGACTCCTCCGGAAAGGCACCAATTTTATTTCTGGGACATATGGATGTCGTGGAAGCGCTAGCCGAAGATTGGGAACGACCACCATTTGCACTGACCAGCGACGACGATTATTTCTACGCTCGCGGTAGTGTGGATAACAAATTTGGCGTTACTCAGCTGACTTCAACATTTATCCGTCTGAAGAAAGAGGGCTTCGTACCCAACCGCGATTTGATCATCGCATTTTCCGGTGATGAAGAAACCGGCATGCTCACCACCAGAATGCTGGCATACGACCGTCCGGATATCGACAACGCTGAATTTGCATTGAACTCTGATGCTGGCGGCGGTGCCCTTACAGCGGAAGGCAAACCAGTTTTATACGCCATTCAAGCCGCTGAAAAAACCTATGTGACCTATGATATAACTGTCCGTAATCCGGGCGGACACAGCTCACGACCACGACCAGACAACGCCATTTACGATCTGGCAGATGCCATCACCAAAATTCAACATTATCAATTCCCGGTCCGCTCTACTGAAATGACTCAGGAATATTTCGAAATTACCGGGGAGCAACTGGGAGGTGAATTGGGCGCTGCCATGATCGCGTTTGCAAACAACCCGCAAGACACCGAGGCATCTGATCGCCTTGCCATAGAATCGTCATATGTTGGCACTACCCGAACTACTTGTGTGGTAACCCAGTTACAAGCAGGTCACGCAGAGAATGCTTTGCCGCAGTCGGCGACGGCGGCAGTCAATTGCCGGGTGTTCCCGGGCGTGCCGGTAGAAGCTGTTGCAAAGGCGCTTAAACATGTGGTTGAGAACGATGCGATTGAATTTAAACAGCGTGCTGAAGCGACCGAAAGCCCTGTTTCCCAATTAACACCGGAAGTCAAAGCTGCGGTTGGAAAAGCCGTTCACAGCCGCTACCCGGGCTTAACCTTACTGCCTTACATGGAATCAGGCGGTACCGACGGTATGCATTTTCGCAATGCCGGGATCCCTACCTGGGCTGTCAGCGGGCTATTTATGAACCCGAACGAAATGTTTGCCCATGGTCTGAATGAAAGAGTACCGATTGAAGGTTTTTACGGTGCGCTGGATCACTGGACGATTATCATCAAAGAATTGGCAGCTAACTAGATCTGCTTTGGTACCATCACGGAACCGTAAGATTCCGTGATGGTATTTGTTATTCTGGCAGCCCAAACGGAATACGTTTGAGTGCCACCTGACCGTTACTGACCACCATCAAAACATCCTGCAAGGCCATAACGTCCTCCAAAGGATTATCGGCCAACAAGATCATATCTGCCTCATAGCCAACCGCAATCCGGCCGGTTTTATCAGCTAACTTAAGCAAATCTGCTGAGCTGGTGGTTGCCGCTTGCATAGCTTCGAATGGACTTAAGCCAAGCTGAGTCAGGTACATCACTTCCAGCGATATGCGGTTGATAGATTGTTCGTCGTAGTAATTATCGGCACCGGTGGCAAATTTCACGCCGATTTTGTGTGCATTCCTGATCGCCTGGGCCAGTTGCGGCACCATATGCGAACCGCGGATTCGCAGAACGTTATCGTATTGCTCCTCGTTCATTTCCTGCATGGTCACATAGGTTGGTACAAACCAGGTGCCCTTCTCTTTCATCAGCTGCAACGTGGCAATTGACAAATAGGTACCGTGCTCGATGCTTCTTGCGCCGGCCTGAACGGCCGCTCTGGCGCCTTCATCCCCGTGCGCATGCACCATCACCGGAATATCGTGTTTGGCTGCCTCATCAACCACCACAGACAGCTGGTGGTGCGTATAAACCTGTTCGCGGGGGTCAGTGTCGGGACGACCAGCCCGCTCGGTGCCTCTTGTCTTGATCACATCCACACCACGATCGATGTTGACGCTCACCAGCAAGCGTAGTTCTTCATCTGTATTTACACCGTCGTAAAGCGGTGCCAGCCGGGGATCAGCCAGTATCGAGCCCTCCAGGTTGGGCGTGACATAAACACCGGCAGCGACTACATCGGGGCCGGGCAATTTTCCTATCCTGACTAACTCGCGCAGGCCGACGTCCTCGAATGCATTCACACTGGCGCTGCGTACAGTAGTCGTGCCCGCTACTAATGCTCGATGTGCCGCCTCCATGCTATTTAGATGTGTATGTACATCGATCAGGCCAGGCATCAGATATTTGCCTTCACAATCGATGAGTTCCATTCCGTCGGTTTTGACTTTCTCGGACTTGCCAATTTGCTGAATATCTTTGCCTTCAACGATAACAACCATTTTATCGTCAATACGATTGTCGATGCCGTTGAACACATTGCAGTTGACCAAAGCAAAGGTCGCAGCTGACGCTACTGGGCAAGCAAGCAAATTAAAAAGTATAAATGCAATAAATTTGATCGGGTGTATGATTTTCATTCCAGTATCCTGTGATGGGCTCTGTGCATCTTAGCAGAACCAATATATCCGTCCCGGCACTTATAGGTAAAACATTTAATGAGCAATACCCGACAATATAAAATCGCCTGCGTCCAAGCCACGCCCGTTATCTTCGATATCGAAAAGTCGACACAAAAAGTTATAAAACTAACCAAAGAAGCGGCTGCGAAAGGCTGCAAACTGGTTGTATTCCCCGAAACGTTTATTCCAGGGTATCCCGCAGGACTTGGCTTCGGCACCGTTTTTGGCAGCCGCACCCCGGCAGGACGTGAGCAATTTAGAGAGTATTGGCAGAACAGTGTGGAGGTTCCCGGAATCTACACCGACCAACTCGCTGAATGCGCAAAAGAGAACCATGTATTTCTGACTATCGGCGTGACAGAGCGGGATTTAGTTAGCAAAACTTTGTATTGCACGTTGCTGTATTTCGGCCCGGACGGATCCTTGCTGGGCAAGCACCGCAAACTAAAGCCAACAGCAGCAGAACGGCTGGTTTGGGGCGAAGGCGACGGTTCAACGCTTTGCACTTTCGACACTGACATCGGCCGTATTGGCGGATTGATTTGCTGGGAAAATTACATGCCACTGGCAAGAATGACGATGTACCAACAAGGTGTAGAGGTTTATCTGGCACCCACCGCAGATTCACGCGAGTCCTGGACCGCCAGCATGCGACACATTGCCTGCGAAGGCAGATGTTTTGTGATTGGCTGTAATCAGTATTTCACCAAAAGCGACTTTCCTGATCATCTGCAGTCAGAACTGGCAACTGACAGGCCGGAAGTTTTGTGCACTGGCGGCAGTGTGATTGTGTCACCGCTGGGTGAGATTCTGGCTGGGCCGCTATTTGGTGAAGAAGGCATCCTGATTGCAGAAATTGACCTGGATGACGTGGTCCGCAGCCGCATGGATTTTGACGTTACAGGCCACTACAGCCGTGACGATATTTTTCAGTTCGATGCCAAAGACCAACCCAACATCAAGAAGGTTTGACTAATACTTCCTGTCTGCATCGTTGAACCCCGATAGCTCGGGCAGTTCAGGCGTTTCATGTGCTGGGCTTGGGTGGCCTGCTGTGGTAAAGTGCGCGCGGTAAAAAACACAAACTTTGGGAGAGCATTTCAGATGTCGGGATTCACTTTAATTTTATCCACTGCCCTGGCTTTATTGGGTCTGGCTATCGCGTTCTTTTATATGAAGAAGGTGACCAGCGTTCCCGTTGACATGGGACTGAACGAGGCTGACAGCAAGCGCCTCAAATTCATTCACGGCGCAATCGCCCAAGGCGCTATGGCGTTTTTGAAACAGGAATACAAGTTCATGGCGATATTCATGGTGGTATTTGCTGCCATCATTATGCTCCTGATTGACGATAGCCATACACCCGGCATTCGTGAAGGCGTCTATACTGCCATCGCATTTTTATTCGGCGGTGTTATTTCGATTGCCTCCGGGTACATCGGCATGAAAGTAGCCACACAGGGCAATGCCCGCACAACGGTCTCAGCCAAAAAAGACATTGGTTCAGCATTTGATGTTGCGATCAATTCAGGTGCCGTTATGGGCTTCGCGCTGGTCGGCTTGGCCGTTCTCGGTCTTGTTATTATCTACGTTGTGATGGACTATTTGCTGGCCGATCTTGGCCCGGGCAACAACCATGTCTTGATGGAAGTCATCGCCGGCTTCGGTTTGGGTGGTTCAACCATCGCTCTGTTCGCCCGCGTTGGTGGTGGCATTTTCACCAAGGCTGCTGACGTTGGTGCTGACCTGGTTGGTAAGGTCGAGCAAGGCATTCCAGAGGATGACCCGCGCAACCCTGCGGTTATTGCTGACAACGTTGGCGACAACGTAGGTGATGTAGCCGGTATGGGTGCTGATCTGTTTGGTTCTTGTGCTGAAAGCACCTGCGCTGCCATGGTTATTTCAGCCGTTGTATTTGCAGCTGACCCTAACGCCTTGCTGTTTCCGATTTTGATCAGTGCGGTTGGTATCCCTGTTGCCCTGCTCACCAAACTGATGGTTGGTGTTAAAGAGGAACAAGATGTAGCTCCTGCCCTGATGAAGCTGTTAATCATTTCCAGCGTATTGATGGCAGTTGTCATGTACTTCTTCACCATGGCGCTGATTCCAGCAACGTTTGTATTGGGTGGCGAAACCTACTCCAGCATGGGTGTCTACGGGTGCTTCCTGTCCGGTCTGATTGCTGGTCTGGCAGTTGGATTGTTGACCGGTTACTACACTTCCGAAAAATACGGTCCAGTTCAAGAAGTTGCTAAATCCTGTGAAACCGGCGTTGCTACCAACATTATTTATGGCTTGGCTTTAGGTTATAAGAGCACCGTGCTGCCTTACCTGTGTATCGCAGCCAGTATCTTCATCTCATGGGATCTGGCCGGCATGTATGGCGTAGCTATCGCATCGCTTGGCATGTTGGGCACGCTGGTGATTGCATTGACGATTGACGCCTATGGCCCGGTTGCAGATAACGCCGGCGGTATTGCCGAAATGGTTGGTCTGGATAAAGAAGTTCGTCGGCGTACGGATGTTCTGGATTCAGCCGGCAACACCACAGCGGCTATCGGTAAAGGTTTTGCCATTGGCGCGGCCATCCTGACCTCTCTGGCATTGTTCGCAGCCTTCATTACCGCCAGTGAAAAACTCATGGGTGAGCCTATTTCGATGAGCCTGTTGGACCCACTGGTCTACACCAGTGTGTTTATTGGTGCTGTGCTGCCATTTCTGTTTACAGCGATGACCATGAAATCGGTAGGTAAAGCTGCCTTTGCCATGATCGAAGAAGTTCGTCATCAGTTCAAAACCATTCCTGGCATCATGGAAGGTACCGGCACGCCAGATTACGCGCAGTGTGTTGCTATCTCCACCAAAGCTGCCTTGCGTGAAATGATTGCACCAGGCGTGCTGATCATGGGCACACCATTGGTTACCGGCTTCCTGTTCGGCGTTGAAGCCGTTGCAGGCATTCTGGTTGGCTCATTGGTTGCCGGTGGCGTACTGGCGATTGCCTCATCCAACAGTGGTGGCGCATGGGATAATGCCAAAAAATACATCGAAGCCGGGCATCACGGTGGTAAGGGTTCAGATTGTCACACAGCCGCGGTTGTAGGCGACACGGTGGGTGATCCGCTGAAAGACACTTCTGGTCCTTCGTTGAACATTCTCATCAAGCTGTCAGCTATTCTCAGCCTGGTGTTTGCCCCGTTCTTCGTTCAGTACGGTGGTGTGTTGCTGGGTTAATCAGCAGTCACATCCTTAAGAAAGGGGCCTTCGGGCCCTTTTTTTTACCGCGAATATCATCTTTGGAATTTCTCGCCTAAAGTCTCTTGTCTGAAGTTTCAGACTTGAAGTACAGGGAACCGATCGACTGTTAATGCGACTAAGGTTCTGTAAGAATATCCAGATAAAGCGGTCTCATAGATATAACAGAGGTACAAGACATGACGAATTATCACAAATCAACAGAAGCCATTGCCAAACTCAATCCGGAACAGTACCGGGTTACCCAGGAAAGCGGCACAGAGCGCCCGGGCACGGGGGAGCACCTGCACACCGAAGCGCCCGGCATCTATGTCGATATTGTTTCCGGTGAGCCATTGTTCGCATCCAGCAATAAATTTGAGTCTGGTTGCGGATGGCCCAGCTTTACCAAGCCCATCGACAAACAGCATGTACACGAGATTTTTGATGAGTCCCATGGTATGCGCCGAACGGAAGTGCGCTCAAAGCACGGCGACAGCCATCTGGGGCACGTGTTTAACGATGGCCCGGTTGACCAGGGCGGCTTAAGATATTGCATTAATTCTGCATCACTACGGTTTGTTGCCCTCGATGACATGAAGACTGAGGGTTACAGCGATTACATCGATCAAGTTGAGGAAATTTAGCAATGAGTACGCAAAGAGCGGTATTAGCAGGTGGTTGTTTCTGGGGTATGCAGGATCTGATACGTAAACAACCGGGCGTTAAATCTACCCGGGTGGGTTACACCGGTGGCGACGTCCCAAATGCGACCTACCGCAATCATGGAACGCATGCGGAAGGCATCGAAATTCTCTTTGATGACGAAAAAACCAACTACCGTAATATTCTGGGGTTTTTCTTTCAGATACACGATCCAAGTACTTTAAACCGGCAAGGCAACGATACCGGCATGTCCTACCGTTCAGCCATCTACTACGTGGATGATGAACAACATCAGGAAGCTTTGCGCACGATCGAAGACGTCAATAATTCGGGTATATGGCCAGGAAAAGCCGTGACCGAAGTTGAACCGGTTAGCGATTTCTGGGAGGCCGAACCGGAACATCAGGATTATCTGGAGAGGCTGCCAAGCGGTTACACTTGTCACTTTCCACGACCAGACTGGGTGCTACCAAAATCATGACAGAAATCACGCTAACAGGAAGTTGTCTTTGCGGCGCGGTACATTACACTGCCGTCGGTGAGGCTGAGCGTTTTTACCATTGCCACTGTAAACGTTGCCGCAAAGCCACAGGCAGCGCGCACGCCAGCAACTTGTTTATGAAAGGCAGCTTGATTTGGGATCGAGGGGAAGAACTCATTAAGTCCTTCAAACTTCCCGAGGCTGAGCGTTTCAGCAACCATTTCTGCGAAGAATGCGGATCACGACTTCCCAAAGCAGTACCTGCACTGAATTTTGTGATGATACCTGCAGGTTCATTGAATGATGAGCCCGGCTTAAAGCCTATGGCTAGAATTTTCTGTGGCTCTCAAGCCGAGTGGACTTGTGACGATTCAAAAATCTCTGTTTTTAACGAGTACCCGGATTAACGAAAGAGTCGGAATCTGGTAACTAGCTGATCGCCAATCATTTGGAATACTTGCCATCGGAAGCCGTCTTGTAAGAACACATATGCTGATGAAACTCATCAGCTGTATGTTCTAGACCCTCGTCAAAACGAGGATCCTGTGGCCGGTCATGACTGTTCATGTACGCAGCCACATCCCAGGCTTGTTGATCAGTCAAGGTATTGGGTTGACCAAAAGGCATATTCGCTTTGATGAAAGCCGCCGCCGTATTGATACGGTGCATGCCTGCACCCCAATTAAAACTTTTCTCACCCCATAAAGGAGGGAAAACATAGCGGTCGTTTTGCAACATGCCACCGCCATTTTCGGTATGGCAAATAACGCACTTGTCTGAGTAGACCTGTCTGCCTCGCTGCGTATCTGGCACCTGCGCAGCCTTGTCCAGTTCCGGATAACCTCTACCATGCATTTCCTTACCCAAAGGCACGCCACCTGATAGCCAGTAACTGTACGCAATCAGGGCAGTTAACTCCTTACTGCCTGAATCAGGCGGTGTACCATTCATGGAGTAGGTAAAACAGCCTTGCAACCGTTCTTCATAAGTATTTACGTGGCCGTTTTTTTTGCGAAACGCCGGGTACATGCCATGCGCCGCCCACAATGGCGACGAGTTTGCCTGTCTGCCATCATCCAGATGACAATTGCTGCAGTTCATACCATTACCTATATATGGGCTGCCCATCTGTTGTGTGTCCCGGAACAAAGACTTTCCATACTTCACCATGTCACCGAACTCATTATTGGGAATATCGGCTTCATTCGGCGGATTGAACTCTATAACTTCCTCTACTGCTAAAGCGGAAATGACAAAAACCAAACTGCCAAAAACCAACACCCATAAAACCCCTCTTTTAAGCATAAATAATTCTCATCGCTAATTGAATTTATCTGAACACAAGCATTTGTTGTTGAGTTAACTATATCGGTCAAGGACGAACTTTCACAGTGCAGACGATGCCAGGCAAAGTTTCCAATGTCCCGACAATGCCGGTAACAGCATCTCCGACGCGATTTTGCATTAAACCAAATTATTCACCCAAATTTATTGAATTCGTAAAATCCTGCGAAATACAAATTCATGACCTATGCTTTAACCAGACAACTATAACGTAGAGAATCATCATGAATGAAGTCAACTTTGAGTTTGGATCACTAATACATGGTCGGCAAAATGTTCAGGGGACATTCGATGCGGACCTCAACCCTGATGTACGCAATCGCACGACCAACGCAGATCTAACCTTATATCTACGTATTAACTTTCAGAAGATCGACCCAACGCCCACCCGGACTACGTATGCGGATTGGGACGGTACTGCAGTTCCTATACGGCAATGGCGTGGTTCGGAGTTTAACAACTGGAAGCACCGTTTTATCACTGATTGCCAACAAAAATGGAACGGTAAGTTCTGGCTAACCACGCCAGCGAGCTTTAATTCACTCAATTGGCCTGAATCTGGCTCCACTCATCGTTGCAACCTGTATTGTCGATTCAACATATCTGAACAACTCAACTCTCAAGGAGCCCACGCGGTCATTCCCGTCGTCAAGGTTGCCCGAAGCACAAATTTTCGATCGCATATGCTGCTCTATAGTAGCAATGACTTGCGCGCGGAAAGGTTGACTCGCGGCAGTAACTTTTTCACTCATGTTCATGAAATTGGCCATCTCATCGGACTGGATCACCCAGGTACCGGCTTACCTACCTGCAGAACTGGTGGTGAAGCTGAATGTTATGTCGCACCGGATGGAAATGCTCAAGGAATTATGGGACTAGGCAGTCAGCCACGGTCAACCCATGCTGAACCCTGGCGAAAAGCCGCAGCTGCATTAACCGGGGTCAACAAGAACCAATGGACAGTGTCGATGTCTCGGGTTTACCCACAAACAATTTAAGCTTCAGCCTGCCTCGTCGAAGGCGTCTTTAATCCGGCCTAATAGCTCTTTGAATGTCACAATATGCTTTTGCAGTTCATCGAAAATAGGACGCAGGGACTCTTTTATAAGATACCCGGATAAAACTGGGATTGGAACTAAAATAACCTATTTTTACGCCAAGCCCAAATGCTGGCCCCGATTATGGCGCCCATTATTTGAGACGCGCCAGTACTTCGTTGGCGTCGATTTCGTGTTTCTGCCATTGGGTGCGCCCTTCCATGCCGCCGGCTACTGTAATCGTTTGACCGGACACATGACGGGATAAATGGGGAGAACTTAAAGAGAGAACGACACTGGCAATATCTGCCGGGCGTGCCAACTGCCTGATCGGCACAGACTGCAGAGAACTTTCAATAGCGCCGGGTTGCGCCAGCGTTTCTTCGGCCATCTCTGTGGCTGTCCAGCCTGGTTCCACCAGGTTTACCCGACCATAGCGGTCTTCATGAACAATCTCGTTTTTGAGGGTTCTGAGCATCCCGTACATGCCGGCTTTTGAAACCGCATATTCGCAGTGACCAGCTTCACCAAACTGCCCTGCGGTGGAGCCTATCATGCATAAACTGGCGCCCACACCCGGCTGAACATCACGCCGTCGCTTCAGGCCAGCCAAAAATGCCTGTGCCGTCCACATAGCACTGAACAAATTGATTTCAATGACTTCCCGAACCCGTTCCGGATCCATATCAGCCAGAAATACATTCGGCTTGGGCCATATCCCGGCATTGACTATGCAAATATCCACTCCACCGAAATGTTCGATACCTTGATCAACAAGCGCCTGCGCAACCTCCGGCTGCCGCAGATCGCCACTGCCTATCACTGCATCCCATCCGGAAGCTCTGGCACGCCCAACTAAGTCAGACCCGCGTGAGTTCGCATGCAGAACCAGGCGGCAACCTTCGGCTGCAAATAGCTCTGCCATCGCATCACCGATACCACCGGAGGCACCGGTAATCAGAACACGCTGGCCCTGTAAACCAGTTTCAATTGCCATTAAACCTCAACCATTGGATAACTTCCCGGGTACAAACGCGCGGAACACAAACCACACGAAACAAAACACACCTATGCTAAATACTATATCACCCGGCACACGTGCCCACACCAAACCTTCCATAATAGGGCTGTGCATAAACTCTGCTGTGCGCGAATACCAGTACCCGTGTTCGATGCTGTTATACGCTTGCCAGATCCCCTGCGGAAACAGTGACAGCAAAGTCATCATCGCCAGACCAATATTGAAAGACCAAAAAGAAATTTTCAGTAGCTTCTGATTCCAGAGTTTAACGTTGGTCAATCCGCGCAGTCAATACAGGGTGAGGCCAAGCCCCAGCATGCCATAGACGCCGAACAGGGAGGCATGGGCATGATTGGCTGTCAGGTTCAAACCTTGCACATAGTACAGTGCGATAGGTGGGTTGATCAGGAAACCGAACAATCCAGCGCCGACCAGGTTCCAGAACAGCACAGCCGCGAAAAACATAAATGGCCAGTGGTAGGTTGCCTCCCACGCAGCCTGGTTCTCGACTTTATAGCGGGTGTATGCCTCAAACCCGACTACCAGCAACGGTACAACTTCCAGCGCCGGGATCATCGCACCAACTGCAATTACGGATGTTGGCGTGCCAGTGAAGTACAGATGATGGAAAGTACCCGGCACACCGCCAAACAGGAAAATAATGGTGGCAAACAGCACCATGATCGTGGCGGTCGATGTGCGCAGGATGCCCATGCGGACAAACAACAGGGAGATAATCGCTGTGGCAAACACCTCGAATATGCCTTCCACCCACAGGTGAACAACCCACCAACGCCAGTATTCCATGATCGAAATATGAGTGTGCTGCCCCCACATCAATCCGGCCGCGTACAGCAGACCAATCGCAACTGCCGATACCAACACCAGATAGATTAACGATTTGCCACCTTTGCGCTGCAGAACCGGCCACATTGCCCGAACCACCAAAGCCACCCACAAAAATAAGCCGATGGTCAAATAGATTTGCCAGAATCGGCCCAGGTCAACGTACTCATAACCCTGATGCCCGAACCAGAAGTTGGCGGTCAAATTGGTGAAGAAACGGTGAACGGCAGTCCATACAGACCCTGCCCTTCCACAGCGTAATGTGCGGTCACAATGCCAAGCATCACTTGAACAAGAAACAATGCACACACTACCCAGAAGTATTTGGCGGTGGCACGCATCGACGGTGTTATTACCGCGGCCCCAATCTTGTCGATACCGGCGATTCCATCTACCGGCAAAATATCCTCACGCCATTTATCAAACTGTTTGGCGTAATAAGCAATCAACGCACCAGCTGCGGCCAGCAACAGAATGATGGAAGCAAGACTCCACATTAATAGACTGGTTGGCGGCGTATTCCCCACCAGCGGTTCGTGCGGCCAGTTGCTGGTGTAGGTAATGTCGTTATCAGGACGGTTGGTGGTCGCACCCCAGGCAGTCCAGAAATAGAATGCGGACAACTGATGGCCTTCCCCGGGCGTTAATTGTCCAAACAAGGGGAAAGCATATTCACGCCTTAATTCAAGTGCTGCTTCGCTTGTACCTTCATACAATTCAACAAAATGCGCTTCAACTTACTTGATGGCCTCAGCCCGCTGGTCGGATAACTCCAGTGATGAGGACGGTTTCTCTATTGAACGTTCCAACAATGGCAGCACCTGGTCGGCACTGGCCACCGTTGGAGTGAATGTCACCCGCTATAACAACACCGGGCTGAGTTCGAACAGCACCTGGTATTACCGGGTCAGGGCTTATGCAGGTGCGGAAACATCCGCGTGGTCAAATACGGCCAATGCCACTACTTTCCAAACGCCTCCAGCGACTCCGCCCGGCATGAATGCCGTAGCCGTTTCTGGTAAAAGGCCGCCTTCGGGCGGCCTTTTTTTTAGCCCGCTTTTTAAGCCGTTTTTTAACTCTATTTTTAATCGATTGTTGACAACTGTTTTGAGATAATGGCGCCACAATGGAATGTAACCTCAAACAGTTGGTTGGTGCAGGGATGTGCGCAGTCGCGCTGCTGGTATTTGCAATGTCCGATAGTTTGGCGGCATCGCCGGGTGCCTGCATCAGCGATGAAGAAGCCGGGCTACTGAGCTTAATCGATCAGTATCGCCTCGAAAATCAACTACCCGCAATACCCTGGTCCAAATCCTTGACCACCGTAGCCCAATGGCATGTCCTCGATGCTGTCGAAAACGGTGATGATATTTTCAATAATCAATGCAACCGACATAGCTGGTCAAACCTGCTTCCGGAGCTTTGGAGCGGAGGCTGTTACGATGAGAATCACTCTAATGCCTCAATGATGTGGGCCAAGCCGTCTGAAATTACTGCAGGTGTTTACCCCTGGGCGGGATTTGAAATTTCGGGCTGGGGATATTTCTCCGTCTCGGACGTGCTGAAAGGTTGGCAGAACAGTGTCGGCCACAATAATGTAATTTTGAATCAAGCCGTTTGGACCTCATACCCCTGGAAAGCGATGGGCGTGGGTGTGGACTTGGTTAATCGCTATTACTACGTTTGGTTTTCAACTGTTTCAGACCCACAAGGTAAAGTTGCTCTTTGTTCCGAGCTCATAAATTTCAATAGCAGCTTCGAGTAAGTTTTAAAACATATCTCATTTAGTGCTCCATACCCGGCAAAGCAGCTACCAATCAGTTTAATATGCGGCTTTCTTGTATCTTCAGATTATTGAAGTATATTCTGGTTAGATTTAACCAAGGAAATCGAATATGAAATATTGGGTAATGGCCTTTATACTCATTAATGCTGTAGCTTGCGGTCGCCCAGATGACGCACAAAACGCCGCTAGCGCTGACCCACAAAGCGTGGCTGATACCGCTGTGGCCGAAGCGCAGGATATCCTCGAGCAGGCAATGCAAGGCAAGTCGCCGAACACGGATCTTGAGGGCACTGAGAAATGTGTCATTTTTGATTCCGGCCTGATTCCCAGTTTATTTAATGTGAATGAATCGCTTATAAGTTACCGGCGATCTAAACCATTAAAAAGTGTTGGACACGTTGTGTGTCTTGCTTCCTGGGAAAAGCCAAACAAAGCCGAACTGGACCAAGCCTATACTGCGGCCATCATGGAATGGACCAGGTCCATGGGCCAGAAAGACAGGAAGCCACAACCGAAGCCAACCAAAAGCACCAACGAGGTTTCCCTGACAATTCTGGGTGATTCATTTGATACTTCAAACGAAGCTGTCGCCGACCTGGAAAGCAAGGTTGCGACGTTATCTGAAGGCATATCCGTTACGGTGGGTGGTAAAGTTCACGAAACCAAAATGGTCTTTGGTGACTGGATTGACGGCGTTGGTGACAAAGCTATTTTTTCCGACAAAGGCGACCTGATGATGGCAGCCGATGGCATACTGATTACCGTCAAGGTAGCCGCTATGGAAAACACCGATCTGGATCATGAAAAAGCCATAGAACTGGCAAGTCAAATCATCCCGCAACTATAGCGCGATCACGCAATTCACCAAATAACCGGTCCCTTCCTGGCCGGTTTTTTCCGTATCAAGACTGAATTGATAATCGACGCCAGCCTTGAATCGGCTGTATTTATACGCTGCTGTGTGATCACCCAACTCATTTGTTCATACTCCAAATCAATAAAAGTATTTGACGGGTAGAATACTTCCTCAACCAATTTATGTGATTCATTGGTCCAGTCATCAACCATTGAGAACGTCCAGCTTTCATCTGGCTGTTCTGTAGCTAGCACGATAGCGTAGTTTTTTAAAGACTCCGTTGCGTATTACTCATTGGGGCAATCTCTGGATTTGATATATTGGTGTTCTTCATGCGGGATATTCACGTGGTGAAATGGCGCACTCCATTGCCATTTCCCTGTTTCGCGCACTTCATCCGGCCAATTGCAGGCATCATTAATGGTTTCGTCATCCAGCGAACCCAGAGTTTCCTCAAGTTTCAGCCGCGCATCCGGCTGCAACCGCTCTACCGCAAGCATACCGATTGTGCCAGCCACGGAGTAACTATTCGCTCAGGTCATATGCCGGGGACAAGGGCCGCCGGCGCATTATTCTGACTACATGCATTTGTAATCGATGCGGACCAGCCAGAACCCCCTGTAAGGGTTGACTTAGCAAGTTGTTGGTCAACTGACTTAAGTCAACCCACCTCAGTCAAATCCCCTATACACTAACCCAGTGTTAAACAATGTTTAACGGCCTGGCCACTTTTTTGTTGTTCTGACAAGAAGGGTTGAAATGCCACAGTTTGTTCTGTGGTGTCATACAAGAGTTTCCCATTCACCACAGCTGTCAATTTAACCAAACGTTGAGGTGAACTTGTGGAAAAAAGATCCTGGGCTGAGCCCTACAAAATTAAAATGGTAGAACTGCTGAAGATGACCACTTTGGAGGAGCGCGAAGTGGCTATTAAAGAAGCGGGTTTCAATACATTCCTACTAAAGTCAGAAGATGTATACATCGACCTGCTAACCGATTCTGGTGTAGGCGCCATGAGCGATCGCCAATGGGCCGGTATCATGATGGGTGACGAGTCCTACGCAGGCAGCCGGAATTTCTATCACATGCGTGATGCGGTTGAGGAATACTACAGTTATCGATTTATGGTCCCTACTCACCAAGGGCGCGGTGCTGAAAATATATTGAGTCAGATCTTAATCAAGAAAGGTGATTATGTTCCTGGCAATATGTATTTCACCACCACCCGACTACACCAGGAAATTGCCGGAGGACACTTTGTTGATGTGATTATTGACGAAGCCCACGACCCTGATTCAAACCACCCTTTTAAGGGTAATGTTGACATTGGCAAGCTAGACCGTTTGCTTGAAGAAGTCGGTGCAGCAAAGATACCTTATGCGTGTATCGCCACCTGCGTCAATATGGCTGGCGGCCAACCCATCTCGCTGGCAAACCTGCAAGCAGTAAGACATTGGTGTGATCAACACGATGTCATGCTGGTACATGACATGACCCGGGTGGCTGAAAATGCATACTTTATTCAACAACGCGAAGCCGGATACCAGCATAAAAGCGTGAAAGAAATTGTCTATGAAATCTGCGCATTGACCGATGCAGCCACCATGTCAGCCAAAAAGGATGCAATGGTCAATATCGGTGGTTTTCTGGCCATGAACGACGAAAGTCTGTACGAACGAGCCTGTGAGTTGGTGGTGGTGTATGAGGGCCTGCATACCTATGGCGGGATGGCTGGTCGGGACATGGAAGCATTATCCATAGGTATTAAAGAAAGTGTGCAAGACAGTCATATGCAGTCACGTGTTGGACAAGTTGCATACCTCGGAAAACAACTGGAGGCCGAAGGTGTTCCCATTGTGAAGCCTTATGGCGGACATGCCATCTTTCTGAACGCGCGCGCTATATTGCCTCACATTCCACAATCTCAATTTCCTGCTCAAGCTCTGGCTGCAGCACTTTATGTTGAGTCAGGTATTCGAGCCATGGAAAGAGGTGTTGTTTCTGCGGGCAGAGATGCGGAAACTGGCAAAAACTTTATGCCCAAACTTGAACTGGTCAGACTCACCATTCCTCGTCGTGTTTACACCCAAGCGCATATGGATGTGACGGCCGAAAGTGTGGTCCGGGTTATGAAGTATGCCGATCAGGTCAAAGGGCTTGAGTTCACTTACGAACCCAACATGTTGCGATTTTTTATGGGTAGGTTTGCAGAGGTAGATTGACCATGGTTTGGGCGGAGTTGACTTACATCAATGACGCCCAAGCTTGTTTCATTAATAATGTATGAGGTTGCAAAGCGATGCGCGAACAAGGACTCATAAAATGGAATTAGTCTGCCCTGCAGGCAACTTGCCTTCTTTAAAAGCCGCTGTTGATAACGGCGCCAACGCCGTTTATATCGGTTTTAAGGATGAGACCAATGCACGACATTTCGCCGGTCTTAATTTTAACGATAAAAGTGCTCAAGCTGGCCTAAACTACGCCAAAGATCGGGGTGTTAAAGTTTTTGCCGCCATCAACACCTATGCCCAGGGTGGTAGCTTTGTAAAGTGGCAAAATGCAGTTGATCGCGCTGCCGATTTGTCAATTGATGCGTTGATACTGGCGGACATCGGGGTAATGGATTATGCCTGCGAAAAGCACCCTGATTTACGTTTACATTTATCAGTTCAAGCGTCAGCGACCAACCCGGAATCGCTGGCTTTTTACCTACGCAACTTCAATATTCAGCGTGCTGTCTTGCCACGTGTATTATCGCTCAGACAAGTTGAACAAGTGCTGCAGGCCACCCCGGTTCCTATTGAAGTTTTTGGTTTCGGTAGCCTGTGCGTGATGGTCGAAGGACGCTGCTTACTGTCATCCTATGCCACTGGCATGTCACCCAACACCTACGGTGCTTGCTCGCCGGGTAGCGCGGTTAAATGGCAGGAAAAACCCAACGATATTCTGGAAACAAGGTTAAATAATGTATTGATAGACCGATTTGAAAAAGGCGAAAAAGCGGGTTATCCCACTTTGTGCAAAGGTCGCTTTGAAGTCAATGAAAACACCTATTATGCCATGGAGGAACCCACCAGCCTGAACACCTTATCCATTTTACCCGACCTGTTTAACATGGGTGTTGCCGCCATCAAGGTTGAAGGACGACAACGCAGCCCGGCGTATGTAGCACAAGTAACCAGCGTCATGCGTAAGGCAATTGATACAGCACAAAACAACCCGGAAAATTACCAAAGCAAAGCCGAATGGATGGATGAGTTACAGAAAGTTTCAGAAGGCAGCCAAACTACATTGGGTGCGTACCACCGACCTTGGCAATAACCCTTGGAAATAATTAGGTCATCATGATAAAAAACCACTATTCCACAGCAACAAGGCAACCCAAACTATCTTTAGGGCCGATTCAATATTTTTGGCCCAAAGCCAAAGTTTTGAACTTCTATCAACAGGTAGAGGACAGTGCCATTGACATTGTTTATCTGGGTGAAGTGGTGTGCTCCAAGCGCCTTGAAATGAAACTTGAAGATTGGCTGGATGTAGGGCGGCTATTAAAGGCGAAAGGCAAAAGTGTAGTGTTATCCAGTATGACACTAATCGAA
>Ga0105054_10000272_pt1 | contig 76477 bp, 70 predicted proteins | sample BON02_FD_78091 | JGI IMG/M metagenome (GOLD analysis project Ga0105054, IMG submission 78091) | Freshwater microbial communities from Lake Bonney liftoff mats and glacier meltwater in Antarctica - BON-02 (megahit assembly) | ecosystem: Environmental > Aquatic > Freshwater > Ice > Glacier...
AACTTTATGACGAAGTACATTTGAATAATTATTTGCGCCTGGTAACTTAAGTGTTCCTTGACCATCTATCGTTGAAACAATACTCCCAGTGCAGGCAATAGGGCCATAAGGAGTCAACATATTATTCGAAAGTGTTCCTGAGTAAGAATCAGTTAAGGTTCCATTCAAAGAAAAAGTAGTATAATCCATCAATTTCTCGTTATCTGTCGTAAATTTCATAACAATTTTCCCAGCATTTAATTCAGTAAAAATCAATCCTTGAGAGGATCTATCAGTATTCGTTGAATTCCAATACAAAGAAGTAAATCCTGGAATTTTAGTCATTTTAGTTGAACCCGTAAAAATAGAGGTATCAGGAATTAAAACCGACACTACTTTTGAAGGATTGCCCGTATAACCTTTGATATCAGAAAAATCCCAAGTCACACCCGAGCCGTTAGTTGAATTAGAATTAGAATAAGCAGAATCACAAACAAACATTGTAGTAGTTGCATTCAATGCCGGTTCATTTAACTGTGTTAAACTCTGTGCATTTGAAAATCCTGAAAATAGTAATACTGCAAAAAATAGTTTTTGTCTCATAGTTTTTTAGTTTTAAACAGTCAAATTTAATCAAAAAAAATTATTTTTCACTCTTTATTAATTACCAGTTACTACAGTTCAATCAATTAGAAAAAAATTAACTTATTAAACTTTCAGTTATCATAGAAGTTTTAATATATTTTTTACTATATTTAAAACATAGAATTGAACGAAGAAAAATTACAATTTATTCAATTACCCATCCTTCCAATAATTAGTTGGGTTATTTATGGCATCATTGTTTTATTAATACTTATTTTATTATGAATATATCATTTCTAAAAGCCGAATGGAGAAAATTAGCAATTGCAAATTATGAAGTTTCACCTGAAATTCTTAAAAAATACTTACCTGCGTTTACTGAACTAGATGTATGGAATGGTAAGTGTTATGTTAGTTTAATTGGTTTTATGTTCTTAAATACAAAGATATTAGGAATGAAAATTCCTTATCATATTAATTTCGAAGAAGTAAATCTTCGCTTTTATGTCAAATACAAAGAAGGAGACGAATGGAAAAGAGGTGTTGTTTTCATAAAAGAATTAGTTCCTAAAAGCGCTCTTACAATCGTAGCAAATACTTTATACAAAGAACATTATCAAACGGTTTCTATGAGTCATAAATGGCGAATTGATGAAGCCTCGATTTATACCGAATATAATTGGATAATGAATAAACAGGAACAATCATTTTCAATTCAAGCAGACAATAAACAGATTGAAATACCAATCGGAAGTGAAGAAGAATTTATTACAGAACATTATTGGGGTTATACAAAAATATCGAATTCTAAAACGTTTGAATATGAAGTAAGGCATCCTAGATGGAAAACATATCCTATAAAAAATCATTCAATAAAAGTTGATTTTGAATTGGTTTACGGTAAAGATTTTTCATTTTTAAATCAACAGCAACCCATTTCAGTTATGCTTGCCGAAGGTTCGGAAATTTCCGTTGAAAACAAAAAAACGTTATTTAAATAATCCGCAGTTTCTGTGAAAAAAAATCTTAAAAGAAATTTTATACCTTTAGCACCTTATAAATCATAGACATAGAACTATAACACAATATGAGTTTCAAGAATTTATTTCGTAAAAAGAACGTTCAAGATATATTAAATCAAGTTGAAAAAGACCGTGCAGAAGGTCACGGATCTCTTGGAAAACATTTAGGAGTTAAAGATTTAGCCGCTTTTGGAATTGCTGCAATTATCGGTGCCGGAATCTTTAGCACGATAGGTAAAGCTAGTTCTGATGGAGGTCCTGCTGTGATTTTTTTATTCATTTTCACTGCTATCGCTTGTGGTTTTGCAGCATTTGCTTATGCCGAATTTGCTTCGATGGTTCCAGTTTCAGGCAGCGCATATACCTATTCTTATGTTGCTTTCGGAGAAATCATTGCTTGGATTATTGGATGGGCTTTAATTATGGAATATGCAATTGGCAACATCACAGTCGCCATCTCTTGGAGCGATTACTTTACAGGACTTCTTAAAAGTATGAACATAAACCTACCACAATGGGTTCAAATGGATTACTTCTCAGCATATAACGGTCATAATGAAGCTATTAACCTAATGAAAAGCGGGAAAACATTTGAAAAACTGGCTCCTAACTTACAAGATGCTTATACCGCTTGGAAAACAGCACCATCTATTGGCTCGTTTCATTTAGTGGCTGACCTCCCTGCACTTTTCATCATTATACTTATTACTGCACTGGTATACAGAGGAATGAAAGAATCTAAAAATGCAAGTAACGCTATGGTAATTGTTAAATTGGCAATTATCCTGTTAGTAATTGCAGTTGGAATTTTTTATGTCGACACTGATAATTGGAATCCTTTTGCGCCTAATGGCGTTTCGGGAGTATTAAAAGGGATTTCAGCTGTTTTCTTTGCCTACATTGGATTTGATGCCATTTCAACTACCGCTGAAGAATGCAAAGACCCACAACGAGATTTACCAAGAGGGATGATGTGGGCTATAATAATTTGCACAGTACTTTATGTCATTATCGCTTTGATATTGACAGGAATGGTCAATTATTCTGAATTAAATGTTGGCGATCCTTTAGCATTCGTTTTTGAAAAATTAAATCTAAAATGGATGTCGGGTATTATTGCAGTGAGTGCAGTAATTGCAATGGCGAGTGTACTTTTAGTATTCCAAATGGGGCAACCAAGAATATGGATGAGTATGAGTCGAGATGGATTGTTACCAAAGAAATTTTCTAAAATTCACCCTAAATTCAAAACCCCCTCATTCGCTACGATTGTAGTAGGTTTTGTTGTGGCTGTACCAGCCTTATTTCTAAATTTAACAATGGTTACCGACTTATGTAGTATTGGCACCTTATTCGCTTTTGTTGTAGTTTGCGCAGGCGTCTTAGCACTTCAAAACAAACCAGACATCCCAAGAGGTAAATTTAAAACTCCGTATGTAAACGGAAAATATTTTATGCCTTTACTTTTAGCAGGAACGGTAATTTTCACCTTCACCTCCAATAAAGAAGCAACAATTCATTTCTTAACAAATGAAAGAGAAGTTCTACAACCGACTGATTTACTGACAAGTATAAATCAATCAGAAGCTTTGAGAATAAAAAATAAATTGATGAAAAGTGACACGAAAAATTTCGCTAAAAATGACAACGATGTTGAAACCTATTTAACTTCATTAGATGAAAAAACGTATTTAAAAACCTTGAATACTTTAGACTTAAAAGAAGCTGTCATCTATGAATCAGGTTTTAATTTATTTTCTCATAAAATACCATTGTACATTTTCTTCTTGATTTCCATCGTGTTAACTATTTTATCTGTTACACACAATCTATCGTTGATTCCAATGTTGGGATTGGTTAGTTGTTTGTATATGATGAGTGAATTAGGTGTTTCTAATTGGATTGGCTTCGGAATATGGTTATTTGTTGGACTAATCGTTTATTTTGGATATAGCCGCAAAAATAGTAAATTGGAAAAACTCTAATCTCTTAAAGTAGTGAAACAATCATTCAAAGAAACTATTTATGAATTAAAATACTTTTTAGTAGGAACTCTACTGTTAATTTCATTTTTCGTTTTATTAGTCAACTACACAAGAACAACTTGCGCTAAAATCACTGAAGAATCGAATATTAATAGTTGTAGATCAATAGTTTACAAATTTAAAGCTGGTCAAAAATCCATAACTGGAAATATAGATATTGGCATTCTTAAAAAAGAGATTTCATTCACCGAAATGCAAAAAATGAAGTGTATTGAAATTAACTATTCGAGATTGATTCCTAACTTAAATTGGATTACCGATAAGAGAATTATCAAGTAAATGAAACTGTAAAATTTTCATAAATTCTATCAGATAACCTTAGTATTTATCTGATTTTTTACCTATTTTTGTACCATTAAATTTTAAAAATTATGTTTGAAAATCTTACCAGTAAGTTTGAAAAAGCGTTCAAAGTATTAAAAGGTCACGGTTCAATCTCTGAAATCAATGTTGCAGAAACATTGAAAGAAGTTCGTAGAGCTTTACTTGACGCAGATGTTAACTTCAAAACAGCGAAAGAATTTACAACAACTGTAAAAGACAAAGCGATTGGTAGAGATGTATTAACATCTATTTCTCCTAGTCAGTTAATGACTAAAATTTGCCACGAAGAATTGGTGGAATTAATGGGAGGAAATGAAGTTGAAATCAACATTAAAGGAAATCCTGGAATTATCTTAATGTCTGGTTTACAAGGTTCTGGTAAAACAACCTTTACTGGTAAATTAGGGAATTACCTTAAAACTAAAAAAGGGAAAAACGTATTATTAGTTGCTTGTGATGTTTACCGTCCTGCTGCGATTGATCAATTACACGTTTTAGGAGAACAATTAGGAATTGAAGTTTTCTCTAACAAAGAAGATAAAGACCCTGTAAGCATTGCTAAAGCTGCAATTGTTCACGCAAAAAGCAAAGGATTCAATGTAGTTATCGTCGATACTGCTGGACGTTTAGCGGTTGACGAGCAAATGATGAATGAAATTGCAGCTGTAAAAGCAGCAATTCAACCATCTGAAACATTGTTCGTTGTTGACTCGATGACTGGTCAAGATGCTGTAAACACTGCAAAAGCATTTGATGATAAAATTAATTTTGACGGAGTTGTTCTGACCAAATTAGACGGTGACACAAGAGGTGGTGCTGCTTTATCTATCAAATCAGTAGTCAATAAACCAATTAAATTTGTAGGTACAGGAGAAAAAATGGATGCATTGGATGTATTCTACCCTGCACGTATGGCGGATCGTATTCTTGGAATGGGTGATGTTGTTTCTTTGGTTGAATTAGCACAAGAACACTATAACGAAGAAGAAGCAAGAAAGCTTCAGAAAAAAATATCAAAAAACCAATTCGATTTCAATGACTTCTTAGCTCAATTACAACAAGTTAAGAAAATGGGGAATGTGAAAGATTTGATGGGAATGATTCCAGGAATGGGAAAAGCAATGAAAGATGTTGAAATTAAAGACGATGCTTTCAAATATTTAGAAGCTATCATTCAATCTATGTCTCCAGCTGAAAGATCTAACCCAGATATTATCACAGCGCAACGTAAAAATAGAATCGCAGCAGGTAGTGGTACAAATATTCAAGAGGTTAACAAATTGATGAAACAATTTGAAGACACGAAAAAAATGATGAAAATGATGAGTAACCCGAAAGGAATGGCTCAGATGATGAAACAAATGCAAGGAATGGGTGGTGGCATGCCACAGATGTGACTTCGATAAAAACTCAGCCCACATCTTGGTGAAAATTTAGATGATTTATTCGAGGTTGACAAGCCAACATCTTGGTGAAAATTGATTCGATATCTTTTATATTGACAAGTCAAAATTTTGAAATTAACGATTTTATTTAGGATAAAAAAAGACAGCAAAAGCTGTCTTTTTTTATTAGCAATCAACTCATTTTTACTTTCACCTCAATTAGCTCACAACCACCTCCAAATTGAATATTTTCAACCTCCCCTTCTTCCTCAAACACCAACAACTCTCCTTCTTTTACAGAATAAGAACCTAGTCGGGTGTCTAATTTCAATTCGCCAGAAACAACAAAATATGCAACGTAATCAGAATAATTGAAAATCGGTCTTACGAATGATAAATAACTTTTCACTGTGATCTGCTTCAATTCTCCTGAAATTCCATTTTTCATAATCAAATTAAAATCCGTCACTTTTCCTTTAGCAGAAGTTTCCCACTCACCTAAAAATGAATCTTGTTCAAATGGCTTGAGAGATTTAGAATGATGCTCTTTATGATTGATCTCTAACTCACCATCTAAAATCATTAAAACTCTAGAATAACCAGTTAAAGAAGTAAACGTTGATTCTTCTAGTTCTACAACGGCAGAACTTATTCTAAAATCAAAATTTCTATCTGAAAACAATTTAGTTTCTGGGTAGATATATAACTGTGTAGTTGTTCCGCCTGACCATATTGTAGAGATCAAATTTTGCTCTGAAATATGTTTTACCTTCATGTGTGTGTTTTTTATTAAGGTTAATTAACTTTCAATCCCAATGTTCATATTCTCCATTTTTATTCAAAACACCTTCTTCTTCATAAAATGGCTCTTCAAAAAACTCTTCGTCAATACGGGTGTCTAATGACACTGTGTGATTTGGGAATTTCACTGTTTTCCCTTTCGGAATTTCAATAATAATCGTAACACTTTGACTTCTTATTTTATCTTTTTTTGGATAACTATAATCGGTATCAATCGAAAGTAAACTATCACTTACACTAATTTTATGTTGAATATGTTTCGCTTTTTCAATCGCAAATTGATGCGAAATGGCTCTAGCACTAAATTGCTGATACACATGATATAACGAATCTTTAGAAATTCGATAAACGAACTTAATTTCAGTATTTTTAATTCGATTTCCATCAAGGGTAAAAACTCCATCAAAACCATTACTTTTTACAACAAAATCATTTTGCTTTATGGTTTGTTGATCAAAAGATTGAACAATTAGTTCTGAAGTATTTACATCTGCAATTTTTCGTTCAATCTCTCCTTCAATTGTCAATTGACCCCCCGATTTTGCGCCAAAATAAATACAAAAGAAGAACGAAATGATACCCACTAAAAAAGTAGTGACTAAAATTAATTTTAACCATTTATTTTTTAAATTGAAAATCAACTTTACTCCTAAAACAATTGAAAACAGGAAAATTGATAAACCGATGATAATCCCTAAAGATTTCAACCAGAAAAAATCGGACGAATTCTCAATAAACAATTCATTTACACCCGACAATGAAAGAAAATCAGAATCCATATTCAAAGAATTAAACTTCAAATTCAAATGATCTGAATGAAAATATACTGTTCTATTTATTGGAATAAATTTCTGGTTAAAAAATCCGAAAACAACGGTCATTATTAAAGCTGAAAAGCCACAAACTACAAACCAAATTCCAATCATCACTCTAAAAAAAGCTACAATTGAACGCATTCTTGTAGATAGTTCTCCATCTTTTCTTAACTTATTTGCAAACGATTTAGATTCATATTTCATACGATTCGCAGCTGTTTCCACTTCATCTTTAACCGAATCAATTGTAATTTTCTTTCCACGCATTCTTAAACGATCAATCGAAGAAGTTGCTTTTGGAGTAATAATCCATATAATAATATAGAACGGGAACCCAAAACCTCCAAAGAAAAATAGAAACAATAAGATGATACGAACAAAAATAACATCAATGCTAAAATACGATGACAATCCGCTACAAACACCTGCTATTTTACCATTTTCAACATCTCTAAAGAATTTTTTAGAAGATGGATTTTCTTCTGTTATTTCTTCTAATGGCACCGTACCAATCTGATCTTCAACAAACTCTTCAGGCTGACCCAACGTCTTCAATATAGAGTCAATATCTTGATATTCAACAACCTGCTTATTTGAAGTAAGTACAAAAGAACACAACTCTGAAATTCGATATTCAATATCATCAATAATTTCTTTACTGTCTTTTTCATTTTTCAAACAAAGCGTTAGTCTTTTGAAATAAGAGTCTAACAACTCATAAGCGTCCTCTTCAATCAAGAAATTAATTCCTTTTATATTAACTGAAACTGTCTTTTTCATATTCGATTTTGTTTTATTGATTAATAATTCTGGTTACTGCACTATTTAATTCATTCCAGGTTTTTTTTAATTCTTCTAAAAATTCTTTCCCTTCAGAAGTTAAATGAAAATATTTTCTCGGCGGACCAGAATTAGATTCTTCCCAACGATAGGCTAACAAATCCAAGTTTTTCAATCGCGTTAATAAAGGATATAGTGTGCCTTCCACTACAATCAACTTTGCTTCTTTCAACTTTTCTAAAATTTCAGAAGGATAAGCTTCTTTCTTTTCAATAATTGATAGAATACAAAATTCTAAAATTCCTTTTCGCATTTGAGCTTGTGTATTTTCTAAACTCATACTTCTTTTTTTTTACAAAGATATATGTATTCTTTAGTATTATGCAATACATAGTAATAATAATTTTAAATAAACACATAACTAATTGTAAATAAACATTTTAAACTATTAAATAAGCCAATCAATAGTTCCACCTACTTTTATTACCTAAAAGTCATTTTCACTTCAAAATTTGTATTTCTGATAGGAGTAGTAAAAAAATAATATTTCTTTACTACTCCTAAAACCCTTATTATTATTGATATTTAAACAGAAACTAATTTAATTATTAATATTTTTTTAACTATTTATTTGTTAGTTGTTATAAAAATAACATATATTTGTTTGGCTAAACATAAAATAAACTACAAAACTATGAAAAAAGACTGCTATCTTTAGGCGCATTTGTTGCGCTTACAATTTCAACGAATTCGCAAACAATAACAAATGGGGGTTTTGAATCTACATTTACAGAAGTGTCCAGTTTACCAGGCACGAATGAATTAACAGGCTGTTATGGAGTATTAAACTCTCCTGACACACAGTCGCCACATGGAGGAACCCAATGCTTGAAATTAACAACAACTTCTGATGCTGATTTACAAACCGCACTATCAGAAAGTGACCCAAAAATAGCAGGTCAAATTACCTATGAATATACGGGTGCCATAGAAAATCCTTCTGACTATAAACTTTCATACTGTTACAAATACACTTCAGTAAGTCAAGATACTTCAATAGTCTCATTTACAATTTTAGACACACTCGCAACAGGAGCATCAGGCGATATAACTTTATTTTGGAGTCAAAAAATGTATAAAACATCCGTTAACACATGGACGAATGAAGTAATAACTCTTCAAGCAGATAATTCTGGGACACCGAACAAAATTCAAATCGACGCATCTTCCTCAATTTCAGGCTTATACAATAGCGCATCTCAAAATGTTGGTTCAACATTAAGATTAGATGATTTTATTATTGCTAATGCAAGCAATGGAGGCAGCGGTGGAAATGGAGGAAATCAAAATAGTTTAACCAAAGTAACCAAATCTTCATTCGGTGTTTATCCAAATCCAGCAAACGATGTGTTAAACTTTAATTTATATACAACTGCAACATCAATTGAAATTTCTTCATTGGATGGAAAATTAATATCTAAAGAAATCATCAATGGAACTAAAGTGAAAGTAAACGTTTCTGAATTGACAAGCGGTATCTACATGTACAAAATAACAAACGAAGATGGTTCAGAAGTAACTAATAAATTTGTAAAAAAATAAACGAATAATAGGTTAGGTGTATAGTGAAAAACTGTCTGATAAAATCAGACAGTTTTTTTTATCAGACAGTTTTTTTTATTTCGAAATTTTAATAAACAGTTCTCCTCCAGCTCTTGGAACAATCGAATTGTAACATTCTTCCATTTGAATAGTCGAAAAATGAGGTGAAAAATAAGTTAAGTACTCTTCTTTAGTTCCTCCAAATGGTGGACTTACCTCAAATTCTCGATTAAAGAAAAGCCCTACTAACTTCCCTTTTGGCTTTAACAAATCTTTCACTTTCAAAGCGTAGTTAGATCGTAATAAAGGATTGATTGCACAAAACAATGTTTGTTCAATAATTAAATCAAATTCTCCTTTAAATTGAAAAAAATCAGCAACATGTAACTGATTGAATGGAAAAGTAGGATTTCTTTTTTGAAAATCATCCAAAGGATTTATAGAAAAATCCAACATGTGTACATTTAAAAACCCTTGTTGAAATAAATATTCTCCTTCATAGCCAAAGCCACAACCTGGTATTAATATTGAAATTGACTTATCTTCTAACTGATCTATGTATTCTTTAATAGGAGTCGAAATTTTACCTAAATCCCAACCATCATTCTTTTCTACGTAACGACCTGACCAATAATCAGAATTTAATTCTTCGTTCATAATGAAATCAATCTATTAATATACCTAAAACAACAACATCGTCCAATTGATTATGTTGTCCTTTCCACTTAATGAAAGACGGGTTTTTCAATAAAGATTGATTCTTTTCTACTAATTCATTTAAAGTCGTTTCATCTAATATAGCAGGATTTGAAAGCAATCCTACTAACGAATCAAATTGAATTAAAAACTCTTTATTACATACTAAAGTCATTGTAACTTGCTTTTTATGTGAACTAATTAACAGCGAAGTTACAGTTTTTAAAAGCAGTTAAAAAATATTCTTTTCAACAGTAATTTGTGCAATTTATAAATTAAAATTTGACCAATTTTTCAACCTTTCTAAAAGTCGAGTTCGAAATTTCCACGAAATAACAATTCGATTCAAAGGAAGATAAATCAATATCAACTGACGAACTAAAAGTTTGATTAAATACTACTTTTCCTGTAATATCTAGAACTCTAACACTGCCATTTCCTTCACTTTTAATTGAAAACAAACCATTTGTAGGATTTGGAAAAATCGAATATTTTAAATCAAATTCATCAACTGATAAAGGAGCTTGATGTATCACTCCAACTGCATCTAAATCAAAACCTCCTGATGCAAACTCAGTTGGAAACAAATCATTTATCATCGTTCCTTGACTGTCTTTTGAGCCAATCAACGGGTCAATACTGCCAATTACATCTATTAATTTAACGTGTGTTATTAAAGAAAGATCTAATCCCACCGTACCCTTTAATTCTTCTAAATCAAAAGGAGTTCCATACCCCACTCTATATTTCCCCGCCAAATTATTAAAATAACGACAATCACTGATTTCAAATGCACCAACTTGAACAAGAATTGGAGCTTGACTAACAGCAGGAAATCTAAAAAAGTTTTCTCCATCTGAACTTACTTCAACAAATGCTAATTCAATAAACCCATCTTGAAACCCATTTTCGAAAACAGTAAAATCTGGCCCAACATCGTTTCTAATTGCTCGATCAAACGTTAGAACTGCTACTCCAGAATCGCCTAAAGAAACCACATCAAATGTTGTTGATTCGTTCGGCTTAATTGCATTTTCAGCCTCTCCAAATGAAGCGTTTCCTGCAGAAGGATTTGCTCTATTCATCACCCCTCTTTCGAGTACAATCCCATTTGCCCAAGCGACAATTATCGAGGAATCTTTTTTAATCGAAGTTGAACCAATTACTCCTGGTGAAGGAGGAAATGTTTGAGAAAAAGAAGACAAAGAACTAACAAAAACAATTACTAGAAATACTATTTTATTCATAAAAAATAATTTTAGAAGGGTTCAACCCAACATGAAAACTCGTTTCGTAAACACCTAAAGAAGAAAAAACTCTTACATATCCTGTGTTTGAATACCCCATAGCATCAAAGCAATAAATTTTATCATTCGAAGCTCTGTATTTCATACCATACAATGTAGTAAATTTAGAAAGATCTATAAATGAATTACTTAAAATCGTTTCCGATTCCGCATCAAATAAAGCAACCCTACTCGTTGATGATGAATAATTATGGTAGTTAATTAGTAAGCGATTTCCCATTTTCTCTATTCCTGAAGCATCAAACGAAAAAGTAGTTTCTACTTGATCGAGTATTGGATTAATCTTTACCATTCTTGAAGGAATTGAAGAATAATTACCTCTTGCAATCACATATATATCCCCCTGATTATCAACAACTATTGTTCCTGGATTTTTACCTACAGTGATTTTCTTTACCTCATCCATCGAAGACAAGTTGATTACTGAAACCGTAGAATCTACATTTGGAGAACTCAATCCTCCAGAATTAGTGACATATATTTTATTGTTAGAAATAGCTAATTGCTCTGGATTTGATCCCACTTTAATTCTTTTAGTGATAGTTAATGTTGCTGTGTCTAAAACATCTACATATCCATCATAACAAGAAATAAAAGCATTTGAACCACTAAAAATAATCGACCTAGGTTGTTTAGCAATCCCATTATTCATCATTGAAATCTGCTTAATAGACTTCCCTGTTGATCTATCTAATATCTCAATCGTACTGGAAACATTCACAACAACATATACCTTCCCTCCGTATTCTTGAAGGTCATTTCCTGTATCCCCTAATAACCGTTCGGTTTTATTGGTAAAGAACAAATCATCTGAGACTCCATCAGAAAAATCAACCCAAGAAATAGTTGAATTATTTTGTTGAAATAATCCTTGGCACAAAACCATCATTCCATTTTTCAATCTATCTTTTTCAACAGTACTAATAGAATCATCAGTCGGAGAAACTTTTTTCTTTTTACAACCGACAAAAATGATGACCAATAAAACAAGTTTAACGTAACGCATAATTCAATGTTATTAAATAATTTCTTCCTGGCATCACAAAATATCGAATGTAAGCATACGGTAAATTAAAAATATTTTTGACAGAAAATTGGATTCTAAATTGATGTTTATTTTGAAAATTAATTTTTGAAAATATACTTGCATCAAAAAGTGCAAAGCCTTTCACTTGGTTCGATACTATGTTTTCATTCAAAGAATAACGCAATGATGAAAGTGTAGATGACACTTGTAGTCCTACATCTTTTCTTTTCAAAGAATATTCAATAATTGAAGTATGTCTTGGAATGTAAGCAACTTGATTCAAATAAGTTGGTGATTTATTAGATGATACATCTACTGAATACTGATATGTGTAATTTGCATTCAACTCTGTAGACCAATTCTTTTTAATTTGTTTCTTGACATCGATTCTAGTTTCAAATCCTAAAGTTGTAACACGACCGATATTCTGCATTGACCACACAAATAAATTTTTCGTAGGAATGGCTAAAATCTGATTCTCAACACGATTAGCAAAACCATTCAAAGTAAAAAAAACGTCCATTTTCTTCTGAATCGGCTGATTTGAAAATCCAATTGAAAACTGATTTGCTTCTTCTGGCTTCAACTTAACATTCCCTATACTATTATAATACAACTCATTAAAAGTCGGCATTCTGAAAGAATTTCTATACCATACTTTAAATTTCCATTTCCAAGTTCCTACTTCTTTCTTTTCAATCGCGAGAAAAGGATTTACTTTAAATCTATTTTCAGCTCTTTCACCCGTCTTATTCTCTTCAATCACCTGTTGTGCAGACACTTGAACTTCAGTTATCCAATTCGTTTTATTTAAATTAAATCCTATCAAACCAAAAGAATGAAGTCTTTTAGGTACAGCTGAATTTAAAGTTGAAAAACTTAAATCACTATAGCGAGACTCAATCCCTCCAAATAGTATCGATTGCTCTCCGATTAACCTCTGTGTAGATGCACCAATTTGAGCAGAATTATTCGTATATCTAGATGAAATACCTCCTGTATTATTCAAAAAATAAGCATCCGTATAATGCAACCAATCATGATTGAATATTCCGAAAATTCGAGAAGAGAATGATTTATACTGATGTGTGAAATCAATATTTACCGAATGGGCTTCTGTTGATAAACGTTGATTTGCCATTGTATTGTATAAAATAACGGCGCCTGGTAAACCTTGATCAGCACCATTTGTTTTATAAATCAATCTCAGTTGTGAATTGTTTTTAAATTTAAAACCTGACGAAATCCCCGAATACCAATCCAATAGATCGTTATTTTTACGAATCCCTTCATAGAGCATTTTACCATTTCGCAACGAATAAGCATAATTACCATTCGCTTGACGGTACTTTCCAAATGCGCTAAAAAAAACATTTTTATTGGAAAATTTAGTAGAAACATACGTGTCAATTTCCCCAAAAGAACCCAATCGAGAAGCGAATCTGAGATTGAATAATTGAGGAGAAAAATTATTTTCAAAAGTATTGATTGACACAACGCTTCCATTCATATAAGACGATACTGGCAATAAAAAAGAATTACTGCCTCCAGAACTTAAAGATATCGACTCAACATTATCTGTTTGTACTTGCCCCAAGTTAACTTGACCAGTTTGTGTATTTGACACTGTAAATCCATCTACTAAAAAAGTAGTATGATTACTTCCCAACCCTTTCACTGAAATTGTTTTTAATCCACCTAAACCACCATAGCTTTTCAAAGAAACACCTGAAAACTTTTGTAGAATTACCCCTACATCTTCAGGTTGAGAAAGTAAGATTTGTTCTCTTGAAATCGTTTGAGAAGAAATTTCAAGTCTCTTTGATTTTAAACGCTCAAAAGAAGTAACATTCACCTCTGTCAATGTCTTTAAAGTATCCTGTCCAAAACCTAGCAGATGAACAAAAAACATAAAGAGAAAAACAAGAAGTGAATGTTTATTAATCATTGTTTTGTGGGGTTTTTCATTATTTAACCAATTTCTGAATCAAAGCACCTGATTCATTCGTTAATTTAAGGATATAAGACCCTGAATTTAAATTAGATCCATCTAAAACTGAATACTGAGAGTGAGTAGTGGAAATAATTATTTTCCCTGTCACATCCATTAATTCAATAAGTCCGTTTTCTCCAGATATAACTAATTCATTTTGAATAGGATTTGGATAAACTGAAACAGTAGAAAGAGTGTTTTCTGATAAACTTGCACCTTTACTTACTGAAACATTATCAATAGCAAAAAAACCAGGTGTATTCATTCCATAAGTTCCAACATCAGAAGACTCAATTCTAAAATTCAAACTTGAAATTGGTTGAGTTATAAAAGTTAAATCAATATTTTTCCAAGTGTTTACGATGTAATCTTGCGTATTATCTGTTGCTCTAAAATCTGCTAAATAAAATACAGTTGAATCAATTTTAGTTCCATTTTCTGCGTTAGCAACAATCCAAACTCTAAAATAATCAGCTCCATTTGTTCCATCAGGTGTACCTCCTGCATTATTCAAAGACCCGAATTTTTTAGCGAAAGAATCTCCGTCTTTCATTGATAAAGCAGCATAGGTTGTATTTGTGATTTTTAATGAATCAACATCAACACCTAGCCCATTAAATGAAATAGTTCCTTTAGAATTTACAATACCATAATTTGTCGAATTATTTGCACCCTTACCAACAATTGAACTGTATTGATTCGTGTATCCAGCAGTTGTAGTATTCGTTGAATTTGTAATTGCAAAACCATTTTGCATATAGCCTCCGTAAGCTGGATTATAGGTATTAGAAAATCTTACTCCTCCTTCATTAAATCCACCTAAAGCTGTTGCGCCATTATTAAAGGTCTCTGGACTTAAAATAAAACTTTCAAATCCAATTGTTTCTTTGTTGTAATTAGGCAATACAGTTACTCCTGTTACATTCGAAGCCAATGATGAACAACCATTTAATTGTACAACTGCATAAAAATCTCCATTAAAAGAGGGAGTAAACGTTTGACTTCCTGTAGAATTAATTAATAGATTAGCTGAATACCAACGATTACCATTACTTTCTGTAGATGTTAAAACGGTAGTTCCTCCAGTTGTACTTACTGTAACTATAGGTGTTGCAGGAATTGGATTTACAGTTATAACAGATGCAGTAGAGGTAACTGGACTCCCTGACACTCCAGGAAGATTAGATGTCATTTCACAAACAACCGACTGACCATCTGTTAATGAAGTAGTTGTGTATTGAGTTGAATCTGTTCCAACATTTGTTCCTCCAACTTTCCATTGATAAATAGGCGTTACACCTCCTAAAATTGGTTTAGCAGTAAACGTAATCTTATCACCTGCACAAATCGTTCTGTCTGCATCTGTAGAAGTAACAGTAACAGCAGCATTCTTATTAAAAGAGAAATCATCTATTGCAAAGAAACCAGGTGTATTCATTCCATAAGTTCCAACATCAGAAGACTCAATTCTAAAAGAAAGAGAATATACCGTTTTCTGAATCATTGATAAATCAACTTTCTTCCATGTATTCACGATATAATCTTTCGAATTATCTGCAAATCTGAAATCTGCTAAATAAAATACAGTTGAATCAATTTTAGTTCCATTTTCTGCATTAGCAATAATCCAAACTCTGAAATAATCAGCTCCATTTGTTCCATCAGGTGTACCTGCTGCATTATTTAAAGATCCGAATTTTTTAGCAAAAGAATCTCCGTCTTTCATTGAAAGCGCAGCATACGTTGTGTTGGTGATTTTGAATGAATCTAAATCAACACCTTGACCTCCAAAGGAAATCGACCCTATAGAATTACAGACACCATAATTAATTGAATTATTTGCACCCTTACCAACAATTGAACTGTATTGATTCGTGTATCCAGCAGTTGTAGTATTCGTTGAATTTGTAATTGCAAAACCATTTTGCATATACCCTCCGAAAGCTGGATTATAGGTATTAGAAAAATTCACACCATTTTCAGTGAAACCTCCTGTAATAGTAGCTCCATTATTAGAGCTCTCTGGACTTAACGTAAAACTTTCGAACCCAATAGTCTGTTGAGCATTCAGCGATGAAGCTGCGAAAAATAACGAAATAGAAAAATAAATTTTCTTCATAATTTTTTTTTAATTAATTAAATAAATAAAATGAAGAATTCAGTCAAAGCAAAAAAATGCATTGCACCTAGGAATACAGAGTATTTCCGACTTTTATCTGAAGTCTTCAAAAACATAAATAGACCTTGGCAGGTATTCTGACTCTCACCAACTCGATTTCGTCTTCCCAGTAAAACTAATTACCAGTGACTTTATGAAATCGATTTAACAGTGATTACAGCTGCAGACACAGTTTCGGATTTACACCGAATTCCCTTTTATTCCACGAAGTGGTACCCTAAATCTAACGTAAAGGTATTCAAATTTCAAAAATTACTCCTTTAAATTTTTCTTTTTCTATTTTAATTCATATATTTAAGGAAAGAGTTTAGAATAATTATTGATATTATATAATTTAATACTACTGATTATGAAAGCGGAAAACATTCAAAAGGTAAACGAAGTAATTTATGTTTTAAGAAACTTTATAGACTTAAGCTCAGAACTTTTACCTTATTTAGCTGAACTCAAATTCTCTAAAAATTTAACCAAAGAAGATGTTAAAGATCAAGAAAGAATTATAGAGGTATTTAAAAATTATCAATTTGATAAAAAAATATCTTATTTAATCATTCATTCAACAATTTTGGATATAATAGAGAAGTCTTTTAATTACCTCGTTGATGGAAAACACTCTAAAGATTCAACTAAAAAACAATTATTAGAATTTAGAAAAGAACATTATAAATTGAAAATTAATTGGAATTTAATTGATTCAAACTGATGGTGTTTTTACTTAGAGTTATTATTTTCGCTCTATTAAAAAAACAAAAAATCCAGGTTTAGGTTCCATATTTCAAAAACCAATTGATAGAAAGATGAATCATGATGAGTCCTATAACATCATTCGAAAAGGGTGATTAAATGGTTTTCAAGATTTTTATAAATTTCTACTTGAAATTAAATCGTATTGGTTTATTGCCTTTATTACAGCGTTTTACATTGTGATGAACTAATTATTTTAATGCTTTTTTTTCAGCACAAACATTTATTACTGTTGAATACCGCGAAATTTCACCTAATGGAAAATCGGCAGATATTTTATCAATGATCGAAGCCTTCGTTGGTTTGTTAAGTTTTATCTTAGCAACATGTTCACTATACGGACGTTTTTCTAAACCTTCTCTTAAAATTGCATTCTCTATAAACTTGTTTATCACGCCCTACGAAAAAGGACATGCTTTGATGTTTAAAATTGTAAATTGGAGAAATAACGTATTATTAAACTCACGAATTACCACACTTATAACAATAGAAAAAGGAACTAAAAATGAAGAGTTTAACAAAGATTATTTTACCTTAAATTTAGAAATTGACACTGTGAAATTTTTCTCTTTAACATGGATGTTAGTGCACAAGATTGATGAATCTTCTACAATCAATGGATTATCAGTAACTGATTTAAAACAAAGAAATGCAGAAGTGATTGTTATGATTGAAACTTTTGACGAAACTTTTGCGCAGTAAATCATTCATAAACATTCATATGCCCAAAACCAATGGTTAGATGGTATGAAATTTGAAAGTAATTTTAGAATGGATGAAAAAAGGAAGACTTATACTTCACATCAATGAATTGAATAATATATCTCCTGTTTAAAGTATAATTGTAAAGATGTATTAATTTTGCAACATGACAACAAAAGACATCAATACAACAATTGAACTTCCAATAATGGAATACTTCTACACGATTCAAGGAGAAGGATTTTATTCAGGGAGAGCAGCATTTTTTATTCGAACTGCTGGCTGCGATGTTGGTTGTGTCTGGTGCGACGTTAAAGAAAGTTGGAAAGCTGAAGACCACCCACTTACTTTCCTTGACTTTTTAGTTGAACAAGTAAAAGAATCAGGAACAAATTTGGTTGTTATTACTGGTGGAGAACCAGCGATGTATGATTTAACCACTATTACCAAAAAATTAAAGGCAATTGAAGTTGAAATTGCGATTGAAACTTCTGGCTGCTATCCTTTGATTGGCAAAATTGACTGGTACTGTTTTTCACCAAAAAAATTCAAAGCACCAGTAGAAGAAGCCTATTTAAAAGCAACTGAATTAAAAGTAGTTATCAGTCATCCTTCTGATTTTGAATGGGCTGAAAGTCATGCTTTAAAAATAAATTCAAATTGTAAATTATACCTTCAACCAGAATGGTCGAAACAGGAACGGTTTTTGCCTGAGATAATAGAATACGTGAAGAAACATCCTAAATGGAGAATTTCATTACAAACTCATAAGTACATGGATATTCCATGAAAAAGAACTAGAAACGAAACTATTTAAGGGATAATCACGTAATTGTTAACAGTACATTTTAATGCATTTTAAATAAACAAAATTCTCATGAAGCATTTATTAATTATTCTTCAAATTTTAGTTTTCACCACTTGCGGTTTAGCGCAAATGAACTATTCAACTTCAAGTAAAAAAGCAATTAGCCTTTTCACAGAAGCAACTACTATAGCTCAAACAGTTAGTTTAGAAACAGGACGACCTAAATACCAAGAAGGAATTGACTTGCTTTTAAAAGCTATTGAAAAAGATGAAAACTTTGTTGAGGCACATTTAGTAGCAGGAGAATTCTATGAAGCTTTAGGTAAAAACAAACAAGCTATCATTCATTTTGAAAAAGCAATCGCAATTAATCCACACCATAGTTCAACTGGTAGCACATTTTTCTACCTTGCAAATTCTCAACAATTAGTTGGAGATTATGATGCTGCGATTAAAAATTTGGACTACTATACTAGTTTCCAAAACGCTAACCCTGAAATGGTTACAGAAGCTTATAAAATGAGAGAGAATTGTGTTTTCGCAAGAGAACAAATCAACAATCCTTTGCCATTCAACCCAATAAATATGGGGCCAGGAATCAACACTGCAGATCCTGAATATTATCCAACGATTACAGTTGATGGAAAAACGATCTTATTTACAAGAAGAATTGATGATGCTAGAGTTCCTGTTTACAAAGAACAAGAAGATTTTTTCGTTTCTCAACTAAGCGATAGAAATGTTTGGGGAACAGCTGTGCCAATGCCTCCCAATGTAAACACAATGCTAAACGAAGGAGCACCAACTATTTCTGCTGATGGTCGTTCGTTAATATTTGTTGCCTGTTCCAATCAATCAGATGATATTGACTATGGTGAAGGAAGAACTGGAAGAGGAAGTTGTGATTTATTTTACACTAAAAAACTAGGGAAAAACTGGTCTAATCCTGTGAATTTACCAGGAAATGTAAATTCGTTCTCTTGGGAATCTCAGCCATCACTTTCTTCTGACGGAAAAACACTTTATTTTATCAAAAGAGTCAACAGAAAAGGAGAAATGCCAAATACGGATATTTTCGTTACTCATTTAAAAGACAATGGTTTATGGGACACGCCTCAACGTTTATCTGATGTTGTAAACACACCTGTTTCTGAAGAATCTGTATTGATACATCCTGATGGAAAGTCATTGTATTTCGCATCTCACGGACACAAAGGAATGGGTGGTTCAGATTTATTTGTATCTCGTTTAGATGCAAATGGAAAATGGTCAAAACCCGTAAATTTAGGATATCCAATCAACACAAAATCAGATGAAAATTCATTAATGGTTTCACCTGATGGAGAAGTTGGTTTTTTCGCTTCCGACAGAGAAGGTGGGTACGGTGATTTAGACATTTATTGGTTCAATATGCCAGAAAACCTTCGTCCTACTAAAACATTATATTTTGAAGGAAAAGTGTTTGACATTAATACAAAAAAACCATTGGCAGGAAAATTCCAATTATTGGATTTAAAAACAGGCAAAGAAGTTATTTATTCTGAAGCTGACGCTGTATCAGGAGAATTCATGGTTTCACTACCAATCAATTGTGATTACGCTCTAAATGTTTCTTTTCCAGGATATAATTTCTTTTCACAAAACTTTAATCTAATCAATCCTGAAGGTTTAGAAGCTTTTCATTTAGATGTTCCGATGGTTCCTATTACGAGTGATGCTCCTACAATTCTTAACAATGTGTTTTTCGATTTAGGAAAAGCAACTTTAAGATCTGAGTCTTTCGTAGAATTGAATAAACTTCGTGATTTCTTAACAGCAAATCCATTGATTAAAATTGAATTGGGAGGACATACCGATACAAGAGGTGACGCGTTAGAAAATCAAACTTTATCTACTGATCGTTCTAAATCAGTTTACAACTATTTAATTGGTCAAAGTATAACTGCAGATAGATTATCTTACAAAGGATATGGCGAAACTGTAAACATTAATACTGATGACGACATAGCTAAACTTGCTACTGATAAAGAAAAAGAAGCAGCGCATCAAGAAAATCGTAGAACGGAATATAAAATCATCAAATAACCTTAGTTAGACTATGTATTTCATACGACTTATTCGTCCTATTAATTTATTAATCATTGCTTTCACGATGTACAGTACACGTATGTTTCTGTACATCTACGAGCAAACTTTTAAAATTGATTTATTTCAAAGTAGAAACGAGGAGATTGATTTTTTCTTACTGGTATTTTCAACAGTATTAATTGCTGCAGCAGGAAACATCATCAACGATTATTTTGATGTCAAGGCTGATCGAATTAATAAGCCCGAAAAATTAATTATAACAAAGCACATCAATAAAAAATGGGCGATTTTAAGTCATTGGATTTTAAATGGTGTTGCATTTATGATCGCTATTTATTTAAGTGTTCGTAACGATTCATTTTGGTATGTTTTTATACATTTACTTTCAATCAATGCATTGTGGTTTTACAGCATGTATTTTAAACGAAGACCATTTATAGGTAATTTCATAGTTGCCATATTAACTGCTTTAGTACCAATACTTTGCGGGATTCATTTTTACACTCATAATGAATTCCCGACCGTTGTCGTTTCAAACATTTCAACTCCTTTTTCATTTTGGATTTTTCACCTAATGTCGCACGGTCATTTCATACTCATTCTTGCACTTTTTGCTTTCGCATCCAATCTAGCAAGAGAAATCATCAAGGACATTGAAGATGTTGACGGGGATAAATTACTTCATGCAAAAACACTTCCAATCTTATATGGTATAACCAAAACAAAATGGATTGCAAGTTTTCTACTGCTACTCTCCCCTATTCTATTCTCATTACTGTACTTTTTAAAGTTACCAAGCGACGAGAATTTAAAAGGGAATTTAGTCTTATTTATTCCTGTTCTAGCAGCATTAATTTTAGATCTAATCTCCATCTTATTATTAATACTAGCGAAAAACAGAAAACAATTAAAGCGAGTAGATTTACTCATTAAAATTGCGATGCTTTTCGGATTAATTCTACCATTTTACTGGTTATTATAAATTACAAAAATGACTTTAACATTAACGAACAAAAAAATAATTTTAGGCTCAAAATCTCCAAGAAGAAATGAACTATTAGCAGGATTAGGATTTGAATTCACTATTAAAACAAAAGATACAGATGAAAGTTATCCCAATCATTTGGATCCAAATGAAGTGGCGGTTTATATAGCTAACAACAAGGCATTAGCACTTATTGAAGACCTTTCGAACGAAGAAATTGTCATTTGTGCAGATACTGTTGTAATAGTTGAAACTGAAATATTAGGTAAACCTACTGATTATGAAGACTGTGTGAGAATGTTAAAACTACTTTCAAGCAAAACACATAAAGTTACAACAGGAGTTGTAATTGCTTCATATTCAAAAACAAAATCATTCTCTGTAACAACTGAAGTTACCTTTAAAGAACTTTCAAACGAGGAAATTGAATACTATTTAAACAATTACAAACCGTATGACAAAGCGGGTGGATATGGTATCCAAGAATGGATTGGATATATAGGAGTTACGGAATTGAAAGGTTCTTATTTTAATGTGGTTGGTTTACCGACTGCTGAATTGTTTGAAGAGTTAATGAAGTTTTAGAAATCAAAAAAGGCTGCGTTTTACGCAGCCTTTTTTGATTAAAAATTAAATATCAATTACTTAACTTTAAAAGAAACTCTTCTATTTTTAGCCATTTTTAAGTCGTCATCATCACCTTCTGAAACTTCAGGACTTTGAACCGAAAAACCTTCTGAAATAGCAGTTAATCTTGAGCTATCTATTCCTTTAGAAGTAAAATATTTAATTATTTCATTTGAACGTTTAATAGCCATATCGGCATACGTTGCTTTATCAGCTCCAACTACATCTTCCATTTTATCGTTATGACCAATCACATCTAATGATAATTTAGGATTTGCTTTTAATTGAGATACAACTAAATCTAAAGACTTTAAAGTTGATGGTAATAATTTACTTTTACCAAAACCGAAATATACTGTTTGTAATTCAATTTGATCTTTAGAAGACATACGTTCATTCACGTTTATAATTTTTTGAAAAATAGCAGTCGAATACATATTTTCTTCATTACCTGATCCTCCACAATCACAAACCGCATCCTCTACCAACATTATAACTGAAACATTATCAATGTAGTAATAGGCACCATTTAATTGAACTGTTTTGTTTTTTGGGTCTTTCTTATTTTTTTCATTTTTGGTATTTTCATTCGATGTGAAATTCCCAATAGTAAGGTACTTCTCTCCTCCTTCGGCATAAAAAGTTCCGCAAACGTCTTCCCAATTATACATTGCGCTGAATATCTTATTTTTAAAATCTAAGATATGTGTCTTTTCAATGATGGCAGTTTTAGAATCTGTTCCAAAAGCTTTACTTGAAAAACTAACTCCTATTTGATTAGAGGCATATTTAGAGGCTTCAGAAAGAGACAAACTAAATCTTACACAATATTTCATTCCTTTTTTCAAGGGAGTATTCAATTTAGCCATCACATAAGAACGTGGCAATGCATCACCAAAAGAATAACCAACTATCCCTGCATAATTTGTTCCGTCTTTCGCATCTTCTTTTCCATACGTATTTTCTGGAACATTGATTTGAATAGATTTTGAAGGTGTAAATATATCAGCTCTTACTCCAGTTGGAGACGACCATCCTGTTGCATTTTCGATACAACCCAATGCTTTTAATTTACCTTCTAAGTTTTCAAAACTTCCATTTGGAACTAAATTCTCCTCTTGTCCAAAGACTGAAAAGGTCATTAAGCCAATTGGAAAAACTGCTAATAATGAAACAATTGTTCTAGTACTTAATTTCATAATTTTTTACTGTCTTAATAAATGTTTTCACTTTCTGTGGATCAATATCAGGATAAACACCGTGTCCTAAATTAACAATATGTCTTTTACTTGTAAACGTATCCAACATCTTTATTGTAGAGTTCTCTACTTCAGCATGAGAAGCATAAAGTGCACATGGGTCTAGATTACCTTGTAAAGTTCTATTTTCTCCAATTTGCTCTCTAATTTTCACTACATCCATATTCCAATCTAAACCAACTGTAGTACAATCTAACTTAGCAATTGACTCAACAGAAGAAATAGCACCTTTAGCAAAAATTGTAACAGGAGCTTCGTTTATCGATGAAACAATTTTGTCGATATATCTCAAACCAAATTCAGCATATTGTTCAGTTCCTAATATACCAGCCCAAGAATCAAACAATTGTAACATATGAGCACCAGCTTTAACTTGTGCTTTTAAATACTGAATTGTAACTTCCGTTATACGACCAAGCAACTCGTGTGCCAAAGTTGGATTTGTGTACAATAATTTTCTCGATTCAGAAAAAGTTTTAGAACCCTGCCCTTCCACCATATAACAAAAAATAGTCCAAGGTGCTCCAGCAAAACCAATTAAAGGAACTCTTCCTCCTAATTCTTTATTTGTAATTCGAATTGCTTCTAAAACATACCCTAATCGATCTTCAATATCAAAACCTGTTTCAGCATATTTCAACCCTTCTTCTGAACGAATTGTTTTTTCAAACCAAGGACCTTTTGCTTCCAACATTTGATATTCCAATCCCATTGCTTCTGGAACTACCAAAATATCTGAAAAGATAATAGCAGCATCAACTCCTAATATATCAACAGGTTGAATAGTTACTTCAGCTGCAAATTCTGGCGTTTCAACTAATTCTTTAAAGCCACTTAATTTGCTTCTTACAGCTCTGTATTCTGGTAAAATCCTACCAGCTTGGCGCATCAACCAAACAGGATAGCGCTCAATGCTCTCTCCTCTTGCTGCACGTAATATAAGGTCATTTTGTAATTTCATCGTTTACAAATATAATTATCAATTCTGAATTATGAATAAATTTAACTGTTGAGTTCACTCAAACCAAACCAAAAAATTAATTACCAATTAATTACATCTTTTCCTTTTAACTCTAAATAGGTATTCGTTTTACTAAAATGCTTACAACCAAAAAAACCACGATAAGAGGATAAAGGTGAAGGATGTGGGGCGCTTAAAACACAGTTTTTTACAACATCAATCGTTTTACCTTTTTCTTGCGCTTTAGATCCCCATAAAATATAAACTACTTCTTCTTTTTGTTTACTCAATTTTTCTATCACGGCATCTGTAAATCTTTCCCATCCTTTTTTTGAATGACTAGCTGCCTCTCCTTCTCTAACTGTTAAAACGCTATTCAATAATAAAACTCCTTGTTTGGCCCATCGTTCTAAATTTCCATTAACAGGAAAGGTAAGGTTTAAATCAGTTTCTATTTCTTTAAAAATAGAAACTAAACTTTTAGGTAACGGCTTAATATCCGATTCGACTGAAAAACACAATCCATGTGCGTGTCCCTTCGTAGGGTATGGATCTTGACCTAAAATCACAACTTTTACATCATCAAAACTACACGATTCAAATACCTTGAAAATTTGATTTTTATCAGGAAAAATTGCCCCTGGATATGTCGAATATTCAGTATCTACAAAATTCATTAGCTCAATAAAATACTTTTTTTCAAATTCTTCTTGCAAAAAAATACTCCAAGATTTTTCTAGTTCTATTTCCATAAAGTAAAAATAACATACTTTGCATTATATTTGCATCAAATTATAAGACTTCATTTAATTTATAAAGTAAGTATGAGAATTGTATATCAAACACTTTTAATTTCACTACTCTTATCGAGTTGCTCCGATATAAAAACCTCTGAAAAAGATTTAGAAAAAGACACCAATGAAGATATTGAAAATCAAACAGTTGAAGAAATGGCACATCGTCATGTTCAGTCACAACTTTCAATTCCATCAACGGAAAAATATTCGTTAAAAATTTACAAGGAACATTTGGACGGCGACACTAAAATAGATGCAGTAATCACCGTTAATCGATTAGAATACGCATTAAACGAAGCAAAAAAATCGGGTAAATATGAGCAATTAAAAGAAGTTGGATTCATTGGAAGTTACAACTACATTTTTTATTTTGACGGTGGATTAAATCAAATATCACCCGCTATAAATTGCCCTTCTTCACCTGGTGGAGAATTAATTGTAAATTTCGAAAACATTCTGACAGATGTTTTTAAAGATATTTTGATTGATTATAAAATAAGAAATTCATCTTTTAGAAACTATTATTCGGTGGTTAATCATACCCCTAAACAAATATTCCAATGGAAACTGTATGATTATTTAGGTGAAAAAAACACAGAAGCAAACTTCATTGAATATACAACTGGAAGTACTTCTTTGGCAAAAGACATTCTAATTTATGAAGGGGAATTAATGAATAGTAAAGGTGTTAATGATATCTATAATTTCAATCCAGAAATTTCTAAAAAAGGGAAATTATTGCATCGTTTTTTCTTTCTAGAAAATGAAGGTAAATATTTCACTAAAAAATAATGGAAAAAACTTTAACCAGTTCAAAAACATTCAGATACTTTACTCATGGAAATCCTGAGAAAGCAAAATATGCCTTATATGTTTTACATGGTTACGGTCAATTAGCTTCATTTTTTATTCGAAAATTTCAGGATCTTGGAGAAGAATACTATATTATTGCTCCTGAAGGCATGCATCGTTTTTATTTAAATGGAAGTAGCGGTAGAGTTGGGGCTTCATGGATGACAAAAGAAGCACGCGAAGAAGACATTACTGATACGCAAAATTGGCTATCAACTCTCCAAAAAGAAGTAAATTCAAATTCTTCATTTGAAAAAGAAATTGTACTTGGATTTTCTCAAGGTGGAGCCACTGCAGCTAGATGGAATACAATTAATTCTATCCCGAATCAAATTTATTGGGCCAGTATTTTTCCACCAGATGTAGCAATTCATAATTTAATTACAAATGCAAGTGATTCAAAAAAATACTTTGTTTTAGGTTCAAACGATGAATATTTCGATGAAACTCAACAAAAAGAAATTTTTAGCTTTTATAAAAAAATGGCTTCAAAACTATTGAATTCACTGGTAATCATGTAATTGAAAATAAAATACTAAAAAAAGTTTTATCAGATCTACATTTAGATTGAAAATCATTCAAAAAATTTAAAACAACCTGTACGATATTTGGCACAATTTCTGATATTTGTACTTTAAATTACACTATTATGAAACGTTTATTATTTGCTTTCTGTCTTTTAACACTTACAGTTTCTGCTCAAGATTCAAAAGAAATTAAAGATGCTAAATCTCAAGGAGTTTTAGATAAATTATCTGCTAAAATGAAAGGATTAAAATCTTTTTACATTGAATTTAGTGCAAATATTAAAAATGCTTCAAGTGGAGCTAACGAAACTTCAGCTGGTAAAGGTTGGGTAAAAGACACTAAATTTTTCGCTTCCTATGGCGACAACACAATCATTTCTAACGGTATAAAAACATGGACTGTAGTTAAAGAAGAAAAGTCTGTCTATGAATCTGATGCAAATGAAGAAGACAAAGAATCAATCAATCCTAAAAAACTACTAACTATATGGGAAACAGGATTTAAAAACAAATATGAAAAAGAAGAAACGTTGAACGGAGAAACAGTTCATGTAATTTATTTGTACCCAAAAAATCCTACAAAAGTAGATTACCATACAATCATTTTATACATCGCGAAAGCTACAAATGAAATGAAAAAAGCAATTTTAAAATCAAAAGACGGTACGATAATGACGTATTCAGTAATTAAATTCACACCTAGTGAAACTGTTGAAGATTCAAAATTTGTTTTCGACTTAAAAAAATACCCAGGTTATCAAGTAATTAAAGATTAATTACTTGATAACAAAAAATCAATCAACCAACTTCATTTGCTTCAATAAAAACGATGCGTTCATATTTTTACATACACCTTCATTTATCCTATAATCAAAAGATAGATTTTCACCTTCTATAGTTGAATCGAAATACATATTTCTGAAAGAAATATCATTTGTAGATAATTCACATAGAGATAAATCGTGGGTTGCAATGATTCCTTTTGAATTTAATCGTTTTAATTTCTGTAAGAATTTCGCAGAACCAATTTCTTTGTCCTTACTATTGGTTCCTTTTAAGATTTCATCTAAAATAATAAACACCTTCTCTCCTCTTTCAATAGCATCCATAATGAATCTCAGTCGAACCAATTCAGCATGAAAATAAGAACTCTCAACTGTTAAATCATCACTTGTACGCATACTTGAAAACAATTTTAAAAGCGGAAGTTTACAGGATTGAGCTAAAATTGGAAAGCCTGCATTTGAAAAAGCAAAAGTCAAACCTAAACTTCTTAAATACGTACTTTTACCCGCCATATTCGGTCCAGTAATGATAATAAAATTTTCCGATGACTTTATATTCACATCATTCAATACTGTTTTAGACTGATCTACAAATGGGTGAGAAAGTCCTACAATTTCAATTGAATCATCTTCGGTATTAATTGTCGCAAAAGTAGAATTTGGGTGGTTAAACTTATAGACTGCTCCAGAAATCCACACCTCCAATTCAGCCAATTTATCCTCCCAAATTTCCAATTGAGAACCATTTTTATCTAACCATTTTTTTAATTGAAATAAGACTTGGAAATCCCAGGCAAGGAAGCCATTTAAAAGAATTCCTAATATGAAATTCATCCTGATGTCAAATCTCCCCATTATCTTATCCAACTCTTCAACTTGAGAAAGTATTCCATTGCCTAAATTTAAAAAGGTATCTTGCTCGTTTTTAAACAACTCATTTTTAACCTGCAATTTTCGGTATAATTCTAATTGTTTTTCAATTACTTTCACTCTATTTGATTGAAAAGTTAATGAATTTGCTATTGAATTAGTTCTTTTCAATCTATTCGCAATAATTGAAATATTCACAACCAAAATCACACTAAAAGCAGAACTACTAATCAAACCTATAGATACCAAGACAACTGATAAAATAGCAATAATCGGCAATAGAAATCTAAATACTTTGAACGAATTAGTTAAATTTAAGTCTAATTTTGACAATGAATTCAATGAAGTTTGAATATCACCTTCACCTTTACGAACCAATCCTTCTGAAATAAACTCTTGACACCAATTCATTTCAGAAGACAAATCTTCAATACACGCATTGTTTACACTTATTTTATCAGTACCCTCAGCTAATGTAGTTGCTAGTTTTTTCTTACCCTGAGTAGAAACAGTTCTATTAACCAATTGAAAAATACTTTTCTTTCCAAAAATATCCATATCTAAAGAAAAAGGATGATTTCCATTTCTAAACTCTGTCCCGTCTTCAAACATTGACCAATCACCAGATAGTGATTTTAGTTCATTCTCATTGATAGAAATCAACGTTTGAACTTTATCTCGTTCGTATTTAGCATCAACTGAACGTCTGACTGCAAATAAAAACAATCCAAAAAATAAAATAAACGAAGGGAAAAGTAAGAAAGAACCCCAAAAAATAAAAAATGAATTCCCCGACATCAGAAAGAAAATCAACCTTAAAAATGTTAGTAAACGGTATTTTTTTTGAACTTTTTTAAGAATTTCATTCTGTTCAACAATTCGATTCGAATAATATGATTTTGCTTCCAAGTTTTATATTTTTTTTCCCAAAGCTAATATTTTTAAAAGTATGAAAAACAGTTTAATTTCAGAAAGAAAGTTAATTTTTAGACTTTTATCCTCAAATCCATTTTTTTTCTATCTTTATACTTATGAGTAACGAAATAAACCGTTTAAAACTGGCGCAATTTGGCAATCTTGAACTTCTTGCTAAACAAGTAGTTGAAGGTTTTATTACCGGAATGCATAAAAGTCCCTTTCATGGTTTTTCAGTAGAATTTGCTGAACATCGTTTATACAACCCTGGAGAATCTACACGACATATCGACTGGAAACTATATGCTAGAAGTGGTAAATTCTTCACAAAGAAATACGAAGAAGAAACAAATCTTCGCTGCCAAATTGTAATAGATTGCTCAAGTTCAATGCTTTTCCCTAAAGGTAAAGAATTAAATAAACTAGATTTCTCTATTTATGCAGCAGCATCTTTAATAGAACTCCTAAAAAAACAAAGAGATGCCGTCGGAATCTCTCTTTTTTCTGATAAATTAGAATTACACACGGAAGCAAAATCATCGATTCTTCATCACCGTTACCTATACAGTGAATTGGAAAAAAGGATGAAAACCTATTCGGAAGAAACCAAAAAATCAACAAATGCAATTCAAGCGCTTCATGACGTTGCGGAATTAAGTCACAAAAGAAGTTTAGTTATCATTTTTTCAGATTTATTAGACGATCCTAGTCGCTCAGATGAGTTCTTTCAAGCGCTACAGCATCTCAAACACAACAAACACGAAGTAATTGTTTTCCATGTAGTTGACAAAAAGATGGAAGTTGATTTCAATTTAGAAAATCGCCCATACACATTGGTTGATATGGAAACGGGCGAACGCATGAAGCTTCAGCCAGCTCAAATAAGAGAACAATACATTGAATCTATAGGCAAGTACTTCAACGAATTAAAACTAAGATGTGCTTCCTATCAAATCGACTTCATGACCGGTGACATTAATGAAGGATATGATCAGATATTATTGCAGTATTTATTAAAAAGGGGGAAATTATTCTAAGGGAGTCCATCCTTCGATACGATTTTTTTTAATAAAAATCACTCAGTATTACCTCCAACTAATCCTACTTTTTTCCTATGATACCAAACACGTATATCAATCATAAAAAAACAGGAAACAGCTCAAGAAAAAAACCAACAAGAAAACCACTATTCAATAAGAACAACCCACATTGGCATTATATCAATTAAAATAAATAATTAGCGATTGTGGCTAAGTAAAAATTATGCCTTGAAAAGGCCAATTTTGTACCGAAGCTACATTCGATCCGGAACCTTCACACCCAACAATCCCATCGACGAGGAGATAACCTTCGCTACGTTTCTACTCAATACCAAACGCATGTTTTTTAATTCTGAATCTTGCTCGATAAGAATTGGAATATTTTGGTAGAATTGATTGTATAATTTAACCAATTCGAAAATATAATTACAAATCAATGCTGGAGATTGCTCTTTTCCAGCTTCAGCTATAACAAATTGATATTCAACTAAATGCTTAATTACTTCTTTTTCAGCTAAAGCAATTTCAGATACATTTAAAACTGTAGTTTCTCCACCTTTTGCTAACAAAGATTTAATTCTTGCATGGGCATATTGAATAAAAGGACCCGTATTACCATTTAATTCAATTGATTCAGTTGGGTCAAACATCATTCGTTTTTTAGGATCAACTTTCAATAAGTAATACTTTAATCCACCCATTCCGATTAATTCAAACAAATTATGTTTGTCTTCATCTGTCATTCCATCTAAATAACCTCGTTCTTGCGTCATTTCCTTTGCGCTTTGAACCACTTCAGCCATCAAATCATCAGCATCAACAACAGTTCCTTCACGAGACTTCATTTTACCTGAAGGTAAATCAACCATTCCGTAGGATAGGTGAGAACAATTATCTGCCCAAGAATAACCTAATTTCTTTAAGATTAAAAACAACACTTTAAAATGATAATCTTGCTCATTTCCAACCGTATAAATCATTCCACTTAAATCTGGAAAATCAGTATATCTATCAACAGCTGTACCAACATCTTGAGTCATATAAACAGTTGTTCCGTCCGAACGCAATAATAATTTTTCGTCCAAACCATCAGCTGTCAAGTCAATCCAAACTGACCCATCTTCTTTTTTAAAGAAAACACCTTTCTCAAGTCCTTCAAAAACAATATCTTTCCCTAAAACAAACGTTTCAGACTCATAATACAATTTATCAAAATCAACTCCCATGCTTTTGTAGGTAGACTCAAATCCTTTATACACCCAACTATTCATAGTCGTCCACAATAAATATACTTGAGGATCTCGCGCTTCCCATTTCACCAACATATCTTTTGCTTCTCTCAGAAGATTCGTTTCATTTTTAGCTAAATCTTTGATTTTATCATCAATTCCTTTAACCGCTTTTTCTTCTTTACCCTCTTTTGATTCAGTCAAACGAATAAATTCAGAAACAATCTTTTCTGAAAAATCATCAATATCACCTGATTCCCACTGATCAATTATAGAATTTGCTTCAGCATTGAATTGCTTATCAAATTCTACATAATATTTCCCAACTAATTTATCTCCTTTTAAACCTGTATTTTGTGGGGTCTCTCTCTCTCCTTTATCACTCAGTGGAGAAAATTTCTCCCAAGCCAACATACTCTTACAAATATGAATACCACGATCATTAATAATCTGTGACTTAATAACTTTATGTCCGTTAGCTTTTAATATTTCAGCTACAGAATAACCTAAAAAGTTATTACGTAAATGCCCTAAATGCAAGGGTTTATTTGTATTTGGGGAAGAATACTCCACCATAATTGTTGGTTTAGAATTTGGTGCTACAAATCCAAAAGTATCATTTGAATGAATAGCTTCTAATTGAGAAATCCAATATTCTGAAGAAATTACAAAATTCAAAAAACCACTAACCACATTGAAATGAGAGATATACGAAATTTTTTCTTGAATGAAATTTCCGATTTTATTTCCTGCTTCTTCTGGAGAACAACGCAACGCCTTAACGAAAGGGAAAATAACTAATGTTAAATCTCCTTCCACTTCTTTTCTTGTTTTTTGAAACTGAATAATTTTCGAATCAATCGTTGTTCCAAATAACACTTCTGCGTTTTGCTCTAAAATTTGTTTAATCTGATCTTCCATAATTTCTCTTGAAACCTATTCTATTTTGTCAAAGCATCAATTACAACCTCTACTAATTCAGCAGTAACTTCAGCCATTTTATTTATTTTTTCATCCAGACAAGGATTTACCTCAACGAATTCAATGCAAGCTGTCTTTTCATTTTTAGCAAATGCTATTAAAAATTCTTCGGCTTGCTTTGGTGTTAAACCGTTATCAACAGGTGTTCCAGTACCGTGAGATGTAAATGCAGGATCCATTGAATCTACATCAAAAGAGATGTAAATCAAATCGCATTCCTTCAATTTACTATCTATCTCATTTACAACAACTTGCACACTTTTCTGTTTTACCTCTGCAACTGAATAATTTTTAATATTCAACCGACTCATGATAGCATTTTCTTGCTCTTCAGTGTCTCTAACGGCAATAAACACTAAATCTTCAGGTAAAATTTTCGGAGAAACTTCTCCTATAGTTTTTAAACGATTCCATAATACTGCAGTATCAGTTGCAACATCGTTAATTTTACATTCTAAATTATCGTCATTAATAGCAGTTGCCAAAGGCATACCGTGAATATTACCAGAAGGAGTTGTGTAAGGAGTGTGTAAATCTGCATGTGCATCAATCCATACTACTCCTAAACGTTTGTTTGGAAAAGTCGCTTTTATGCCAGCGATTGTACCTCCAGCAGAACCATGATCACCAGCAATAACTAAAGGAAATTTTCCAGAGTTTAAAATCCCTGAAATTTTCTCATTCAAAGATTCATAAATAGTCACCAATCCATCTATTCTCTTTGCAAATTTATGAGTTGTAGTTGTGTCCAATAAATAATTTACATCAGTAATTTCCTCTACTGGAAAATCTCCAAAAAACAATTTATTATTCTTTCTTGCGGCTGTCATTACTGCACCAGGACCTAAGGAAGCTCCTCTTGTACCTGCAGTTATTTCAGACTTGTTAATTAAAAAAACGATATCTCTTTTCATTATAATTTTGTAGGTAGTTCAAAAGTAACAATTTTTTATCCTCTAAATTCACTATTTTCGCAAAACATAACAATTCTACAATGAAACTTCTATTCTTATTTCTAACATTTAGTACTTTAAAAGTTGCTTCTCAAAAGTATGAACCATTTCAAGGTAAATTGGTTTACTCGATTGAAATGGCTGATACTGCTACTCATAAATTCATTCCAACACGAACAATGGTTATTTATACAAATGATACAATTGTGAGAATAGAAAATGAAACAAATCAACTTGGAAAACAAGTAGTTATAAAACATACGCTTTTAAAAAAATCGATACTTTTACTTCAAAATAACGGTGATAAATATGCCATTCAGACAGATTTATCAAAACAAGAAAAAAACAAAAAAATAGATTCCCTAAAATCATTAATCACTTACAAAAAGAAATTCGGAAGAGTTAAAATTTTAGGATTCGAAGCAAATAAAATGGAATTGAAAGTAAAAGGCAAAAAACAAGCTGTTGAAATTCTCTATTTAAAACAATTTTCCCCAAAATATATTGATGCTTTCAATGAAATCCCAGGACTTCCAGTTCGTTACTATATCAATACAGAGGATGGAGTTGCTGTATACACCTTAGTATATTTAGAAAAAGTGAAATTAAATAATGATTTATTCGGCATACCAATTGATTATAAAAAAGTAAGCTTCGATCAATTTATGGACGAAATGATTAAGAAAAAACAAGATAAATAGCGCCAACACCTTCAACTTTAATAACATTTGACTGTGCAAAGTATCATTTACAAATTTAATTCAAACCTAATTTGTTAGTTATCTTCGTAGGATATTATCATCAATAATGGCTTTAGAAAACGAATATAAAAGAAAGGAAGAACCCGCTCCAAAAACGATTGTAAACGAGACAGTTAAAGAGAAGGCTACACCTAAAAAAGATAGAAAAATTACTGAAATAAAGAATCCTTTAAAAGATATTTCAGGGCGATTTGATAAGAAAAAATTAAAAAGTTCAATTGGCGCCCTCTTAGTTTTATTGTCATTTTATTTTTTCTTAGCTTGTCTTTCCTATCTATTTACTTGGACAGAAGATCAAGACAGGGTTATAAATAAAAACTTATTTGAATTCTTATTTGAAGACAATCCTGAACCTGTAACCAACTGGCTTGGAAAATTTGGCGCATGGTCTTCTCACTTATTTATTTATAGATGGTTTGGGATTTCTTCTTTTGGAATTTGCTTTTTATTTTTCATTTCAGGCATAAAAATACTATTAGATGTGATTATTGTTCCAATTAGAAGAGGTTATTCTATTGTTGCTATACTGATGGTATGGTCGTCCCTATTTCTAGGTTTTTTCGCAAATCAAGTAAATTATTTAGGAGGATCTTTCGGCTACCATATTAACAATTGGTTGAAAATATCGCTTGGAAGTTTTGGTGATTTCATTTTATTAATTGTTCTACTTTACATAGCATTGGTAATTTTATTCAACCCAAATTTCAAGCAAATTTTCGACACTCTTCTTGCAAGAAATGAAACTGATAATGAATATGATGAAGGAACTGAAAAAATAGATGAAAACATCATTAAACCAGATTTCATAAATGATCTTAGGGTTGTAAATACGATTAAAGACGAAGAAATAGAGAAAGAAGACGTAAGAGAACCGGTTGTTTTTGACGAAGAAATTGAAGAAGTAGAAGAAGAAGAGATAGATAATGATGATGCTGAATTATTTAATGGATCTGAATTAGAAATACTTGTTTCAAAACCTTCACCGAAACCACTTACATTTGACGATGACTTTGAAATTGAAATACCGGAAGAAGCTTTATCTGAGCCTTCTTTAGTTGATGATGGATTTACAGTTGTAAAACCTAAAGTAGAAGAAATTCTAAGCGATTCAGAAATGGATGACATGCGAAAAGAATACGGTGACTATGATCCAACTCTAGATTTAGCAAGTTATGTGCTCCCTCCTATTGACTTATTAAAAGATTATGGTCGAGGAGGAATCAATATCAATAAACAAGAACTTGAAGACAATAAAAATAAGATTGTAGAAACACTTTCACATTACAAAATTGATATCGCTAAAATCAAAGCAACTGTTGGTCCAACGGTAACTTTATATGAAATTGTACCTGCTCCGGGCGTACGAATTTCTAAAATAAAGAACTTAGAAGATGATATCGCATTAAGTTTAAGTGCATTAGGAATTCGTATTATTGCGCCAATTCCAGGGAAAGGAACTATTGGTATCGAAGTGCCGAATAGCAGTCCTGAAATGGTACCGATGCGAACATTAATTGCTTCAGAGAAGTTCCAAAACTGCGATTATGAACTTCCAGTTGTTTTAGGAAAAACGATAACGAACGAAACGTATATGTTCGATTTAACCAAAATGCCCCATCTTTTAGTAGCAGGAGCAACAGGACAGGGTAAATCGGTTGGATTAAATGCAATCTTAGTATCAATACTTTACAAAAAACACCCCGCACAAGTAAAATTTGTATTAATCGACCCTAAGAAAGTCGAGTTAACATTGTTCAATAGAATTGAACGTCACTTTTTAGCGAAGTTGCCAGGCGAAGGAGATGCCATTATTACCGATACGTCAAAAGTGGTGAATACGATGAATTCATTATGTATAGAAATGGATGATCGTTATGAATTATTAAAAGAAGCTCAAGTAAGAACAATTAAAGAATACAACGCTAAATTCATTTCCAGAAAGTTAAATCCTGAAAAAGGTCACAGATACATGCCATACATAGTGGTTTTGATTGATGAGTTTGCCGACTTAATTATGACAGCAGGTAAAGAAATCGAACATCCTATTGCACGTATAGCTCAGTTGGCTAGAGCAATTGGAATTCACTTAATTGTTGCAACTCAACGTCCATCTGTAAATGTAATTACCGGGATGATTAAAGCCAATTTCCCTGCGCGGATTGCATTTAGAGTACTTTCTAAAATAGATTCTAGAACGATTTTAGATGGCTCTGGAGCAGATCAATTAATAGGTAGAGGTGACATGCTAATAATGAACGGTTCTGAATTAGTTCGGTTACAATGTGGTTTTGTTGACACACCAGAAGTAGATGATATTTGTGCATTTATTGGAGATCAAAGAGCTTACCCTGAAGCGTTAATACTGCCAGAATACACGGGAGAAGGTGGTGGAAATGATGGAAGTATGGATACAGGTGAGCTTGACCCGATGTTTGCAGATGCAGCTAGAATAGTAGTACTACACCAGCAAGGATCTGCAAGTTTATTGCAAAGAAAACTAAAATTAGGATACAACAGAGCGGGTAGAATTGTTGACCAACTAGAAGGATTTGGAATCATAGGTCCATTTCAAGGAAGCAAAGCAAGAGAAGTATTGTATGCTGAAATTCCAACATTGGATCAATTTTTAGCTACAAAAAATATATTCTGATACTTTTGTAGTTAGATGCTAAGCACCTCCATCAAAAATATGACACATTGTCAATTATAAACTTTGGTATATCATTTGAAATAGAAAGAGTATATTTATAAAAACAATTAAAGATGAAAAAATCGTATATTATTTTAGGCTCGATTGCATTATTGGTAATCATTTTATTTGGATCATACAGATCATCGTATAACACTGCTATTGGATACCAAGAAAAAGTTGACCTAGCTTGGGGAGACGTAGGTGCTTCTTATGAAAGAAGAGCTGTTTTAATTGATCAATTAGTTGCAACAGTTAAAGGTGCCGCTGCAAATGAAAAAGGAATCTTAGTTCAAGTAACAAACGCGAGAGCAGGAGCAGGAATTGTTGGTGCAAAAACTCCAGAAGACATGGATATTGCAGGTAAAAAAATAAATGCTGCTATTAACTTAGCATTTGAAGCATATCCTCAAATTCGTTCTACAGAAAACTTCGGTATGCTACAAGCTCAATTAGAAGGAACTGAAAACAGAATCAATAAAGCGCGTCAAGACTACAACGAATCTATTAAATCATACAATTCTCATATTAGAGGGTTGTTAAATAGTATGTTATTAAACGCTGCTACATTCCCTAAAAAGGAAGCTTTCGCTGCAGCTGCAGGGTCTGAAATAGCACCTACAGTAGACTTTAACAAATAACAAAACTCATAACAGCGACTCACGAAAGTAAGTCGCTGTTTTTTTTTATGCTTATGGATATCAAAAACTTTTTTACAGAAATTCAACAAAAATCAATTCAATTAGCAATTGAAACTGCAGAATTAAACACTTCAGGAGAAATAAGAGTTCATTTGGCCTCTAAATGTAAAGGTGATGTTGTGACAGAAGCAACAACTATCTTCGGGAAATTAGACATGCATAAAACAGATTTACACAATGGTGTACTTTTCTATTTAGCTGTCACTGATAAAAAATTTGCTATCATTGGAGATAAAGGAATAAATGATAGTGTTGATTCTAATTTTTGGGATACAATAAGAGATTTAATGACACTTGAATTCAAAAGAGAACAATTCGCAGTTGGACTTTGTCAAGGAATAGAATTGGCTGGTAAAAAATTAAAAACTAATTTCCCTTATCAAAAAGACGACACGAATGAATTAACAAATGATATTTCATTTGAAGAATAAGATGACGAAATCTTATTCTAATTAAACTTTTTTAATACTTCTTACATGTTTCAAAAATACCTATCAATTCTTTTATTTTCGCTTATTACATTGTTCACTTTTGGGCAAGAAAAAGGAATTCCTGCACCTTCCAACCCTCCAAGATTAGTCAATAATCTATCTAAAGCTTTTCCTGATTTTCTTTCAGGTGCAGAAACAGAATTATTAGAACAAAAACTTGTAGTATTTAACAATGAAACGTCCAATCAAATTGTACTTGTAATTGTAGACGATTTAGCAGGCTTTGAACCGTGGGAATATGCAACTGAAATTGGCGAACAATGGAAAGTTGGACAAGCTAAAGAAGACAATGGAATTGTCATCCTTATAAAACCAACAGGAGGAAAAGGGGAAAGAAAATATTTTATCGCACCTGGTAAAGGGTTGGAAGGTGCTATCCCTGATGCTATTTGTCGACAAATCGAAGATAACGAATTACTTCCTAATTTAAAAACAGGAGACTTTTATGGTGCTTTAGACAAAACGACAACTGTTTTAATGTCGTTGGCAAAAGGAGAATATAATTCTAAAACTTACTCAAAAAAACACAAGAATTCGGGATCTTTAGCACGAACTATCATTATCTTAATAATCATTATTGTATTCTTTATCTCAATGTCAAAAAGAGGTGGAGGAAGAGGAAATGGTTACACTATGGGTGCAGGCGGAATGTTTTTCGGTGGCTTTGGTGGTGGAAGCTCAGGTTTCGGAGGTGGATCCTCTAGCGGAGGTGGATTTGGTGGCTTTGGTGGAGGTGGCTTTGGCGGAGGTGGCTCAGGCGGAAGTTGGTAAAACAGATTTACCAGCAATCCAACCTGTTGTCCACGCAGCTTGAAAACTAAATCCACCTGTAACCCCATCTATATCCAACACTTCTCCTGCAAAGAATAAACCTGGAACTACTTTAGATTCCATTGTTGCAAAATCAACATCATCTAATGAAATGCCGCCAGCTGTTACAAATTCTTCTTTGAATGTTGTTTTACCTAAAACTTCATAACGATCATTCAATAAAGTATTTATCAGTTTATTCAGTCCTTTTCTCCCTACTTCATTCCACCTTTTATCTGGCTGAATTTCTGTTTTAGATAGTAAAAAATTCCACAATCTACTTGTCATAGGAAACGGATTAAGATTACCTACCATCTTTCCTCCGTGATGCTCAACTATTTTATTTATTTCAATACGAAGATCATCTTCTTTTTTATCATTTAACCAATTCACTAATATAGCAAACTTATATTCCTTTTCAGCCAAGATTCTTGCTCCCCAAGCAGATAATTTAAGAATTGCTGGACCACTCATTCCCCAATGGGTAACCAAAAGTGGACCTTTAGCAGCTAATTTTGTACCCTCTATTTTTACTGTCGTTTCCTCCACCACATTCCCCATAAATTCACAAACAGGGTTTTTAGGCATATTAAAAGTAAACAAGGAAGGTAAAGGGTCGATTATAGTATGACCTAAACTCTCTAACCATTCTAAACTAACTCTTTTTGGATGTCCACCAGTTGTCACTATTACACAATCTACATTAAATTCTTCAGTAGTTGATTTCAATAAAAAAGTGCCATTTTCTAACTTTTTCATTTCGTTTATACCTGTTTGAATTTTGATGAAAATATTTTTCTCTTTTACTTCCTTCAAAAAACAATCAATAATAGATTGGGATTCATTTGATTTTGGAAACACACAATTTTCAGCTAAAATATCTAAGGGAACATTTCTTTTTTCGAACCAATCCATTGTTGATTGAGCATTGAATTGCTCGAATGCTTTGCGAAGATGGTTCCCTCCTCTTGGATAAAATTTCGCTAATTCTTTATTATCGAACGTTGCATTTGTCACATTACATCTTCCTCCTCCAGAAATTTTAACCTTAGCTAAAACCTTAGCAGATTTTTCAAAAATAGTCACTTCATAATTCGGAAAATGCTCTTTTACAGAAATAGCTGAAAAAAAACCCGAAGCTCCTCCACCAATAATCCCAATATGTTTCACTTTTGTCATATTATACCAAGTGTAAATAATAAATCGTACAAGTTCGATTCGAATACCACTCATATAAAATAAAAACAAATCAATTATTATTAAACTGTTTTGAATACACAATGAGTTTTACAAATCTAAATCGAAAAATCGAATTCGTACCCTTTAAATTGTACCTTTACATAAATTAAAAAAAAAGGATATGAATTGTATTAAAAAATATTTGTTTATTTCAGCTGCTTCTTTTAGTTTATTAGGTAATGCTCAAACTTTTACATTACCACAATTAAACTATAAATACGATGCATTAGAGCCTTCTATAGACTCAACTACGATGTTAATTCATCATACCAAACACCATCAATCTTATGTAACAAACTTAAATAAAGCTGTGACAGGTACAGCGGATGATAAAACATCATTGACTGACTTGTTTTTAAAAATTAGTTCAAAATCTGAAACAATACGCAACAACGCAGGAGGACATTACAACCATTCTTTGTTTTGGGAAATTTTAACACCTAAAAAAGATACAAAACCATCGCTTGAATTATTAAAAACTATTGAAGTAAATTTTAATTCATTGGATTCATTGAAAAAATTAGTAAACAAAGCTGCTTCAACCAAATTTGGTTCAGGATGGGCCTGGATAATTCTAACTCCTGATAATAGACTAGTTGTAAGTTCTACATCTAATCAAGACAATCCTTTAATGGACATTACTACTGAAAGAGGTATTCCAATTTTAGGAATTGATGTTTGGGAGCATGCTTATTATTTAAAATATCAGAACAAGCGGGTAGATTACTTAGGAGCAATTTGGAAGGTAATTAATTGGGAAGAAGTATCTAAAAAATATACAGAAGCATTAACATCCCCTCTTCTTAAACAATTAAAAAACTAAAAAATAATCCCCTATTCAATTAAAACGAAGGACACGAAACAGTTTTAAATTTTTGAGGAGGAGTTTTACAATTTAAATTAAGTCCTAATGAAAGTTCATGTGAACCACCTGAATTCAATATATTTAATTTAGAAACAGTTACATCATACGAATAACCTATTTTAATAATGTTTGTTGAAACACCTAATGTGATTATAAATGCATCTCTATTTCTCAACCATGCACCTATAGTTAATGCGCTATGTTTAACATAGGCGCCTAAATTTAATTGTGAAAACCCATTTTGATAACTATAAATTACAGAAGGCATTATTGAAGTACCGCTTATAAATTTAGAATCTTTACTCAAAACAATTGTCGCTGAAGTGTGAGCGGTTATTCTCATTGGAAGTCTGTTATTTAACCCTCCAATCATGGATTCCTGTGGTTGAGTTAAATGATTAGCAGCCAATCCAAAATTAAACGTTTTACTAAAAACTAACAAACCAGCAGATGCATCAAAAAAGGAAAAAGAAGTTTGTTTCACATTATCATTTGATGCATACACGAAACCTTTTCGATCATCAATCATGTCGTTATAGGTTAAACGAGTACCATCCAAAGATTTGTTAACTAATGTAGCCTTAACACCAAACAACATAGACCACTTTCTGTTAATTTTAGTATGGTAGGAGTAAACTAAACTACCTGAAGTTGTGTTTATAGTTTTCGCTTGAACATCATTTACCAGAACCAGACCAATTCCTCCAGACAAAGCTTTAAAATATTGATCGTAAGATGCTGCATAACTCACATAATTCCCAGATAAATTGGGCCATTGGTTTCTGTAATTTAAAGCAAACCTTGGACAGCCATAAGCACCTGCAAAAGCAGGATTTAAATAAACAGGATTAGAATAAAATTGTGTAAATTCCAAATCCTGAGAGAAAACATTTTCAAAACTGAAAAGCACTGTAAAAAGTAAAAATAAATATCTCATAGTTTTATAACTATTTTGTGAAATTAAATACAATTTTCAAAACATTGTAAATATAAATAATTAAATGGATTTTTAAATTTCCAAAAACAACTTTCTTTCAAACTGTACTTTTCAATGAACATTTAGTTCGTTTCAAAATCATTTATATCAAACTTTTTAATTATTTTAGAAACAATAAAGTTATAAAATTCTAAAATAAGAACTTATGATACATATTCTACGTCTTTTTGACATCCCTTATTACCAATTGGAAAAATATCCCAATGACAAAATGTTTGTTACTAAAACAAACCATCAATGGATTGGTATTTCTACCAAAGCTTTTATAGATAAAGTCAACTTAATTTCAAGAGGATTAATCACTCTTGGAATCGAACCAGGTGACAACGTTGCGGTAGCATCCAGTAATAGATTTGAATGGAACATAATGGATATCGCTATTCAACAAACAGGTGCTATTGTAGTTCCAATTTATCCAAATATTTCAGTTAATGATTATCGTTATATATTTAACGATGCTGGAATCAAATTATGCGTTGTTGATTCTAAAGATTTGTTTGATAAAATAAATGGTATTAAAGATGGAATTTCAAATTTCAATCATCTTTACACTTTTAATGAAGTAGAAAATGTTCCGAACTGGAATGAAATTGCTGAACAAGCGAGCAAAACGCCAATTAAAATCGTTGAAGAGCGTAAAGCCAAAATTAAAAATCTCGATTTAGCAACAATCATTTACACTTCAGGAACAACAGGTAATCCTAAAGGAGTTATGCTTTCACACAACAATCTTCTTTCTAATGTTGAAGGTTGCAGACCTAAAATTCCTGCTGATGAGCATTCTAGAGTACTTTCATTTCTCCCTGCCTGCCACGTGTATGAAAGAATGTTGCATTACCTGTATATGACAATTGGAGCAAGTATCCATTTTGCAGAATCTTTAGAAACAATTGGTGAAAACATCAAAGAAGTTAAACCTCAGGTCTTTACAGCCGTACCAAGACTTATCGAAAAAGTATTTGATAAAATCATGGCTAAAGGGGAAGAGTTAACTGGAGTTAAAAGAAAATTATTCTTTTGGGCTGTTAAACTTGCTGAAAATTATGAATTTGAAGGAAAATCAGTTTGGTACCGAATGAAATTAAGTATTGCTAGAAAATTAATCTTCTCTAAATGGCAAGAAGCTTTAGGGGGTGAAGTAAAAGCAATTATTTCAGGAAGCGCAGCGCTTCAACCTCGATTGTCAAGAATGTTTTTCGCAGCTGGTCTTCCTGTGTTAGAAGGTTATGGATTAACTGAAACCTCTCCTGTAGTTTCTGTTAATTGCTTCAAAAAAGGGATTCGAATTGGAACGGTTGGTACACTTTTAAAAAATGTAACGGTGAAATTTGCTGAAGATGGTGAAATTTTAGTAAAAGGTCCAAATGTAATGATGGGTTATTATAAACTACCTGAAAAAACAAAAGAAGATATTGATGAAGAAGGATGGTTTCACACGGGTGACATTGGACAACTCATAGAGGGTAAATTCTTGAAAATAACAGATCGTAAAAAAGAGATATTTAAAACTTCTGGAGGAAAATATGTTGTTCCTCAAGCGATGGAAAACAAATTCAAAGAATCTCGATTTATTGAACAAATAATGGTTCTCGGTGAAAATCAAAAATTCCCATCAGCTTTTATTGTACCTAATTTTGCTTTTATAAAAGAATGGCTCGTTAAAGAAAATAGTCAATGTGAAGATAAATCAAATTCTTCGATATGTACGAATCAAAAAGTAATAGATAAAATCAATGAAGAAATAGTAGGTTTCAATAAAGGATATGGAAATTGGGAGCAAATTAAGAAAGTAGCTCTTTTTGACACAGAATTTTCAGTAGATGGAGGTGAGCTTACCCCTACTCTAAAATTAAAACGTAAAATTATACTTGAAAAGCACAAAAATAGATATGATGAGATTTATAAGTGTTAAACAATAATTACAACTCTTTTTTATCGACAACTGTTATTTTCACTTTAGCGTGATGAAATTTAGGATAACCATTTCCTTTTTCAAATTTTAAGGTGTTTATTAAATTTTTCGCATCCATTTTTAATGGGGTTGAAACAACATTTGTCATTGATTGAACAAGCGAAGATGATGTTACATTTCCATATATATCAACAGAAATTTCATAAACTATTTCTCCTTTTTTAGCGCCATTGATTGTAAAAGTGGATGGCGTTAATAATCTTCTCCCTACTGAAACGATGTCTCCTGAAATTAGTTGAGAAAAGGAAGTGTTAATGCATAATAGAAATAAAAAAGTAAGTGTAATTCTCATGATATTTAGTCTTATATAAATACTTGGTGTAAATATCCATTGAATACGTTAACTATGGATAAAAGTTATCTAATATTTCGAGGAATTGAAAAAATTATAAATAAATAGGTATTAAAAGAGCAAGAGGAATAATTGAATTAAGTAATTTAATTTACAGCTTATTTAGGAATAGGTAAATAGTTAGATTATAAACATAAACAACTATTATACAACTAGTTAGTTAAAGTAAAAGATAATTCTAATCCTAGAAAGTTACTGTATCCAAATTTAATGGATATATTTACACGATACAATAGGATTTTACTTAGACCAATTTTTGGGACTAAGATTAGCGAAGCTCTACTTAGTCTAGTAGTTTCATACTATAATATTTCAAAAACTATTCAAATGAGAATAACAAAAATATGTTGTATCGGTGCTGGTTATGTTGGAGGTCCAACAATGTCAGTTATTGCTCAAAAATGTCCAGATATTAAAGTAACAGTTGTTGATCTTAACGTAAAAAGAATCAACGATTGGAACGATTCAAATACAAATAATATTCCAATATACGAGCCTGGATTAAGTGAAATAGTTGCTGAAACAAGGAACAGAAATTTGTTTTTTTCAACTGATGTAGAAAAAGCAATTGATGAAGCAGAATTAATTTTCATTTCAGTAAACACTCCAACGAAAACATACGGTAGCGGTAAAGGAATGGCAGCTGATCTTAAGTACATTGAGCTTTGCGCTCGACAAATCGCCCAAGTTTCGAAAACAAATAAAATTATTGTTGAAAAATCAACTTTACCTGTTAGGACTGCAGAAGCAATCAAAAGCATTCTAGACTCAACGGGAAATGGTGTCAAATTTCAAATATTATCTAATCCTGAATTTCTTGCTGAAGGAACGGCGGTTGCTGATTTACTAAATCCTGATCGTGTATTAATTGGAGGTGAAGATTCACTTGAAGGAAGAGCTGCAATGCAATCCTTAGTTGATATTTATGCCAATTGGGTACCGAAAGAACAAATTCTCACAACAAATGTGTGGTCTTCTGAGTTATCTAAATTAGTCGCAAATGCATTTTTAGCACAACGTGTTTCATCTATAAATGCAATGTCTGTTCTTTGTGAAAAAACAGGAGCAGATGTAAACGAAGTGAGCAAAGCTATAGGAATGGACAAGCGAATTGGTTCAAAATTCCTTCAATCATCCGTAGGTTTTGGTGGTTCTTGTTTTCAAAAAGACATCTTAAATTTAGTATACATTGCCAAATCGTACGGTCTCACTGAAGTAGCGGAATATTGGGAACAAGTCATCATCATGAATGATTACCAAAAAACAAGATTCGCTTCAAATATTGTTAAAACCCTTTATAACACAGTAGCGGACAAAAAGATAACTTTCTTAGGTTGGGCGTTCAAGAAAGACACAAATGATACTAGAGAGTCAGCTGCAATATACATTGCTGACAACCTTTTGTTTGAACAAGCAAAGATTGCCGTTTATGATCCAAAAGTGAATGAAAAACAAATTCTTTCAGATTTGAATTATTTGGATTCCAGAAGTTCGGAGGAAAATGAAAAAGGAATTACCGTGTTTACTGAACCTTATGAAGCTTTGAAAGATACGCATGCGATAGCTGTACTAACTGAGTGGGATGAATTTAGATGTTATGATTGGGCAAAGATTTATGATTCAATGAAAAAACCTGCTTTCATTTTTGATGGTAGGAACTTGCTTAATGGAAAACAACTAGAAAAAATCGGGTTTATCTACTATCAAATTGGTGTAGGTAATTAAGAATGAAGGAGAATTCCTTTCAAGAACAGAAACGTATTATGGAGATGACGATTATAATAGAAAATAGATAAAACATTGATGAAAACAGCATTTATAACAGGAGTAACTGGTCAAGACGGCGCATATTTAAGTGAGTTCCTTTTAAAGAAAGGATACGTTGTTCATGGATTAAAAAGAAGATCTTCCTTGTTTAATACCGATAGAATAGATCACCTATACCAAGATCCTCATTTAGAAAATAAGAATTTCATACTTCATTATGGAGACATGACAGATAGTACAAATCTTATTAGACTAATTCAAGAAATTCAACCGGATGAAATTTATAATTTAGCAGCTATGAGTCATGTTGCTGTTTCGTTTGAAACACCAGAATATACAGGTAATGCAGATGGATTGGGTACATTACGAATTTTAGACGCTGTCAGATTATTAGGTTTAGAGAAAAAAACGAGGATTTACCAAGCGTCTACTTCTGAATTGTATGGCAAAGTACAGGAAGTTCCACAAACTGAAACTACTCCTTTTTATCCTAGAAGTCCTTATGCTGTTGCGAAAATGTATGCTTTTTGGATCACTGTAAATTACAGAGAAGCTTATGGAATATTTGCTTGTAACGGTATCCTTTTCAACCATGAATCACCTATTCGAGGTGAAACATTTGTAACACGAAAAATCACTAGAGCTGCATCTAAAATTGCATTAGGCTTGCAAGATAAATTTTACTTAGGGAACTTAGATGCTCAAAGAGATTGGGGGCACGCGAAAGATTATGTTCGAATGATGTGGATGATTCTTCAAGCGGATGAAGCGGAAGATTGGGTAATTGCAACAGGAACAACTACTCCAGTAAGAGAATTTGTTAGAATGGCATTTAATGAAGTTGGAATTGAACTTGAGTTTAAAGGGGAAGGTATCAATGAAAAAGCGTTTGTAATATCGTGCAATAATCCTGACTTTCAGATTGAAATTGGTAAAGAAGTTCTAGCGATTGATCCAAAATATTTTAGACCTACAGAAGTTGAATTATTGATTGGAGATGCTTCAAAAGCTAAAAATAAATTAGGATGGGTACCAGAATTTAATCTTCAAGATTTAGTGAAAGACATGATGAAAAGTGATGTCAAATTGATGAAAAAAGATCAATATTTAATTGATGGAGGATTTCAAACATTTAATTATTTTGAGTAGTCTTTCAATTAAAAATATTTAAAAGTTTAAAATGAATAAAAATTCCAAAATATACATTGCTGGTCATAGAGGAATGGTTGGTTCGGCAATTTGGAGAAAACTTGAATTAGAAGGATATGCTAATTTAATTGGAAGAACTTCAAAAGAATTAGATTTGAAAAAACAAGCCGCTGTAGAATCTTTTTTTGAGAAAGAAAAACCAGAATATGTAATAGACTGCGCTGCAAAAGTAGGCGGTATAATAGCAAATAGTGAATATTCCTACCAATTTTTAATGGAAAATTTGCAAATACAAAACAATCTAATAGATACCGCATATCAATTTGAAGTTAAAAAATTCATTTTCTTAGGAAGTTCATGTATCTATCCAAAATTTGCACCTCAACCACTAAAAGAAGAATATTTATTGACAGGACCATTGGAACCAACCAACGAATGGTATGCAATTGCAAAAATTACAGGTGTAAAAGCTTGTGAAGCGATTCGTAAACAATTTGGGAAAGATTTTGTGAGTTTAATGCCAACCAATCTTTACGGTACACACGATAATTTTGATTTAAATACCTCACACGTTTTACCAGCAATGATTCGTAAATTTCATGAGGCTAAGAAAAACAGTAATGCTTCCGTTATCCTCTGGGGAAGCGGCACACCTATGCGCGAATTTTTATTTGTAGATGATATGGCAGATGCTGTCGTTTACGCTTTTGAAAATAGCTTAACCGATAGTTTATATAACATTGGAACAGGAACAGATTTAACTATTAAAGAACTAGCAGAAACAATCCAAAGAATAGTTGGTCATACAGGTGAAATTATTTGGGACTGTTCAAAACCAGATGGCACACCTCGTAAATTGATGGATGTTTCCAAAATGACCAACGCTGGATGGAAAGCAAAAATTGATTTAGTAGATGGGATCAAAAAAACATATAAGTGGTTTTTAGAAAATGAGGAGAATTTTAAAGAAGTGAAATTTTAAAAAAGAAGTGCTAAAAGAAGACCTAAATACTGAGTTTAAATCAGGCTTTAACGATGCCGTGATTGAAACGCTATCTGCCTTTGCGAATACCAAAGGAGGAAAGGTGTATGTTGGGCTAGACGATAGCGGAAATCCTGTAAAAAAATTCTCTATAGGAACAGAAACGCTTCAGAATTGGGTAAATGAAATTAAGAATAAAACCCAACCAAGTATAATTTCAGATGTTGAAACAGTAATTATTAAAGAGAGGGAAATAGTAATTTTAGCTATTAATGAATTTCCGGTAAAGCCAGTTGCTTTTAAAGGAAGGTATTACAAGAGAATCAAAAACTCTAATCATCAACTTTCGGAGATAGAAATTGCAGATTTAAGTTTGCAGTCCTTACAAGTATCATGGGATTCATATGTCGCTCATGGAAAAAATATTGCAAATCTAGACTTGCAAAAAGTAAGCAAGTTTATCGATACAGTAAACGCTACAGAAAGATTTAAATTAGACGGGAGTGTACTTGAAAATCTTCAAAAGCTCCGACTGATTAATGAGAATACAATTACCAATGCCGCTTGGCTACTTTTCGGGAAAGAATCAATAGGGTATAATGTTCATTTAGGACGTTTCAAAACACCCTCCTTAATTATTGATGACAAGATGTTTAATGGCTCTTTGTTTGAGGTGGTTGAAGATACGATGCGATACATAATTGGCCAGATTAAAGTGGCTTTTGAAATTACAGGAATGCCTACGCAACGTACAGAAATTTTCGAATATCCTTTGCCTGCCTTACGAGAAATGGTTTTAAACGCTATCATTCATCGGGATTATTTGAGTCCGGTAGACCTGCAAATTAAGATTTTTGACACTAAAATAACTTTTTTTAATCCGGGTAATCTATTTGGAAACCTAACAATTGAGGATCTTAAAAAAGATAATTACCAGGCTTATTCACGAAACAAATTAATTGCCGAAGCATTCTATCTAACGGGTGATATCGAAAAATACGGCAGCGGTTTTATTCGAATCAGAAAAGAAATTGCCCATTATCCAAGCATGGAATTTACTTTTGAGGAGGTGGCTAATGGTTTTCTAGCCACATTAAGTTATGAAAAGCAGCGGGTGCATTTGATGGAAGATATAAATGAGGGATTAAATGAGGGATTAAATGAGGGATTAAATGAGGGATTAAAAACCGTATTCCAAACAATAAAACAAAATCCAAGCATTCAAGCTAAAGAAATTGCCGATAAATTGAATAATAGACCCATAAAAACAGTTGAAAAACAAATTTCAGAATTAACTAAAAAAGGACTGATAGAAAGAAAAGGAAGTAGAAAAACAGGAGGATACTGGACAGTAAGTGATACTTTAATTTAGTGGTTTCATACGAATCAGAAAAAAAATTGCGGATTATCCAAGCAAAAATTGATTTAGTAGATGGGATCAAAAAAACATATAAGTGGTTTTTAGAAAATGAAGAGAATTTTAAAGAAGTGAGAATTAAAAAAAGAAGTACTATAAAAAACTCTGTGACTACTGTGGTAAAAAAACGAAAAAAACAATTTGAAGAATAAAATACACAAAATATACGATAAAGTAGGCATCAAATCCGACCGCACAAAGAATTTAAGAAATAAATTTATAATTATTATTGAAAAAGAGAAAAGATGCAAGATTTAACAGGTAAATCAATTCTGATTACCGGAGGAACTGGATCCTTAGGTAAAGAACTTACAAAAACTATTTTAACTAATTGGCCAGGAGTGAAACGTTTGGTTATCTTTTCAAGAGATGAACAAAAACAATTTCAAATGGCTCAAGATTACCCAGTTGCTCGTTTTCCACAACTACGTTTTTTCATAGGTGATGTTAGGGACAAAGAACGCATGGTTAGAGCTTTTGAAGAAATCGATTATGTGATTCATGCAGCAGCTATGAAGCACGTCCATATTGCTGAATACAATCCTGACGAATGTGTAAAAACAAATATTGGCGGAGCTCAAAATGTAATTCATGCAGCTATTCAAGCAGGTGTTGAACAAGTTGTTGCTCTCTCTACAGATAAAGCATGTGCACCAATTAATCTATATGGAGCAACAAAATTAACTTCTGATAAATTATTTGTAGCGGCTAATAATATCAGAGGAAAGCACAAAATAACTTTTTCAGTTGTTCGTTACGGAAATGTGATGGGGTCTAATGGATCAGTAATTCCATTTTTTCTTAAAAAGAGAGAAGAAGGTGTTCTACCTATAACCGTTGCTTCAATGACAAGATTCAATATCTCATTACAAGGTGGCGTTGACATGGTGCTTCATGCATTAAAAACAGCATGGGGGGGAGAAATTTTTATTCCTAAAATCACTTCTTATAAAATCACTGATATTGCAAATGCAATTGGACCAGATTGTGAACATAAAATAGTAGGAATAAGACCTGGAGAAAAAATTCATGAAGAAATGATAACATCTTCTGACTCATTTTTTACGTATGATTTAGGTAAATATTATGTCATTATACCTCAAACTCCTATGTGGAAAATTGAAGATTTCAAAGCTGAATTTAATGCTAAATTAGTTCCTGAAGGTTTTACATATAACAGTGGAGATAATATAGAATGGGAAACTATTGATTCACTGAGAAAATTAATAGTTGAGCATGTTGATTCATCATTTGAACATTAATAACAATGAAAGTTATACCATACGGACGACAAAACATTACTGAGGAAGATATAAAAGCTGTTATTGAAACTCTTCAATCAGATTTTCTTACTCAAGGTCCAAAAATTCTTGAATTTGAAAACAAGTTTGCTGATTATATTGGAAGTAAATATGCGGTTGCGGTAGCAAATGGAACGGCAGCTTTGCATTTATGTACATTAGCTTTAGGAGTATCGGAAGGACAGAAAATAATCACTACTCCTATCACTTTTGCAGCTTCAGCAAATTGTATACGCTATTGCAATGGTGAAGTTGTATTTTCAGATATAGATCCTAAAACTTATTTACTTGATATTGAAAAAGTAAGAATTCTTTTAGAATCTTCTCCGAAAGGTACATATAGAGGTATTATTCCAGTTGATTTTGCAGGAAGAGCTACTAATTTAGAGGAGTTTAAAAAACTAGCATTAGAATACGACTTATGGATTATTGAAGACGCCTGTCATTCTCCAGGAGGTTTTTTTAAAGATTCAAAAAATACACAACAAAATTGTGGTAATGGTCAATTTTCAGATTTAGCAATTTTCTCATTTCATCCTGTTAAACATATTGCTACTGGTGAAGGAGGAATGGTTACAACGAATGATGAAAAACTGTATAAAAAATTATTAGAACTTCGTTCACATGGCATCACAAGAGATGTGAACACATTTCAAAATTCGATCGAATTTGCTACTGGTCAACAGACTAATGAAAATGATAATTATCCAGGATGGTATATGGAAATGCAAACGTTAGGTTTTAACTATCGATTAAGTGATTTTCAAGCAGCTTTAGGTGTAAGTCAATTATCAAGAGCTGATCAGGGTATCGTTAGACGTAGAGAAATAGCTGAAAAATACAATGAAGAATTTTTAAAATTGCCTTTTATAAAAGGTCAATCAGGTTATATTGAGGGTCATGCATATCATTTATATATTATTGAAGTTGATAACAGAGTTGGATTGTATAATTTCTTAAAAGAAAATAATATTTATGCTCAAATTCATTATATTCCTTGTCATTTAATGCCCTATTATAAAAACTTAGGTTGGAAGGAAAATGATATGCCTAATGCTGAAAAATATTATAAAAACTGTATAAGTTTACCTATGTTTCCAACTCTTACAGATGACGAACAATTTCACATAATTTCGTTAATTAAACAATTTTATGCATAAACGAATTGCAATAATACCCGCGAGAGGGGGAAGTAAAAGAATACTAAGAAAGAATATTAGAGAATTTTTAGGTAAACCAATTATCGCTTACTCCATAGAAGCAGCACTAAAAAGCGACCTATTTGATGAAGTGATAGTATCAACTGATGATAAAGAAATTGAAGAAATTGCAATTAAATATGGCGCAAAAGTTCCATTTATTAGAAGCGATGAAAACAGTGGGGACCATGCTACTACAGCAGATGTAATAATAGAAGTACTTGAATGGTATGAAAAACAAGGTGTTAATTATGAAGAGATGGCATGTATTTATCCTTGTTCTCCATTTATTACACAAGACCTTTTAAAAGATTCAAAATTAATTTTGAATAAAAATAATGCAGATTGTGTATTTCCTATAATCAAATACAATCACCCTATCAGAAGGGCAGTATCTATAAATTCAGAAGGGAAAATGAAATCCTTATTTGATGAATTCTCAACTACAAGAACACAAGATCTAGATTTATATTATCATGATGCAGGAATGTTTTATTTTTTAAACATTGAAAAATTTCAAAAAACAAAAAGTTTAAGAACAGAAAATACATATACAATTGAAATAAACAATAATTTATCACAAGACATTGATAATGAATCAGATTGGAAGTTAGCAGAAATGAAATATGCAATAAATTTCTCATATAGAATAAAATAGATGAATCCTTGGGCAGATATGGTTCGTTTTGCAAAAAGTGGTGGAGATGATTTATCAGGTCATTTAATTCCTGGGTTAAGTCCTAAAGGAGTTCCGAAAAATTTAAAAGACACCGTTTTCCCATTTCACTATAATAATTACGAAGAATTAGAATCTATCGTTGAAAAAAATGACATTAGAGTAATTAAAATGGAAGTTGTTAGAAATTTTGGTCCAGAAGATAATTTTATTCACAAAGTTAGAAAGCTAGCGACGGATAAAAACATTGTGCTAATCTTTGATGAATGTACTTCTGGTTTCAGAGAAACTTTTGGAGGGATATTTAATAAATACGGTGTTGAACCTGATATTGCAATGTTTGGAAAAACAATAGGTAATGGCTATGCATTGACAGCAATAGTTGGTCGCAAATCAGTTATGGAGGCATCTCAAACGACATTTATTAGTAGTACATTTTGGACAGAAAGAATAGGTCCGACTGCAGCTTTGGCTACTTTAAAAGTAATGGAACAAATAAAATCATGGGAAATTATAACTGAAACAGGAAATAAAATGCGTTCAGGATGGCAAAATCTTGCAGATAATAATAAATTATCAATTACAATTTCAGGAATTCCAGCTTTAAGTACCTACAGCTTTAATAGTATAAATACATTAGCATATAAAACATTTGTTACCCAAGAAATGTTAAAAAAGGGTTTTTTAGCGAGTACCCATTTTTATGCATGCACTGAACATAAAGATGAGCATTTAGAGATTTATTTTAACGCGTTAAACGATATATTTTCAACTATTTATAAATGTGAGACAAATGAATTAAACATTCATAATTTGCTTGAAGCTCCGATTTGTCATGGAGGATTTAATCGCTTAAATTAATAGGGCTAATGAATTCATACAAAATCTTAAATGTGAATGAATTTTCTAAAGATATTTATTCAATTGTACCAATTAGATATGAAGATCGTTTACAAATTTTAAAGTGGAGGAATGAACAAATATATCATTTAAGACAAGATAGAATTTTAACGGAGCAAGATCAAGAAAATTATTTTAATACAACTGTAAATAACCTTTTTGATGAACAAAAGCCAAATCAACTTCTGTTTTCTTATTTAGAAGATAATGTATGCATTGGATATGGAGGATTAGTACATTTAAATTGGATTGATAAAAATGCAGAAATATCATTCATAATGAATACTGAATTAGAAGAAATTCATTTTGAAAAACATTGGGGGATATATCTAAATTTAATTGAGCAAGTTGGTTTTGGTGAAATTAAATTCCATAAGCTTTCAACATATGCATTTAATTTAAGACCATTACTTTATGTGGCATTGGAAAATTCGGGATATACAAAAGAAGCCGTTTTAAAAGAACACTGTTTATTTGAAAATAAATACATTGATGTATACATTCATTCAAAAATAAAAGATGGTTCGATTTAAAAAAGCAGCGTTAATTGACATCAATCTCTATTATGAATGGGCTAATGATGAATTAGTTAGAAAACAATCATTTAATTCTGAGCCGATTAATTTTGAGGATCATAAAAAGTGGTTTACGTCTAAAATTAAAGATACTTCATGCATGATGTTAGTATTTAAAAATTTAAATGACGAAAATATTGGGCAAATACGAATTCAACAGCAAGAATTCAATAATTCACTTATAGGAATTTCAATTGATCAAAACCACAGAGGAAAAGGATTCGCTGGAGTAATGTTGGAAATAGCAAGCGTTGAATGGTTCTCTAAAAACCCATTTGATACCATAAATGCATATATTAAGATTGAAAATACAAGTTCCAAATATTCATTTGAAAAAGCTGGATTTAATTTCAAAGAAAATATACTATATGAAAATTATTTAAGTTTTCATTACATAAAAAACAAACATGATAATAGATAATTTTAAAATAGATAAAAATTCACCTGTATTTATAATCGCAGAATTATCAGCAAATCACAATGGTAATTTAGAAACAGCCATAGCAACAATAAGAGCAGCTAAAAGAGCAGGTGCAGATTGTATTAAGTTACAAACCTATACAGCAGATACAATAACAATTGATTGTGATAAAGACGACTTTATTATTAAGGATACAATTTGGAATGGAGCAAAGCTTCACACGTTATATAAAGAAGCCTACACACCTTGGGAGTGGCATGCTGAGTTATTTAAAATTGCTAAAGAAGAAGGTTTAATTTGTTTTTCTTCTCCATTTGATCCAACATCAGTTGAGTTTTTAGAAAAATTAAATGTACCAGCCTATAAAATAGCTTCATTCGAAATAACAGATATTCCATTGATTGAATTAGTTGCTTCTAAAGGTAAACCTGTTATTATTTCTACTGGCATTGCAACAACTGAAGATATTGAATTAGCATTGGATGCTTGCAAAAGAATGGGGAATGAAGACATCGCTCTTTTGAAATGCACGTCTAGTTATCCTGCCCCAATAGAAGAAGCAAATATGATAATGGTAAAAGATTTAGCGGATCGTTACAATGTTATAAGTGGATTATCTGATCATACAATTGGAAGCACTGTACCTATTGTAGCAACATGTTTTGGGGCAAAGATTATTGAAAAACATTTTATTTTAGATAGATCTATCGGAGGTCCTGATGCATCTTTTTCTATGAACGAACAAGAGTTTACTGATATGGTAAAATCTGTACGTGAAACAGAAAGAGCTATCGGCGTAGTTGATTATCAATTAACTGAAAAACAACAAAAAGGTAAAGATTTTTCGAGGTCACTTTATGTAGTCGAAGACATAAAAAAAGGGGACATTATTACTGAGAAAAATGTAAGATCAATTAGACCAGGTTATGGGTTGCACCCAAAACATTACAACTCTATTTTAGGAAGAAAAGTGAACACTGATCTTGAAAAGGGAACACCTATGAAATTAGAATATATTGTTAAATGATTAAGTTGTTTATAAGAAATAAAATATTTCATTATATTTTTTCGCGTTATTTCATATATGCGCTTCAATTTATAAACACTGTATTTTTAGCAATTTTTCTTGGTCCATTTTTTTTAGGAATTTGGGGCTTCATTCAGCTAATAATTCAATACTTTAACCAGATTAATTTTGGAATACCTCATGCTTTAAACAATATTCTGTCAATACATAAAAAAAGCAATAAATTTGTCACATTCTCATTCAATACGGGGCTCTCACTTGTCTTTCTTTTATGCGTTCTCGTTGTTTTATTATTTGTAATTTATGGTCTTTTAGGGTATGATTTTGGCGAATCCTATAAATTTAATAAGTATTCGAACCTAGTTTGTGCAATTATCATATTTAATTATTTGAATTCAGTTTTTATAAATCTTTTTAGAGTTTATAATAAACTATGGGAAATCACTTTTAGTCAAGCTATCTTTCCCATTCTAACACTTTTTTGTTTGTTTTTTTATCGAGGAGAAGATTTATTAAACAAATTAGTTTGGGCAAACCTATTGTCATTCTTGATTGTGTTTTTATTATTTATCGTAAGGAGTCCTATAAAAATTTATCCAATTATTGCTAAACCATTAATACAAGAATTAAAGAAAAAAAGTCTCTTGTTATTTCTATATAACAGTTCTTTTTACCTCATTATAATATCTACTAGATCACTAATTAGCTCTAATTATTCTGTTACTCAATTTGGATTATTTACATTTGCATTTAGTTTGGCTAGCATCGTATTACTTTTATTGGATTCATTTTCATTTTTGATTTTTCCGAAAATGATTAATCGTTTAGCCAAATTGAATAACGAAGATGCATTCAAACTACTTCATTCTATGAGATCTAATTATATTCTATTAGCAAGTGGGATTACTCATTTTGCCATATTTTGCTTTCCTTTTTTCGTGTTTTTTTTCCCTAAATATCAAGAAACTATTTCTACTTTCTCTTTAGTTGCAATTACACAACTACTTTATGCCACTTGTTTTGGATTTCCTGTGCTTTTAATGGCTCGTAAAAAAGAAAAACAATTAGCATTTTTTTCATTTACTGGATTGATACTTAATGTCGTACTTGGATTATTTTTAATACATATTTTGAATGTAGATTATACGCTTGTAATATTTGCAACATCCTTGACTTATATGGTTTACACCTTTTTTATAGTAAAAAAAGGTCTTTGTGAATTAAACTTAAAAACAAACATTAAACAACTATTTCTTATGTTATTTCCTCTTAAATTGTCCCTTCCAATTGTTATTAGTATTTTCTTAAGCTTTTCATTTTTTTCAATTTTTCAATTCATCTTTCCTTTATTCTTATTTATTTTAATGAATTTTTCTGAATTTAAAAAATTACTAGTTGATTTAAAAAAAATGATTTCGAATCCCGATTTGATTAATATATAAAATAATGGATATCACAGTGTTCTTTTTACCCACTATTGAAAATCATTTTTCTAATTTCCTGCCGCTTATTAATGTATTAAGTATAAATGATATTACTTCTAAAATATTACTTGTTGAAGAAGCTATCCCAAATGGAAGACAGATAATAGTTAAAAAAAATAACGACGATATATTATTTTGTCGAAAAAATGAAATTTCAATTATACTTTCAAAAAATAAAGCATTCAAAATATTTTTAGTTGTAGGTAATGATTCCGAACCTAAAACATGTGAAATAATCAGGCTTTTCAGAAAATACAATTCTAAAATTATACTTTTTCAAGATGGCTGGTTAGACTCAAAAAATATTAATAATCCAATATATCCAACTAAACGTTTTTTTACACCGTTAAAAAAACAAGTACATAAACTATTAACCCAAAAATGGTCTCCTGTGCGCAATTATTTTCACAATTTCATTGGCCAAAATTCTGATTATTTTTTTGTATATTCTGAAGTTGCCAAATTGAATTTCATCAAAGCAGATATAAAAAAAGAACAAATTTTTATTGTAGGTAGCCCTAGACACCATATATTAAAAAACACAAATAGCCTTTCTGAAAAAAAAGCCAAAGTAATATTCTTAACTGTTACCAATTCTGAAAAAGAATTAAAAACAGTTAAAGAATGTATTGAATGGATAACAAATTTCTATTCAAATGAATTAGTTATCCTTAAATTACACCCAAACGAAGACATAAACAATTATGAAGAACTGATTGGACCTAATTTGATTCTACTTAAAGTTGATCTCATTGATTTAATAACTCAGTTTAACATCGAAATGAGTTTTTGCTTCGCATCAACCGTCATTTTTGATATGTTAATCATGAATATTCCAATTATTCAACTTTTACCTATCGATTTTTCAAAAAAACATACCAATTACTTTTATGACCTTCCATCTGTTAGTAATGAGGTGGATCTAAATTATGTAATTAAAAATTACGAAATTAATAAAGTCAAAAAGAATGCTTCGAAATACTTAAAAGATATAGCCCCATCATTTAATTCCGTTGATGCAACAATAAACACCATTAAAATATTAATACAATGATTTCAGTAATATACCTGAATTACAATAGAAACGAAGACCTCAAAAGGTCACTTTCAAAAATTTTCTTACAAAAAGATGCTGATTTTGAAGTTATCGTTATGGACCAGAATTCTGCCGATGGAAGTCAAGAAATGATTAAACAAAATTTCCAGTCAGTAAGACTATTCGAATTGACAGAAAATTTAGGTGTTGCTGGAGGAAGGAATTATGGAGCTGCTGTTGCCCGCGGGAAACACCTCGTTTTTATTGATGATGATGCTGAATTTGTTAATAAGGATGCCCTTCAAAAAATTGAATTGGTTTTTAATTGGAATAAAACAATTAATATTATTGCTTTCAATGTAAACGGTCATCCAGAAAGGCCAGAAAAATATTTGTTTTTCAGTAATACAAAGGATCATTTTACAAATAAATATATTGGTTGCGGTCATGCCATTCGTAAAGAAGTTTTTGACCATTTGGGAGGATACACAAAAGAATTATTCTTCTGGGGAGAAGAAATCGAATTTGCTATAAAATCATTTTCAATTCCTAAAAATAAAATTCTTTTTAAGGGGGACCTTATTTTATATCATCGTGTAAGCCAAGTTTCTAGATTGAAGTGGAAGGAAGGTAGATTATTCTATAAGGTTAGAAATCGTTTAGCCCTTTCCTATATCTTATTACCCTTTCCTATATCTTGGTTTTATATAATATTTTATACCAATGTATATTTGATTCGTGCGATTCAAATCGGTGATCTCACTTCATATTTCAAAGCTTTAAGAGAATTTAGAAAAGTACAAATAGATTCCACAAATAAACTTGATTTCCGTCAGTGGTTCACATACTTTAAAGATAACTAAACAATGTATTACTTCATTTTATTACTTTCTGTTAGTTTATCGTTATTCTTCATCAAGAGATTAGTAAATAAAGGAAGTTTTTTACTTTCCTTTTGGTTTCTCTATTTATTCATTGAGTTGCTTTTTGGAATTATATCAAAAGAATTTTTAGCAAACAGAATTGGTTGGAAATCTGAATTTTCTATAGACTTTTTACTGATTTATCTGATTTCTATTTTAACAATTTACATTTGTTATAACTTTTTTAAAAGACACAAATCACAGGTCTGCATTTCAGCTAATAATTTTAAAATTAATATTAATGTCATAAATCGAATAATTATTATTCTTCTTATTCCATTTTTATTAATCACTATCAAAATTTTCGCAATCAATCGCATTACAACTACCTTAGATAATAGAACAAGCATAATAGAACATATGTCTGGTTTTGAATTTGTATTATATAAACTAGGTTTTATTGTTTTGGCTTTAATTGCTTATAAAGCCCAATCAATAAAGTTTATTGATTGGGTAATTTTTATAATTATTATTTTTTCTTTTGGATTATATAGTGGTAGATTTTTAATCTTTTCTGGTTTAATAATCTTTTTCATAATATATTTTCATAATAGAGTTAATTATGCTCGTTTTTTTCGAGTTAAATTCTTTTTACCAGTGGTTTTACTTTATATAACCTGTTCAATATTCATTTCTAATACAAGGTATTATATGAGTAATAATTACTCTTTTAAAGAAACTCTTACTATTGAATGTTATACACATACGGCATTTATGCAATTAGGAGGAAATTGGCTTGATTTCAGCCGAGTTTCAGAGGCTGAAAAAAACATTAATTTAGGCAAACATTTTTTTCCCACCATAACAGAAGGATTTCTTCCTCAAAGTATTCGAAATTATTTTTTTCAAGATTTTTACAATGATAAAATAGCATATGGCAAATATTTTGCACAAACTATTAATGAGGATGAAAATGCATTAAGAATGAATTTTACAAATGAAATTTACTTCTCATTTGGTTACATTGGAGTTATGGTTTATTCACTTTTTCTGGGATTTATTTTTGTGTTTTTTGACAAGAAATTTTGGTCAAGTCAATTCCCATTACCACTTTTTTTTCTCATTCAATTGTTGTCCTTACACATACTTGGTATCAACACTTTTTCAAATTCTATTATATTAACTTTACTGTTTTTACTAATAGTTAATACGAATAAAATAACAAATTTGTCAAATCAAAATTTGAAAATAAATAATTAATATCTTGAACCAGATCAAAGTTCTTTCACTTTCAATATCTACTGGTCCCTACAGTTCCTTTGTCTATCAAATATTAGATATGGCAAAGAACAAAAGATCCTCCTACATATACCTCGTCAATATACACATGACAATTAAGTGCATTGGGATAAATATTTCACGAATCAGGTCAATTCAACTACTTTCAAGTGATTTATTATAAATTGTGGAGAAATAGTCAAAAAGTTGTAAATTTGGAATTATGGCAAGTAAACAAAAAATACTTTTTACACCAGAAGAAAAAACTAAGAAATTAGTCAAAGTAATGATGGAGGTTCGCAAGCAAGTGAAGCGGTATGAGACAGCAAAGCGCAGCGGTAAATTGAAAAAAGTAGATCACCAGTCGGAGCAGCATTTGTTCAATGTATAAACCTAGTCTTAATGTTGTAGCAGGTTGTAATGGTTCTGGAAAATCAACCTTTGCACAAAGCTTAGTTCCTGATCATATTCATTTATTCGATGCCGATAAACGGAAAAAAGAAATTTATGACACATTCAATTTTGATTTTGAATTCCGCGATCAAATGGCATGGAATAAAACACAAAATGAATTTGAAGAAAATGTTGCTACGGCAGTTCATAATCAAACGGATTTCGCCTACGAAATAAATTTCAATGCCGAACCAATGTATTGGATCCAACAATTTAAAAAGGCAGGATTTGAAATTAATTTAGTCTTTTTCTGTTTAAAAAGTATCGCTTTAGCAAAAGAACGCGCTGCTATTCGTTATGAAAATGGAGTCCACTTTGTTTCTGATAAAGAAGTGGAACGAAGGTATAATTCGGGTTTTGACAACTTATAACAAACACCACTATTAATAAAATCCAAAGTCATTGCGTATAATGCCGATATAGTATGAAAATAGTACAATTTTTTTGGACTGTATTGAATACATTATCGGTATTAAATGATTTATATCCTGTTTTTGATACATTATTGCTATTAGAGAGCAGTAGGCAAAACAAACCACAAAGAATAATAGCACACATGAAAAAAGATTCAACCCACCAACTTTTCCCTCCAATTCCAAGATACCTAGTTCAAACGTGTCCCAAACTATTTAGCGATCTCCGAAAAGGGATGAAGAAAATTAATTGAATTAATTGAAAATTATATCATTAGAACTAACTACTGGTTCATATAACTCCTTTATTGAACGCATACTAGAACTTGTTCATAAAAAACAATCTTCCTATGTATGTGTAGCCAATGTACACATGACTATTGAAGCGCATTTGGACCCTACATTTACAGATATAGTTAACGGCGCAAACCTAGTCACACCAGATGGAATGCCTTTAGCAAAAGCTATGAAATTATTGTATGGAATTAAACAAGATCGTGTTGCTGGTATGGATCTACTACCCGATTTATTAAAAAAGGCAGAAGAACAAAATTTGGGAGTTTTCTTTTATGGTGGAACCCGAGATATGTTGAATAAAACGAAAGCATATCTTCAATTGAACTATTCAAATTTGAGGATGCAACATTATTATAGTCCACCTTTTAGACCATTGACAGAGGAAGAAGAAGAGAACATAATTCAAATAATCAATAAAAGTGAAGCTCATTTGATTTTTGTAGCTTTAGGTTGTCCCAAACAAGAGAAATGGATGAGCGCCATGAAAGGCAAAATTAATGCTTGTATGATTGGGATTGGAGGCGCTTTACCTGTGATGATTGGAATGCAGAAAAGAGCACCATTGTGGATGCAAAAACTTAGTCTGGAATGGCTATTTAGATTGTTTCAAGAACCAAAACGTCTATTTAAAAGATACTTTATCACAAACTCTTTATTTATAATTTTGTTTTTCAAGCAATGGTTGAATAAAATACTTCAAATTAATTAAATCCGAAAATTACTAAACAAACTCACTATTCCATATGCATAAAATTCATGCAAACAGTCATTTATCTCGCTAAATAAAACTTAGTTTTTTAATCTGGTATATTATTTTAATAAACTAACCTACCTTTTACATTTTTAATACACTTTGAGGATTTAAATAAAGTGAAAACGAATATATAAATAAGAATAATTTTGGGTAATGAATCATTATAAGTTTTATCAAAATAAAATTTAAAATAGTCAAGAACAAACAAATAATTGTTAGATTAGTAACCTATTATAATTTTAAGAAAATATTCTATGTTAAGTAAAACAAAAAAATACATCACAATAATTAATTGTGTGAAAATAGAAATTGTATTGTTTAAATAAATTTCAATCAATACACAAAACATATCTAAAATTAAATTTAAAATGAATCGTTTCAAAATACACGTATATTTTTTTGTAGTTATTTTTATTTCTTCTTGTGCTTCAAAGAAAAACATTTCATATTTCAACGATTCTATTGAATCTAATAAATCTAATGAATCTAACAAAAGAATAGATATTTATTCTCTAGTATTTAAAAAAAATGATTTTTTAAGTATTGTTGTAACAGGTGGCGACGATAACACTTTAAAAATGATAAATGGACCTATTTCTCAAATAAATAATCAAAGGACTTATAGTTCAGGAACACCAGCTTTAAATGGGTATCTTATAGATTCTGATGGTGATATCGATTTTCCACTAATTGGGAAAATAAAAATAGAAGGATTAACAAGATGTCAAACCATTGATTTATTAAAAGAAAAAATAGCCCCATTTATTAAAATAACAACTATTCAAATCCAGATACAAAACTTTAAAATAACAGTTTTAGGAGAAGTGAAAAATGCTGGTACTTATAATATTCCAAATGAAAGAATAAGTGTAATTGAAGCGATTGGTTTAGCAGGTGATTTAACAATTTATGGTAAAAGAAAAAATATTTTAGTTATTAGAGAAGAGGAAGGAATTAAAAAAAAATATATAATTGATATAACAAATACAGATTTTATGAATTCACCTGTATATTTTTTAAATCAAAATGATGTAATATACGTTGAACCAAACCAATCAAAAATAAATTCATCATCCGTAAGTCCGAGTGCAGGTATATTTATAGCTGTAGCATCATTAATAATTACGACAATTAATTTGATTTCAAAATAAATATGGAAGTTAACAACTTAGATAATACACAAGAGGATAAAATAAATTTGAAAGAAGTAATTTTACCCTACGTGTATAGATGGAAATGGTTTGTGTTTTCAATTATAATTTCATTGAGTTTTGCGTTTATTTATTTATATATTACTAAACCAAAATACGATGTCACAGCAAAAGTATTAGTAAAAGATGATGAAAAATCAGGTATTACATCAGAATTATCAGCTTTCGCAGATTTAGGATCAATGATGGGAGGAAGTATTAGTAAAATTGAAAATGAAATTGAAATATTAAAATCAAGAACCATTATATCGCAAGTTGCAAGCGATTTAAACTTGAATGTATCCTTCTACGATGTTTCAAATTTCATTAAAAAAGAAATTTATTTAGATAAAATATATACTATTAATTTTTTAGATAGGAATTCATTATCATATTTTAAGGAAGGTAATTTTTTAATTACGCCTAAAAACAACAACCAATTTGAATTTAAAAATCTAAAATCTAAATCAATAGAAATCCATAAATTCGGAAATACTTTTGATTCAAAATTTGGTGAAATAATTATTTTTCCGAATAATATAAAAAATATAATTCCAATTGAAATTCATATTAAAAAACTTGATAAAGTAATTGATGCACTTCAAAAAGAAATAATTATAGCACCTGTAAATAAGGAGTCAAGTGCAATACAATTATCAATTACGATAGAGAACATAGATAAAGGTAAGGCAATATTAAACACTTTAATTGACAAACACACTAAAAGTACCGTTGACGATAAAAATCAAGTTTCAAAAAATACGTTGAATTTTATTAATGAGCGTTTATCATTTATAACTGACGAATTATCAACTGTAGAGCAAAATGTTTCTACATTTAAATCATCAAATAAAATTTTTGATTTAACAGCAAATGCATCTATATTTCTTGAAAATGAATCCGAAAATGAAAAAATATTAATAGAAAATAAAACGCAACTAAAATTAGCAGAATATATTATTGATTATATTAATAATCACAAAAAAGGTGACTTATTACCTTCAAATATGGGAATAACTAATCATTCAGTTGAAAAAATGATCGAAACTATTAATATACTTCAATTAGAAAGAAATAAATTAATCGATTATTCAAGTGATCGTAACCCTATTATTATAAATTTAGACAATCAGATTGAAAATTTAAAACGTTCATTAAAAGAAAGTTTATTAAATCAACTAAAATCACTAAAAATCCAAAATAATGAATTAGAACAACAAAATAATTTACTTGAAAATAAATTATCAGAGGCTCCTAAACAAGAAAAAGATTTCAAAGAGATTTACAGACAACAACAGATAAAGGAAAGTTTGTATTTATACTTGTTACAAAAAAGAGAAGAAACAGCAATTAGTTTAGCTGTAACAGTACCTAACACTAAAATAATAGATGAAGCTTATAGTAATGGTGAAACAAATTCTCCTAAAAAAAGAATGATTATTATCATATCATTATTAATTGGCGTAGGAATTACTTTATCAATAATTTACATTATTAAATTATTAGACACCAAATTAAAAAACAAACAAGATATTTTAGATTTAGGATTACCATTGATAGGTGATATTCCTTTAAGTAAAAATAAAGAAAAATTAATAGTAAAACAGCTTGATAGATCATCTGTTACAGAAGCATTTAGACTTTTAAGGACAAATATAAATTTCCTCAGCGCTAATTCTGAGTCTAAAACAATTTTTATAACATCAACGATTAGTAAAGAAGGTAAATCTTTCACAGCTTTAAATTTAGCTGCAGCATTTGGGCTTTCAGATAAAAAAGTATTACTTATTGGCTTGGATTTAAGAGCTCCAAAATTATTAGATTACTTAGAATTGGGAAATAAAGAAGGTGTATCTGATTACATAGTGAATTCAAAAATTGAATGGAAAAATTTAATTTTAAAAATCAATGATGCTCAAAAGGTTGATTTCCTACCCTCGGGTACAATACCTCCAAATCCAGCTGAATTATTAATGTCTGATCGTTTAGCTGAATTATTTAAAGAAGTTAAAAACAATTACGACTACATAATAGTAGATACTGCACCTGTGGGCATGGTAGCAGACACCCTATTGATGAATAAATTTGCTGACATATTAATTTATGTAGCAAGAATGAACTTTTTAGATAAAAGATTATTAAATATTCCTCAATCACTATACAAAGAAAATAAATTTAAGAACATGACCATTTTACTTAATGGTTCTGATTCGGAAAATGGATATGGATATGGATATGGATATGGATATGGAGATATAACTACTAAAAAAACATTGATTCAACGTATTTTTAAAAAAGATGAGTAAGTAAAAAATGTCAAATAAAAACACTCTTTATAGATATTCAAGATATATAAAATTAATATTCTTAATTTGGGATATTATATTATTAAATATCACATTTATTTTTTCGTATTTGATTCGTTTTGGTAATTTTGAACGAATATACAAACAAGATTCCCAAAGTATTTTTATGCTATCCAATATTATCTGGATTGTACTTTCAGCCTATCTTGGTGCTTATAAATTTGTTCGGGTAGAACACATTGAGAAGATAATATCAAGAACCATTAAGCTTATTTTTCTACACTTAGTTATACTTTTTTCCATTATATTGATATTGAAATTTGAAGACATTTCGAGGTTTAGAATGCTTATTTTTTATGGTTTACTTTTTATTTCAATTTTTTCATTTAGATTAATTTTTATTCAGCTACTAAAAAAATTAAGAAAGTCGGGATATAACTTTAGAACTGTGATAATAATAGGAGCGAACAAAACAGGCTTCGAGATTAACAGATTATTATCAAAAGATTTATCATACGGTTATCGAGTACTAGGTTATTTTGATGACACTGAAGAACAACTGCCTAATGATATTCAATTATTAGGGAAAATAGAGGATGTTGAAGAATATATCACATCTAATTCTGTACATGAAGTTTATTACGCTGGAGATGATAATAAGATATCCACCATCGTTGACATAATTAAATTCTGTGAAAATAATCTAATTAGAATAAAAATAGCTCCTCATTTTCAAAAATATACAGATTCAAGAAGGGTACACATCGATTTCTATGATAATACACCAATCCTGTCTCTTAGAAAAGAACCATTGGAAATACCATTAAATAGAATTTTTAAAAAAATAGTAGACTTTGGGATTGCATTAACGGTATTGCTACTTATAGCGCCATGGCTTTTTCTAATCCTTATCATAATGGTAAAATTGAGTTCTAAAGGCCCCGTATTTTTTAAGCAACAGCGGTCAGGTTTAGGTAATATTTCATTTTGGTGTTATAAATTTAGAACAATGAAAGTGAACTCACTTTCAGATTCAAAACAAGCTACAAAAGAAGACAAAAGAATTACAAAAGTGGGAGCTTTCCTTCGTAAATCAAACTTAGATGAACTTCCGCAAATATTAAATGTGCTAAAAGGCGAAATGTCAATCGTTGGACCAAGACCTCACATGATAAAACACACTGAAGAATACTCAGCCTTAATTGATAATTATTTGGTGCGGCACTTTGCAAAACCAGGTATTACAGGCTGGGCACAAGTTAATGGTTTCAGGGGTGAAACCATAGAATTGAAACAAATGGAGGATCGTATAGAATTTGATATATTTTATATAGAAAATTGGTCGCTACTGTTAGATATAAAAATTATTGTTTTGACAATTTTCAATATGTTTAAAGGAGATAAAAATGCATTTTAATAACAAAAAAAATAGCAATCACACTTACTAACAAGCAGTTGTTTAAAATATGGCTATGAAAAAATTGCTTTTATCGAATTAAAAAGTAATTTTGTGTTGCAAATTATGAATTGCAAATAAAAAAATAACAATTAAAAGGTTAGTAAATTAATTAATGAAAATAATGAAAAAAAATAACGTAACAATAGCTTTAGTAGCTTTTTTGATGTTTGGTGGAACGGCAAAACTGAGCGCACAAGATTCAACTTCGACTGAAAAAAAATCATTCAGTACCTGGTTAACTAAAACACCATGGATTGTTGGATTTGGCGGTGATATTGTTCTAGATAATCCTAACGGTGGATATATTAGAAAGATTGCAGCTTATGATTATTACCCTGCAAAATTCACAGCAGAAAAAGTTATGAAAAAAGGTTGGAGTGCACAGTTTTCTTTCGCAAGTACATCATTACGTCCGCATACTTTCTTAAGTATTGATTTAAATGCAAAATATGATTTCAATAATTTAATTGGAGAAACGAAATGGTTCGATCCTTATGGAGTTTTAGGATTAGGTTATTCTTACAGTGATAGAAAACCATTGGTAGTTGGTGGAGCTTTTCACTCAGCAAACTTAAATATTGGAGCTGGTGCAAATTTTTGGTTATTTCCAAATATGGGCCTAAACGCTCAAGGTTTAGCTAAATTTGGACCTAACACATATCTACAAGCATCTTTAGGTTTAGTATTCAAAATAGGGAACTCTATTGCTCCTAAATGTGAAGCTACTCCAAAAACACAAGAAGCTCAAGATGCTTTACAACACTTAAGAGGTATAATCAACAAATAAAAACAACAAAGATGAACAAACTATATATATTAGTTGGGTTTGCGCTTAATTTCTCGATGTTGTTTTCACAAGATTGTAACGCAAACTTATACACCGAAGATGATGCAATTAAATTGTCAGCTTACGGTAAAAATTTAGAAAAATCTATATTAGATAAGAATCCTGGAGATACAGCATTGATTGCTAAATTACAGGGAGACTATTCTACAGATTTATGTGGATATAACGATGAATCAGTTATTAAAATTTCTAATTACTTAAAGGAATTAGAAAAATTAGATTCAATTAATAAAATCGTTAAAGAGGAAATAGTTAAAGAAGAAGTAGTTAAAGTTATTCCAGTTGAAACTAAAGTGAAAGAAGTTGCTGAAGTAAAAACTACAGGACTGAAAACAAAAACTACAGGACTGAAAACTTCTGAAGTTACATTTGCATCTAATAGCAGTCAATTAAGAAGAGCAAAATTTGATGGAATTTTAGCTGAATTAAAAGCAGATCCTAAAGCTAAAGTTGAAATTGAAGGATATACTGATGCTGATGGAGCAGATGAATTCAATTTAGCATTATCTAAAAGAAGAGCTAAAACAGTTAAAGATTACTTAATTTCAAGAGGAATTAAAGCTGATCGTATAACAACAAATGCATATGGTGAACAAAAACCAGTAGCAGATAACTCTACAGAAGAAGGTAAATCAAAAAACAGACGTGTAGTTATATCTGTTAAGTAAAATACAAACACAAAACTATAAAAAAGCCGTTTCATTTAGTTGAAACGGCTTTTTTTTTGATCTATACTAGACTAAAAAATGCCAAAAGCTAAAGAATTTTTTTGAAGAAATATAAATGATACCCTAAAAAATTAATAACTAGTCTAAAACACTACCAAAAACATTTATAAAACGAACAAATAAACGAACATTTTTTAGCATAGACAATGAATGAAACTTGATGCAAAGTCAAAGCTACAAAACAAATTTCAAATTAATTATAAATGATACCATTTATAATTAATCACTAGGCTAAAATCAAATTGTATTATACCAATAGGATGAAATTGAACTATATTGAATACATAATAGGTATGAAATAAATAAAGTTAAAAGGCAGAATATAAGTCTTTGGAGTAAAACATAAATGAGTTTGGTAGTAAAAAGAAATACCCGCAATAGGAGACATTGCAGGTATTTCTTTTTGATTAGATAAATCTATAATTCCTTATTCCACAATAGCTTCTACGACTTGCTTTGTCTGAGCACTAAAATAACCTAAACAACCTCCACTGAAATTGCTAATAGGATTAGCAGGTGTAGCTGAACCATTTGGACCATTCTGACTCAAAGAAAAGAAGTACTTGTAAATTTCTCTATTAATGCATTTTTGAACAATTCTAATGCTGTCATTTGGCAAAAAAACTCTAATTTTACCGAACAATGGTTGTTGCGTAGTTACTCCATTTGCATAGAAGTCATCCGTAATCAAAATAGCAGAATCTCTTACCCAACCGATCTCATTTTTAAAATCTTTTCGATACATATCAAAAAGGTAGTTATTCTGTTCATCAGCAGGATCTTGTCGAATAGGTACAGGAGTTTTAGCACCTTCTCCACTGAAATTGTTCTTAATGAAAGAAATCTTATCTAAATTAACTTTGTTTGGCATTTTAGATGAAGCTATAAAAACTTCACCTCCAATTTCAACTTTCAAAGTGTATGAATGACCTTGAATTCCTTTTATTTTATACATTGAGGATTTATAAAGTCCGGATGAAACTTCAGTGAGAACTTCAGAAATACCATTGTCATCAAAAAGAGTTACAATTGCACCATTTACTTCTGGGAAAATATTATTTGAAGAAAAATTTGACGAGTTAGAAATCCTAACAGTATGAGGACTATCTCCATCATTCAAATCAGATTCAATCACATATAGTGGTTCTGAATCATTCAAATCTATGTCGATTACTTTTTCACAACTAATAAAAATTAGAGAAAAAGAAAAAATTGACAAACTAAAAAATAAATTCTTTTTTATCATCATCATAAAAATTTAAAATTGTAGGAAATAGCTGGTATTATTTTAAATAAACTCGTTTGAACAGCCTCTGTTTTAGTTTTATCAGCAGACTCTCTAAATGTTATACTATACGCATTTTCACGTCCATACAAATTGAATATTGAGAAATTCCAACTGCTTTCATATTTCGCAGTTTGTTTTCTATACCAGGTTAATGCAATATCCATTCTATGATATACGGGCATTCTGCCGCCATTTCTTTCCGTATAAAGCCATTGAACTTGATTGTTTACATAATATTTACCTGAAGGTAAAGTAATTGCGCTACCGGTGTAATAAATAAAAGTAGCTGACAAGGTCAACTTCTTCGTCATGTCATAAATACCTACTATTGACAAATCGTGTCTTCTATCTTGTTTTGCGGAATACCAATTACTAGAATTAATTCCATCGATTTGTTTTTCAACCTTCGCTAAAGTGTAACTAATCCAACCAGTAAATTTACCACTCGTTTTTTTAATATATGTTTCAATACCATAAGCTCTACCTTTACCATACAAAAGCTCTCCTTCTAAAAAATTATTTGCTTGTGTATTTGCTCCATCTCTATAATCGATTTGATTTTGCATTTTTTTATAATACGTTTCAACACTTACTTCATATTTATTGTCACTGAAATTTTTAAACCAACCTATCGAAGCTTGATCCGAAATTTCAGGTTTTATATTCTGACTACTTGGAATCCAAATATCAGTAGGATTATCTCCAGTCGTATTTGAAATTAAATGTAAATTTTGAACATTTCTTGTAAATCCACCTTTAATGGAAGCTGTTTTAGAATATATAAAACTTGCTGAAATTCTTGGCTCAAAATTAAAATAGGTTTTGATTAAAGAATTTGAAGGGTAGGATTGTTTTGAGACTTGATTACCTTCAGGAGAATATGTGAAAAAATCCCCCCCATTTCCAAGTAATGAAAAAGCTGTTGCACGAAGACCGTAGTTAATGTTTATATTATCTGTCGCAATCCAATCGTTTGAAACAAAAGCTGCATTCTCCCAACTTAATTTTGGTTTTTGCAATGTTGTGTTTACACCAGAACCAAAATCAGCTTTAACTTGACCAGGAATAATACTATGATGGATAGAATTTACACCGAATTTAATCTTATTTCTAGAATTCGGATAATATTGAAACTCTTGCTTTAAATTATAATCTTGCAATGTTGAATTAATAGAAATATTTACGTTATTAGATTCAATACCAATATCGTACACATAATTACTAACTATAAATGAAGTGTTGGAAAATAATTTATCATTGATAATATGATTCCATCTTGCCGTTCCTGTAATGTTTCCCCATGACAAACCAAAACCAGAAATACCTAATTTATCGCGGCCAAAATAACCTGATAAGTACAACCGATCCTTATTAGTTAACTTATAATTAATTTTAGCGTTTAAATCATAAAAATAAAGTGAACTAGATTTTAAATTCTCTTGATTTGATAATTTTAAAAACATGTCAACATAGGTTCTTCTGGCTGAGATTAAGAAAGAGGATTTGTCTTTTTTAAGAGGTCCTTCTATATTTAATTTAGAAGATATTAAACCTAATCCACCACTCACTTTAAATTTTTTATTATTTCCTTCATTCATTCGAATGTCTAAAACAGATGCTAAACGTCCACCATATTGAGCTGGTTGAGTACCTTTATAAATTGTTGCAGTCTTTATTGCATCACTATTAAATGTCGAGAAAAAACCTAAAAGATGTGACGCATTATAAACAGGCGCTTCATCCAATAATATTAAATTCTGATCAGCAGACCCACCTCTTACATAAAATCCAGAACTACCATCTCCCCCACTCTTAATTCCTGGAGTCAATTGCATTGTTTTAATCAAATCTTTTTCTCCAAAAATCACAGGAACTTTTGAAAGTTGACGAATATCTAAGGTTTCTACTCCAGTTTGAGCACTCCGAACATTTTCATCTTTCTTTCTGGTCGTAATAACAACTTCCTCTATTTGTTTCAGAGGAGTCGTTAATTCAATATTTAATGTTTGACTTTCTGTTAAAACAATTTCTTGAGGTTTCATTTCAAAACCAAGAGCAGAAAACTCGAATGTATAGCTTCCTTCAATTAGTGTCAATGAATAAAATCCATACTCATTTGTAGTTGCACCTAATCCACTAACATCCTTCACTTTAATCCTTACACCGATCATCTCTTCTCCTGAAGAAACATCAGAAACAGTTCCACTTACTGTAAATTTTGATTGAGAAAACAAAGTTGTTCCAATCAGAATAAAAAAAGCAAGAAAAAAATATTTAATTCCACTTTGCATAATTTGTTTTTTAAGAACACAAATTTAGTTTAAAAATAAAGAAGCAATAGTATTAAATATCTATAATTCGACAGATGGTAGAAAACATTCGGTGAATGGTAAATATTCAAAAAAAAACAACTTTGAAATGGTTTTAAAGCTAAATATTAAAAGAATAAAAACTATATTTGCGTTTTTCCTATTTTAATAAAATAGGATTAAAATGAGCTTTTCAAGAAATTCAAGTAATTCAAAATAAACAATATTTATGCCAAAAATTAGTCTTTTACTTTTCATAGTTTTTATTACAAGTTTATTGAATGCTCAAAATACTCGTGTTGTTAGAGGTCGCATCATTGATGAAAAGACGTATAGAGCGGTTGAAGAAGTTGAAATTTCAATAAAAAATATAAAAACTAAGAAGAAATACACAGTTGAAACTACTGATGACGGTAATTTTGCTTTTAAAAACATCCCTTATGGAACGTATAATTTATTAGCTGGAGATAAAGATTACGAAAAAAAGACGTTGAATACATTTACATTAACGAAAAAGCATCACGACAATTACACATTCGATGTGGAAAGACCTTTTTCAATTTCGTTGAAAGTAACATGGATGTTTAACTGGGGGGACTTTAAAGGAAAAGAACACTATTGGTCGCACTTAGTTGCTAAAATAATTCTTGCTATTTATGGAGTTTGTCTTTTCTTAATATTCTTTTACAGTATTCTTCAACTTTCACTCTCAATTGCATACGCTAGAAATAGAAAGAAAAAAGAGAGAGAAATTTTACCAGAATTTGACCCAAACAATACACCTAAAGTAACGATTCAACTTCCGATGTACAATGAGATGTACGTTGCTGAAAGAATCATTGAACAAATATCTCAATTTGAATATCCTCGTGATAAATTTCAAATTCAAGTATTGGATGATTCTACAGATGAAACGGTCGACATTATCGCTAAAAAAGTAGCTGAAGTAGCTGCAAGAGGTTTAAACATTCAACATATACATAGAGTTGACAGAACGGGTTACAAAGCGGGTGCTTTAGACGCTGCAATGGATCAAGTTGAAGGCGAATTTATTGGTATTTTTGATTCTGATTTCATGCCTGATGCTGACTTTTTAAAAAGAACGATGCCTTACTTTAAGGATACTAAAATTGGAGTTGTTCAAACAAGATGGGGACATATCAATAAATCTTATTCTATCCTAACGGAATTACAGGCATTTGGACTAAACGGTCATTTCGCTATTGAACAAGGAGGAAGAACTGCTTCTAATCACTTTATTAACTTTAATGGAACTGCTGGGATTTGGAGAAAACAGTGTATTGAAGATGCAGGTGGATGGGAGCATGATACATTGACTGAAGATTTAGATTTAAGTTATAGAGCACAAATTTTTGGTTGGAAATTCAAATATTGTGAACATGTAATTTCGCCTGCCGAATTACCAATAACAATGTCAGCACTTAAAAATCAACAACATAGATGGATGAAAGGTGGAGCTGAATGTTTCATTAAAATGTGGAAACGTTTATTGTTTGCGAAAAATGTAAAATTCATGGATAGAGTTCACGGTTTATCTCATTTGTTTAACTCATCATTGTTTCTATTTATATTAACCTTATCCATTTTAAGTTTACCAATACTTCACATTAAAGATAGTTTCTCTGATCTGAATTTCTTTATTCAATTTGGATCAATCTTTATTTCTAGTACACTATTCTTGATGTATTTTTATTGGTTATCATTCAGAGATAAATCAGGAAAAACATTCAAAGATTTAATCAAATTTATTGGTCGTTTTTTTCAATTCTTAATTATCTCAATGGGATTATCTTTGAGTAACACAGTAGCAGTAATAGAAGGGTATTTAGGAATTAAAAGCTCATTTGTTCGCACACCAAAATTCAACGTGTTGAAAAAAGGAGATGCGAAAAATAATAAATACGATAAAAAGAGTCTTTCTATCATCAATATTGGTGAAGGCATCTTAATGTGTGCATTTGCCTTTACAGCAATCAACAGAGCTTTATACGGTGATTTAGGAATGGTTCCATTTCACTTAATGTTAGCAATTGGATACGGATCAGTTTTCTTTTACACAATAGCTGAAATTAGAGAATCGAATAACTAGTTGTTAGTAAATAGAAATTAGATTTTTAGACAATAAATTTTAGACAATTAAAAAATCAGAAATAAATATGGGTACTGTAAAACAAAAATCTGAACGAGTATTGAGTGATGATGAAATGTATGAGAATAAGATTTCTTTTGAAGAAAAATTTCAAAATGAAACATTGCGCCCTATAATAAAATCAAAACACGATTTAATTATTCAGATAGTTAGACATTATAACAAAAAGAAGTTAATTAAATTAAAAGACCTTTCTGTGAATGAAAGAAACAATTTTTTGAATATTGTTTTATTCAAAGAAACGCATTTCACAAATGAAATAAAAGGTGTTATAATCGGTAATTTTACAACTGAAGAATACTATGAATATCTTGAAATGGAAAAAGATATGAATAAACGAATTGTAAATATTATCAAAGAAAGATTGAAAACTAATTTATCAGAATTACTTTAAATAAATTTGAAATTTTGAGACGCGATAAACCGCGTCTCAAATTGTGAAATATCTTATAACCTTAAATCAAGACCCAATAAAGAATCTTAATTCAAGTATTTATATCATTTCTTTTTAGTTGCTGGCTTTTTCGCTACAACCGCTTTCTTTACAGGCGCTTTTTTAGCAACTACTTTTGTAACTACTTTGGCTGGAGCTTTTTTCTTGAATTTACTAACTGGTTGATTTTCAGATATATGCATGCATTCCTCCAAAGTTAAATTTTCAACAACAATATCTTTCGGTAATTTAAAATTATCTTTTCCAATTTTGAGGAAAGGACCCCAACGTCCAATCAATAATCGAACCTCTGTGTTTTCAGGAAATAGTTTTATTATTTTATCAATATCAGATTGGCGTTTCTCAAGAATAATTTCAATCGCTCTATCTAAATCAACAGACATCGGACTATCTTCTTTTGGTAAAGAAACAAATGCCTTCCCATGCTGTAAATAAGGTCCAAATCTCCCAACATTTGCTTTAAGTACTAACTCTTCAAATTCACCTAAAGTTCTAGGCAATTTGAAAAGTTCTAATACTTCTTCTAAAGTAATAGATCCGATTGATTGATTTTTTTGAAGAGATGCAAATTGTGGCTTTTCACCTTCTTCTATGTTTTCTTCACCAATTTGAGCCATTGGTCCAAATCGTCCAATTCTTACGATAATTCTTTTTCCACTCTCAGGATGAAAACCTAATTTTCTCTCTCCAGAAGCTCTTTCAGAATGTTCTAATGTATGTTCAACACTTAAATGAAAAGGTGTGTAAAAATCATGAATCATTTTTGTCCATTCAACCAGACCTTTTGCAATTTGATCGAACTCAGCTTCAACTTTTGCAGTGAAATTATAATCTAAAATTCTATCAAAATGTTCTGTCAAGAAATCTGTTACAACTACACCTATATCTGTAGGTGAAAGTTTGTTTTTTTCTTTACCGGTTATTTCAACTTTTGTTTCTTCTGAAATAGCCGAATTTTTCAATTCAAAATATTCGTATTTTCTTTCTAAACCTTCATTTTCTTTTTTCTCAACGTATCCACGTTTCTGAATTGTTGTAATCGTTGGTGCATACGTAGACGGACGACCAATACCTAATTCTTCTAATTTCTTCACCAATGAAGCTTCCACATAGCGAGGAGCTGCTCTTGAAAAACGTTGAGTTGCACGAATTACATCCTTTCCTAAACCTTCACCAACTGTTACAGTAGGCAAT